>ENA-OREN01001954-OREN01001954.1-marine-metagenome-genome-assembly--contig:-NODE-1954-length-22395-cov-6.319025_pt1 | contig 22395 bp, 25 predicted proteins | sample MGYA00248624_ERZ508555 | MGnify/ENA primary metagenome ERZ508555 (study PRJEB26222, sample SAMN06267773) | marine metagenome | isolation source: Saanich Inlet, British Columbia, Canada | place...
AATCTCCTCGTTATGTTTTAAGTTAAGTAACCTTTTAGAATAAAAAGGGTTTTGATTTATTCCTTATATATAAATATCATATATATAGAGAAAATTTTGTTAGTTTGTATCGAATCTCACAACAAATGCTAATGCTAATTCTTTGTCATTTTTAATCGGTTTTGATACTTTTCCAACTGCGAGTAGCTCATTTTCATCATTATACAAACCTATATTTGTAACGTATGTTGCAAAATCTGAATGGGATGCTTCTCCTATTAATTGAGTACCAATTTCATAACCTGCTGTACTCCACGAACTCGTAGCATAACCAACAATTCCATAATCAAATGTATCATTAATACTATGACCGTCTACTGAGTGTTCAAATCCAGAAATCGCTACACTACTACTATAACCTTGTTTAATACTATTATTTGTAGTATGTTGAAATTCACTTTCATCTGCTCTACATACATATTCTCTTTCGTATATAGTTTGTGTAGAATCAAATTTTATTACAAATCCATTTGAACCACTATTTGTTCCGACATCCTTATAAGAACCAGTATCTGTTATTACTGCGAGACCGTCATCGTAAAAGAAATTTCCAACTACACTACCACTTCCCTGAGCTGTAACAGCGTGGTTAGCATAACTTGATGAGAATGCTATATCATATAAATTTCCTCTACCGTCATCTTGTAAAATAATAGTTGAAGCTGAACTATCATCAGTTATTCTTACTGAATTAGGTCGTACGCGTTCACCATATAATTTTTGTGGAACTGAAATTGCTGTACCGGTATCGTGTAGTTGTCGTGTGTATGGTCTTCGTAACTTATAAGTTCTTCTTCGTGTAGAATCATCTAATGTAGATAATGGTTCAGTATATATATAAGATAAAACCGCGGCAGATGCTGTAGGTACTCCTCGAATATAATCGATGTTACCTCTCATTTGTGTTATATCTCTATAATATAATTTAAATATAGTTTGATATGATGGAACACTATAAAATATACTTGACGATATTGTTTTAGTGGCCGCAGTATTGATATCAAAGTTATGAAGATTTGAATCAGTTGGTTTTTCTAAACCTACGGCGTAGATACCGACAATACTATCAGACTCATTCAGAGTGAATGTTTTATGTGTTTCAAATGAGGATATTAAAACATCTTCTGGTTCAAGATTTTTCTTGAATGACATTTTTTACCCCTTTTAGAAATCAAGTTTAACTTTGATAAGTGCTTCTCTTGATTTAGATTTTATAATTGGTTTGCTTAATTTTGCTATAGCTAATAACTCGTTCTCACTATTGTACATACCAACAGTTGTTATAAAAGTCTTTGGGTCTTTTTGTAATCCAGGTACAACTCGTTTAACACCTGATACCGATTCGGTATAAAAAGTTTCGTTTGTTGTACTATTAAACTCTTTAGCTGTAGCTCTAACAAAGAAATGACGTGATGTTATTTCTTCTTGTCTTTTCGCCGAGAAGTATGCTCCTTCTTTTACTGCGTTAGAAAACAATCTAGCATTTCTATCATCACTATTAGAACCACTTTTTGTAATTAGATTTAACGGAGCGTTTTGTAATCTAATTGGGTTAAGTACTAAACTACCTAAGCTTGGATAAAATAATCCATATGAACCAATCGTTGTTCCTTCATCAATCGCAGTTGTATTAATTGTAGTTCCACCTACAAGTGTACCACTAACAATGTTGTATTCAGGTGAAAAATTTCTTTGGTCTGTATTACCACCTTTATTTGTACTTGAATCATCAATTAACTTAACTGTATGAGCTCCGTCATTTATATGTATTTCCCAACCACCTGGTTCTAACGATTCTCTAATTCTAGCTCTGTTGAATGTTAATGAGTAAAATTGTTTTACATCATCTAAACCACTAAATTTAAATCTTTGTGTTTGTGGTGGGTTTATCATATTATTAAACTGACCGAACACAGCTGCCGTAGTTCTATCACCTGTTGCACCTAGTGTACCTAAAGAAGCACTACCTTCAGCATGACCATATGCAACACCAAATTGAACAGATGCTGATGTGTTAGTTCCTGGGTCATATCGATATACATCAACATTATAGTCACCAGTATTTGTGTATTGTGTAGATGATGTATGGAACGTAGTTATACTTGATGCTCCGTCTTGAAACACACCAGAAGTAACAATCGCTACATCTGATATTTTATCATCTTCTGTTAAGGGTTTATACATATCTTATTCCTTTAATATTTAAACGGGTACGTCAAATTCTGGAGAACCACCAGTTCCACTACCACCAGTTCCACTACCACCAGTTCCAGTTCCACCAGTTCCAGTATTATCTTGTGGAGCATCTGGTGCTACTGTACTACCTTCATCTGCTTTTACAGATACAGTAATTACATTTACTATTCCAGAAGTTACACCTTGAACTGTAACAGTTGTTGTTGCAGTTGGGTTAATTGATTGTGCTATTACAGTAACACCTGTTTGAGTAACCGTTCTAGCTGAAGGCACTCCTTTAAATTTTACTATGTTTGTGTTTTCAATTGTAAAAACATAATTCTCTGCTGTTCCACCTATAGTAGTTGGAGCAATTGCTATTTCTGAAAATGGGTTAACGCCAGGGTAATTAAGTCGTGCAACATTTACTTTAACACCAGCTAAAGATTGATTTACAAGAAAACTGTTAAACGCCCTTCGATTAGGTGCTGCCTCTAATAGAGACATATTCTCTATTGCTACACCGTACGAATCTGTACCGTCTGGATGTGTTACGTCATATAGTGTATAATCTATTTCTTCATCACTAAGTGCGAACTTAGTAATATTAAAATTACCACCCTGTGAAAGTATCTGACGACCTCTCTTTGTAAGAATCGCATCTACTGTAATGCTTGAGTTGTCTAAAAAGCCCATTTTTTATCTCCAAGATTTTAAATTTGATATAACTTTACTGTAAATAAATATATATCTTCTAAGTTTTTCAACAATTTAATTACTCCGAATCTATGATGTTTAAGTTTGTATCAGTAGAATCAGTTGGTACTGCAACTGTCGGTGAAGTTACTCTAATAACAATAGGGTAATCACCGTCAGTTGTTGTTGATATTGTGTTTTTTACACCTTCATAAAAACTGTTATTCAACGCCGTTATGTGTTGATAACCTGGGTCTAAATCAGTTTCTACTAAGGATTTTGAACTATACAAGTTTACATATCTATCGAGTGATGTTAATTGACTCTGTGCGTAATGTGCTGAACTTGTATAGTAAAATTTATATTGTTGGTTAAGTTCTGATTTTCTATTATCTAATATAATTGAACCTGTTGGCTCACTAAATACTTTATTAGGTCCACCATATTTAACAGAACCACTTATATAAAGATTTTCATCTCCAGTATATTTGTGTAATGAGTGGTTTAAATTATATAGAGATGGTGTTCTAAATGTAGCAGTACTGTCTATATTACCTGTATAATTCGGATATTCAGTTTCTATAGTAATTATAGAACCACTTTGTTCTTGTTCACCATAAGCTGTAGTATCTACAAATCGAGATACATTAATAGTATCTTCATAAAAGGGTTGTGTAATAGATGGATTATTTCTTTGAACTGGAGACTTTGACCTTTCAAAAATACTACCTTCAATTAAAGTTCCCATTTGAGTTTTTGCTCGAGCTGGTACAAGTTTTTTTAATTGTTTAAATACTGATTGGTCGTAGTATTTTATAAGTCGCATATAATCCCAAAAATTAGCACTACCTGAACCAAATGAATACTTTTTAAAATATTCATTAGATACATTTGTCAATCCAGTATAGTTCTCTTCAAATACATCTCGTGGGTCACCTAAATACTGATTGAAATCTAGGTTTGCGAATGATGAAATGATATCTTCATTTACAACATCGACTGGTGAGAAGTAAATTCCAAGTTTTGGTGAATCAAGTGGTGAAAAGTCATTTGAACTTACATCATATCGTTTATTTATACTTAATGCAGCTCCACTTCCACTTAACCAATTGTTTTCAATTCTTATTTTAGTTGCCATTCTTCGATTAGGACCTGAGTTTGGAACAATAGTTTTTGTTTTATCAACTACAGGTTCAAATGTATTTTCACCACTAAATCCCTGAGCACTACCTGTTTGTGTATAAGTTTGATTAGCACTTACATCTCTAATACTATCACCGTCTGATAATTCTGTGTTATCATCAAAAGAGTATCTTCTTACTAAATTATAGTAAGATGAAGATGGACTATTACCAACATAAGATTTTGGATTTTCTACGTGAATATTAAATGATTGTTCTTCTAATGGTTCAGTCCATAGTCTGAACTCCATCATTGAACCACCAAACCTATCAGCATTAAATATTCCTGAAGCGGTACCAGAACTATGGCCACCAATAAATAAATTACCACTACCTGTCCACGAAGCGTTATATGACTGAGAAGTCGAACCAGTTATGTTAAGGGTTGTTTTCGAAGTTTGTATTATTCTATCTAAACCAGCTTCATATTTTTTAACAAATAAATCATAATTAAAATTATCACCAATAGAATCTGTATTTGTTGCAACTTTTCTTAATGATATATCATCCCAAAAAATTGTTGATTGTGGTTTTACATTTTCAAATCGTACACCTAAGTTAGTAGTATTTGGAAACTTCATTGTTTTTTGAACTACAATTTGTTTCCACTCTGTTTCATTTAAACCAATGTGTTCTGACGATTTTATTCCACCTTCTGTTAAACTGTATTCAAATTCTTGGTCCCAATTTACAACCTCTTCATTTGAATCTAATTCAAATAAACTTAATCTACCTACAGAATCAACAGCGCTGGAAGAAACTTTTGCGTATGCTGAAAACGTATAAGTCTCACCTTGAGTTACACTTACTGCAGATATATTATCAGTTATATCATTTGATGGTTTTTTATAAAATTTAGAGAACGAAGAACCGTCATATGATGTATTTATGTGAACTAAACTTTTTGTACCAGACCTAGCTACGTCTGAACTACTAACTATTTGTATATCACCGTTTTCAGCGTTAGAAATACCTTTTATAAATGGTGGATTAAATAAGCTTGCAGTTTCAAATGACGGAAATGAAAATAACTCAGGTTCAACCTTAGTTCTTCTTAACATAACAGAATGATATTCACCATCAAATACAGGTAGTAGTGATGAACTAATTTCTTGTAACCCAAAAGAACCAGTTAACATAAAGGAAACAGTTCCGTAGTTATCAACTGAATCATTATCTTTTAATTTTATAGCCCAATCAGTACCTTTTTGTACAAGTATTTGGTCTGAACCTGAAACTGCTCTAAATCTAAATTCAACTGTATCTGGTTTTCTTTCACTATCATCATCGTCTGCCCAAGATGTTTCAATGTATTGTGTACCTTTAAATCTTAATGCTCGTGTAAACTTTCTAGCTATTTCAAATTGTGCTTTATGGTTAGCTTTTTGTAATCCACCATACTCACGAACTCTTAAAATAGAAGATGGTATACCATAACAATTCAATATACCTTTCAACGCACCGAGTGTACCTTTCGCTTTTAACAAGTAAGGCATACTTGCTATTAATCTTTTTGTTATTTCTTTTGAAACATCACTTTCAGGTGGTGAACTTAATGAACCAGATGTGTAAAGTGAATACGTTGTACCACTAAGTTTTTGTCCAAATCCAAGTCTACTTAAATCTAATAAATCCTTACCGTCTTGTTGATTCCAACCTAATGACTTAGCAAGATTAAAAACTAAATCTTTTGAAAACCCTTCAGATAAATCATTTTGTCTATCTGTGACATCAGCCATTGCTGTTGTATAAGACCATATTTCATCAAATTGTTGTCCTATCATATCAAGAAAATCAAAAAACTGATTATTTTCTACATCTTCTCTTACGTGAGTTGGTAGTAGATTAACTAACCTATTTTGATTGTCTATATCGTATAAAGACGCGCTGTATAATTGACCTGTTTTACTTCCAATACTACCATACCAGTTTGTAAACTCTGCGTGTGATGAAGTTATAGGTGCGTATGGAAATTCATAAGACCCACTACCAACTTTAGGCCAAGCAGCGTTTGAAATTTCTCCAATAGAACTTGTTACATAAGATGACTTTGTACTGTAAAGATAATTTTCATATGCATCAAGATTAGTTTTTACATTACGTATCTTATTATCAACAATAGTTAAATCTCGTTGAGAATTTGAAATGTTTACTAACGACGCACTTTCTGCTGTGTATGTTTCAAGTAATTCAACTTTATATTTAAAGTTCTTTAATCTTTTCTCAGCTGATGAGAAGTTTATAAAATTATCATAGTTAGAATAATCAATATTTAAATCTGTTGATTTCTCAGTTAAATATTTATCTTCAATTTCTTTTTGTAATCTCACATCTTTTGTAATTAAATCATCATAACTTTTAAATTCAGTTGAACGTTTTGTTATAGGTGAGTCTACTTGGGCTGAATCAGGAACTCGTAGTACCAATACATCTTCTTCTTCTTGGTCATACGGTTTTAATTCAACGGTCTCTGTTACTTGTGGAAGAATTTCTCTGACGATATATACTTTATCTTTTTCTGTAATGTCATCTGGTAACGGTTCATATAATTTAAATATAGCTGAGTATGGTGAATCTTCAAATGTTTTACTATCAGTTTTTACATTGGTTGTGAGTAACATTTTATCATCACCAAAATGTAAAAATGTATTTAAATCTCTTTTATCATTTATATTATATGTTATACTGACATTGGTAAACTTGTCGCTTGGTAATAGATTATCTTCTGTAATTTGATTAGAAATTTTTTCTTTTAATTCGTTCCAAGAAGTTCCAAGACTAATTTCATTATCTTTTATATCAATAATTGATGAAACAAAAGGTGTGTAGATTGCTTTTTTATCATCAACCTGTGAATCTATACTAAATATGTATGTTTCTGTACCTAAAGATTCCATAGTAGGGTCGAGGTCCCCACCTTGTTTTCTTTCATCTCGAGGGTCAACTGATATTATATAAGTACCATTGTTTACTGCTAATGGTTGTAAAAAATTAGTTAATGTAAATGTAACTTGTTTACCTTGACCACTCCCTACATTAAGGAAATTACCGTCAGGTTTGGTTAAACTCCACGTGTACTGGTCAGCTGCCGTATCAGTTATAAAAGAAATTGCGGTATCAAGTTTACCTTTTTTACTTTGGTCTAATCCACTTATTAATTTTATCATTTTACGTCTTTACTATGCTACACGAATACAAGCTGGTATATGTATTGTACTTGATTGTCCGTCTTTAGGTTTAATTGTTAATTTAACACCAATGTTCACGTGTTTACTATGTGTACGTATGGTTACTTGACTGCCTGTTGAAGAGTCTTGAGTAACTTTTAATTGTGAAGATACTGCGGCGGTGGGTTCTATAAATTCAACATCACCGTCAGACGTGGTACTGTAAGGTTTTACTTTATTCCATCCACCAGTACCCCAATCCCAACCTGTTAACTCCCACGTATATTTAGTAGGTACATTTGGTTTACTTGAAATACTTTTTAATGTTATAGTATGTGGATTATCCTCACCCTGCCATTTATAACGTGGATAACTAACTTTACTATAATAAAGTTTTTGAATGTCTTTTAAATTTTTAGCTGCGTTATTTCTAGGATAATCAATTATAGAGGTATCGACTGGAAGTGAGTCATCGTCTATACCCTTAAATATCTCAAACAATTCAGTAAAATTTCTATCACCCGAATCATAAGTAGCATTACTATCATCTGATATAAAGAATTGAGCTTGTATTACTGATGACTCTAATTCTTCAATTGCACCCAGAACTTGACTCCCGTCTGTAGCTTGTGGTGGTGGTAAATATTCTTTTATAAAAGCGTTATTAATTGAGACATAACCACCTATCATTTGTTTTGATAATTGAGAAGTATCTCCTGATAATCTCATTGTTTTACTATCACCGACTAAAGAAGTACCTTGCGCATCTACGACAAGAGAAATAAAATCATTTTTAGCAATTTTTATTTTTTTTGATGTTTGTTGTGACTCTAAAAAACTATTTTTATATTGACTATCGTTAATAGATTGTGGAGCCAACCTGACTTCGGTTCTTGAAGGTGAAATCTCGTGTGTATAATATTTATACTCTTTTAAAAATAACTCTCTGGAATTATCTGTATGTGTTGTACCTGTCATAATCTTACCATTATTCATAATATGGTAATTATTACCTCTAAATATTCTACTATCTGAATCAACTAATACTGTTTCGTATGAACCCGCAACTTTCCTAAGAAAATTATATTTCACAACATACTTACCTCTATCATAACCCATTTTTCTAAGTATTGTACCTGTATTTAATTTTACTCCGATATCTAAATCATACGAATAATCTGTCGTATCAGCAATTCCCGATTCTAACAAATTATCATTTGTATCATATATTAATACTTCTACACAATCATTTGGATTTGTTGTAAACTCACCACCGTAATAGGCATTTTCTACTGTAGACAAATTTACTGTTTGTCCAGTTTGTAAAAGTTCTAAGTCTGTATCGTTTAATCTACTCATTATCCTATTGGTTCTCCGTCAGGTATAGTTGCTATTTGACTATCAGTCAATGTTACTAATGTAAATAGTGCGTAGTCTTTACCATAATACACTGCAAGGTCAATAAATTTTCTTTTTTGATTGTTTTGTATCAACCATCTATCATAATTAGTTGGGTCTTCATTTGTAATTACATCACCGTTTTGACTTTCACCTGGTAATGTCTGTGCAAAATTTTCTGTTGCTAATTCAGATATACTTCTATCAATTATTTTTTCTAAACTGTTATTTTTAATATATCTTGGATAAGATTGTGTAATAACTGTTTTAGATGATTCTTGGTCTTTTTCTGTTAAGTAACCAGAATATAATGAACTATTACTTATTTTTGCATCTTCGATACCATTTGAAGATATGATGTCTTCAAAAGAATATAATATGTTATTTTTTCTAAAACCGATTGATGCGAATTTTTGTAAATCTTCTAAGTATACAGTTCGAAGTTTACCTACGAACTCAGTATAGAAATCTACATTTTTTAATTCTTCTTTTGTGTATGGCATTATAGACTTACCTTAAATGTAAATCCCTCGTCATAGTACTGGTCTAATTCGTCTGCTGTACCTTCGTCAGTTACTACTCTATATTGTAGAGTGTAATATCTTTCTGGTTGATATCCATTTAAATCTAAATTAAAATAATTACCGGTCGAATCACAACTCATTTTAGAACCTGTACCAAATGGTACTATAACGTCAGCTGTTTCAGCATCAGTAATTGAATAATATGAAGAACCACTTGGTAAATATTTTATTGTTAAACCGGCTGGTGTAGTTGAATATGTTTTAGATGGGAATCTTTCTCTACCAACAACTCTAAATTTTGCTCTTGAGTTTTCTTTATATTTAGGTCGTAATCCTTTCATATAAATTACACTATCTTCTAAATTAGTAGATGTCAATGCATCTAACGAACCAGTAGACCAAGTTGAATCATCCCATACAGCCTCTAATGTTGGTGGGAATATCGTATGTGTATTTGATGAGAAAAATGAAAAATTACCTAAACGGTCTGTATTACCTTCTGAAGCTGAGGGGTGATTGTTTCCTACACTACCACTTCGTTTGACTAAAAACCCATCATTTACAATTGTACCATTTAACCACGAATTTACAGTACCAGTAACATCTATTTTTAAATCACGTGTTTGATGATTAAGTGATGCTGATGCTGCCGGTGCTACACTTGAAGTATACCATATTCCACCTGCTCCATCTTCGGCTCCACTACCACTCGCCCATAATGTACCATTAGTTTCACTATATCTATATTTCCAACTACAACCATCAGCTGTTTGTGGGTTATCATAAGAACGACCTGTTCCCATATCCCAAGAACCACTGACTGGGTATGCATATAAACTTTGTGATGCGGCTAGTGCTTTTGGATTAGCGTCATATAAATTTAAATAATATTTGGCTGCTCTACTACCTGTGTGAGGTATCAATCCAGAAGCTGAGGCTTCTTGAAAATATGTTGTATCAAATTTTATTAAAATTCGAGAAACGTCTACACTTGCTCCGGTATCACTAACGTTTTTACGAATCTCTAATATTTCATCCATACCAGAGTTTAAACTTGAACTCGCTTCAAAAATTGTAGTGTCTTTTTCAGGAAATATAAAATAATGCATCTATTTACTCCACTATACCTAAATTATCTCCTACAACTTTTCCTTTGATGTCTGAGTTTGGATATTTAATTTCAAAAATACTTGGGTCTAACGCTGGATATAAAACACCATCAATCATACTATTTTTTATATCATAAAAGTTTCCAGAGTAACCTTGTCCAGCTTTATATTTATTTTCAATCTTTATTATTGTGTCAGAATTTATAGGTGGTACAACTGATGCTACACCATCAACTAATGACAATTCATATGCTATATCTGACATTACTATAGGTTGGCCAATTTGCCACCTATCAATATCAAAGAAATCTTTTATAGCTGCTACACATTTAAGTAACACCTCGTTCTTTGCAAATTCGGCTTTTGTTAATATTGCAAAGTTAACAGCAATGTTAATAACATAAGCATCTTTAATATTAACCGCATCTGTTACCAGTCTATATTGTGATAAATAAGTTTTTAAATTTTCTTTTACAGTTTGATTCAATGATGTAAGTTTTTTATTTGAATTAAAACCTAAAGTATACATATTCATAGCTAATGGGTTAGGTGTTCTGACTTGTAATGACTTTATGGTTCTTTTATTATCAACATCTTCTTGTGTAACTGTTCGTTCTAACTCATCTGTACCAGTTGACTTATTTAATTGGTCATCTTGTACTAAGTGAACTTTCGCAATGTTACCATATTTAGCTGGTAATGAATAAGCTCTAACAATGTAATCTTCTTTAGTAACTGCTCTTTGTTGTGCTTGAAAATACGATAATGCATTTTCTCTAACTTCTCTAATTGATTCACCCGATGAACCACCTGAAGCTGGTTTTGGATTGATAAATGATACTGAATCTTTTGATTCTTGAACTGTTGTTGTAGATAATAAAGCATCTGATATCTCATATGAAATACTTGATATTGAAGTTATATCATTAGCATTTACATTATTATCAATACCACCCCCATACGCATATTTTATAGTAAGTGTTGTATTAGACGGTGCTAGTCCAAACGATTTAGTTTTTAAAAAATTACTTGGGTCAAATGCGGTAGTTAAAAAGGTTGGACTACCTGGTAGTGTTGAACCCACCATTGATGGATTTGGAATAAGTTCTTCATCAGCATTATTAGATATACCTGCACCGAATCTTAAAATTGATGAATCATTTTGGTCAATATATCGTGTAAATCTACGAGAAGTTTTATTTAGCTTTAAGATATAAGGTGAAACTTCTCTATTAACAACTGAAGTTGGGTCGTTAGTAGCATTATTTTCAATATCAGTAAAAACTGTATCTCTAGCTAAAGAATCTACTTCAGACCAAGTATTACCATCACTATCAGTACACGAAATAACTTCTATAACTTTTGAATTTGATAATTTTATTTGAGCATATTTTTCAGCTGAACCAAAAGAAAATGTTTCTGTTACTATATTTCCACTCTCAGCTGTTATTTTCTTTTTCAACAAATACTTAGTCGGTATATTATCTTCACTTTCAAATATTGTAATATCACGTTGGTCATATGAACTTGAGAACTTAAAGTTCACTTCATCTAATGTCCTAAATGTTGTACCTGTACTTGTTGATATGACCTGTGTACCCGCTTTTACAGTAAGAGCATACCTTTCGTCAGGCTTTTCATTCAGTGCCGGGATGGTCTGAAATACGTCTAATACAACTGAAGCTGGTGATGTTGTTTTTGGTTTATAACCGAATGATTGTGCTATATTATAAACGTTTCTTTTCTCTTCAGCGTATGCTAATAATGATTCTCTAAATTGTGAATCTATATAGTATGAAAGTACATCACCAACATAAGCAGCCATTTCAATAAACATCATACCTGGTGAAGATTCATTAAAATCATTATATGTATTTGGAAAATATACTTTAGCAAACTCGATTAGATTATCTCTAAAATCACTAAAATCTTTATTAAGATAATTTACTTGTTTTACTACGTTCTTTTTTGTACTTGTTCGAGCCATTTAATTACTCCTAAACTCGTTCTGCGGTGTAACCAGCGTCTAATGTTATTGACTCTGTTGTTTGTGGAGTCAACGTAGTAGAAAATTTCACTTCTACAAAAATTTTATTCTGGTCACCTTCGTTTGTGAGTGTGTTTACTTCTTGAATGTTAATATAAGGTAACCATACACCAGTTGCTCGTTTAACTTCTTCTTCAAGTCGTACTGGCAATTCATCATTTATTTGTTCAAAACAAAGAGCTCTTAATCTACTACCAAATTCAGGTTGTGCTACTCGTTCACCTACGTGAGTTAATAGTAAATTTTTTAAATTGTGTCGTGCTTGTTCTAAAGAATTTTTGGTTAATGCAAAATCATTATACTTATCTTGTCTTAATGGAAAAGATAACCCTATATAAATATTTGGATTTAAATCGTTTTCTCTAGCACTTGCCATTATTTACCTTTTTTATCTAATGCTTTCATTAAACCACTGTAATCTCGTGTTAATGCATTTGTTATATGTTCTGGAACTTGTTCTGATGAAACACCAGCTCTTTTAAAAGTGTCTACAGCCACCATATCTCGTTTAACTTCTTCAGGTTTTCCGTAACCTATTAGTTCCGCCATCTTACTTGTATCAAACGCTCCACCACTCATAGTAGGATATTCATCTTTTTGTGATTTTGATAATGCCGTAGTTTCATTTAAAATATTATTAATTGTTGAGTTGTTAGAATACTTTACTTCTTTTTTAGGTGAAGAAACTGGTTTAGCAACTTCTGGAATGGTTTCTTTTAAAGTAGGTGAAGATTCTTCTTTTATAAATATCTTCTGTACTTCTTTTTTAACTTCTCTACGGACAGCTTCTTGTATTATTTTTACAAGGTCTTTTTTGGTCATAATAACTCCTATGTTGTTTTGACTGTTAAACTTAAATATGGTGTTGTTGGGAGGTTTTTAATTGTTTCTAACTCTCCAATCTCTAACGCTAATTGAGTTGTTTCTGGTGTTACTACACCACCTGATGCTACAAGTTTTGTAGCTACCTCAGCTTGTTTTGTACTAATTGCACTATCTAATAACATATCAATTATTTTCTTTAATTCATCACCTTTTACTACAGGTTCTAATTTACTTTCTACAGTACTTCCTAATCTAATATCACTTCCATTAATAAATATACTGTTAGATTTAATTTGTATTTTTTTGTCTTCATTTGATGCTTTACTTGAACCACCTGATAAATATATTGAAGAATCATCGTTGTTTATATTTTCTGTTGTGCCTCTATGGCCGGCAACTATTTTTATTTGAGGTTTTTGTTTATCATTACTAAAATGTATTGATTGACCAAATCTACCTTCAAATAAAATACAACCTTCACTAATCTCAAGAGGTTTAACATCTTTTCTTTCAAATGTTTTACCGTATTTAGTATCTTTTACATAATTACCACTTACACCTGGTATAGAATTTTCGTTGACAGAACCTTTACGATTTATAATACTTGTATAATAATGTTGTCCATTATATTCTGTAACTACTACGTGTTCACCGATTACAGGAACAGTAGTTATATTTGGTGTCAAGGATTTTACGACACCACCTAATATTTCTTGATTAGGATTATTTATAAAAGTACCTCTAACACTACCACGATTATTAGATTCATTTAATATTACTTCTTTAACTTCAAAGGCTTCTCCTTCAAAGAAATCATACTGTGATGAAGCAATTAATTTTTTTACCATAGAACCTATTTTTGAAAAAGTCGGTATACCTGTTAAATAAGATGTAGATGTATCTACTCTTCTTTTTCGTCTATAAGCCATTTAATTTACCTTTGTTACGGTTTCAATCTTATTATGTATTTTATCTGATTCTACTTGTAAGTCTTTTATAGTGTCTTCCATACCTGAAAGTAGTTGTGTTTTTTCTTCTTCTGATAAACCGTATTCATCTTCTGAACCTACTCTACCTTCAGCAGAAATTAGTCGTTGTACAACTGACGCCATCTTAACAAGTTGGTCATCGTTTTTTACATTTATTTCTAAATACTCTTTAATCATAGGTACCATCTGTACAGCGGTATCACCGTCTTTAATAAATTGTACAAGCTCACGTGTTAAAACGTCAAGTTGTTTTCTATTGTGTTGTGTATTGTTGTAAATGTCTTTAAATAATGATGATAGTGATTTACCATCAAAGATTTCGTAATCTATAGCCATAATTCACCTAAATGTTTTTATCTAATAATAAATATGTAATAACCAAAAAACTTTCGTATATAAATATATATTAGAATTTATAATTTGTTAACATTAATATTTATTATTGAGGGTTACTCCGGTTCTTAATTTTACTGAGTAATCCTTTTTTTTCTAACAAACGGGAGAAAACCATGAAGGAAATCGTAACAACATTCAAAGGATGGATTGATGACTTAGGTCATTTAATGTTGTCTTTTGTAGCCATAGGAGCTGTATCTGAAGTAATATTCGGAAGTGGTATCTTTGGTGTGAATGTTATAGGTAACCTGACATCCATCATTAATAGTTTCGGCGAGTCGGGTTTCGCTGGACTTGTCGCCTTGTTGGTGTTGGTGGGTTTATTTCGCAAGTAGGACGAAATAGCTTTACATTCCTACAATAAATGTAGAGCAATAAAAAAGGGAAGTGTAAACTTCCCTTTTTTTGTATATATATGAGCCACTTCTCGGATTCGCACCGAGGACCTGATGCTTACAAGGCAACTGCTCTACTACTGAGCTAAAGTGGCGCCTCGACTATATTCAGTTATAACCTATTTTTGTAACCGATAGGAGGATTGAACTCCTGTCTTCGCCGTGAAAGGGCGATGTCCTAACCACTAGACGAATCGGTCATTGTGGAGCTCCGGGGATTTGAACCCCGCTGATATCCTCCGTGCAAGGGAGGTGAACACCCCAAGCATTCCCGAGCCCCATACTTCGTGTCAACAGACACAAGTTATTTATTACTGAAAATTTTACTAGCACCTTTCATAACATTAATTAAAAATTTGTTAGTTTCTGTATTAGTTCTTTTTAAACCAATATAACTACCTGTATTAGTTGTTTTCTTTTTAGTTTTTTTCTTTGCCATTTTATACTCCTTTAAAATATACTACCTGTATTAGAAGTATCGATACCACCTGTACCTGAAAATTCTTCTACCATATTGAAATAGTATTTTTTCATTTGATTTATTACTCTTGTAATATGTTGTGTATTAGAACCTGTCATTTCTCTAATCATTATATACAAAGCTTTCTTATTAAAGTTCTCTATATTCATTCTTCTTCTAAATAATTCTAATACTGAATCCGCTACTAATATATCTTTTTGTCTACGAAATATATTAGTTAAATTATTATCCCAATAGTCTAACATTTGAGTTACAAATTCTGAGTTGAAATCATCTACTTCTGCTTGTTCACTTTCACCGAACACATTTCTTTTAAAATCTAAAGACGCTATATCATCGTGTATCTTCATCTTTTTATAATTATTATTATTATTTAAAATCAAATAATTTTTACCAACTATAGAAAAATATGAAAACGCTCTACCCTTATCTGGTTGATATTTTGGTAGTTGTATTACCATAAAGGATACTACCTCGTGTTTTACTTGTTCAAGTGGTACATCAAAATAATAGAATTTAAATGTATGAATCAAGTTCTCAGCCATCTTTATAAACGCCGCGTGTATGTGTTCTTGATAAATTCTATTTCTTATAGCAGGATTAGAAGATTCATTATATCTTATAATAGCCTCTTGAACAGGCATACCAAAATACATTTTACTTTTCTTTTTTCTTTTCTTCTTAACAACTTTAACAGGTTTTTTAATTGCGTCTATTATGGCTTGTTGTTTACTTGTTGACATTAATTTCTTCTCCTTTGACGTTATCTAATTCATTTACTATTTGTTTAATTCTTTTAAATATTGTTCCGACTTCATCATCTGCTTCAAACATACCTTTATCATCAACTTCTTTTAATTGATTTTGAACTATTTGTATTTGTTGAGTAAAATTTTCTACCCAATTCTCTAATAGTTCTGTCTTTCTGAATAAATTCCAAATTACATATCCTTCTACAAGAATAAGTAATCCTAATATTATTTCTATAATCATTACTTATCTCCAAACAATTCATTAAATAAATCTTTTGATTTTTCAGAAAGTATGTCTGGTGTTTTATCTTCTGATAAAGCTTGTTTAATATTATTTACTGATTCCGCTTCTTGCTCTTCACGTTCTTCTTTTAACTCTGGGTTTAAGATTTCACTATACTTAATATCTGAATCAGAACTAAACATATACTGTTCTTTTTCCCATCGAGTAGCTAACAAATCAGCGTTGTGTAATAGATATGGTAAGTTAGTTTTTAAATTCTTACCTTCACCGTATCCCATCAAGTAACCTTTATTAGCTTCTTCATACATACCATCAGTTAGTCTCAACGCTAGATATTCTATCTCACTCATTTTAATATCAAACTGACTTAGCAACCAAACAGCTCTATCTGTTACTGTCATATAATGTAAGTTTTCTTCATAGTTATACATCTTACCTTGATTTATCCTATGCCATTCAGATTCATTAGGTGTATAATAATCATATTCTAAATTACCTACTTTACCTAAGTCGTGATGTAATGCACAAAATATAATAGCCTCTTTATCATACTCTGATGTATGCAACCCTAACTTATCATAAGTTTCATACAACTCTAAAGCAAATCGTGTAACATTTAATATATGACAAACATAACCACCTGGAAATGCATTGTGATAATATATCACTCCACTTGCTGGTGCAAACATCATTCTATCTTTAAAAAATTCATACATTTTTAAAATGTTATCTTTACGTTTACCTTCAAACGTATTATTAATTAATTCAATTACTTCGTCCCACTTTGCTTGTAATTGTTCACCACTCATTTTCATATTTTACTCCTATTAAAAAAATTTATTTTCAATGATATCGTTTTCATATTTTACATTACTTAATCTTTTAAATAAAGGTTTGTATTTTTCAAATACTTGTCTTGGATTATCATTTTTTACCATTGCATCAATTGCTGTTAACAGTTCGTACATATCATTTGACAATATTTGTTTTTTAATGTAATCGTGACAATGAACATAGTACTCAGCCTTTTCAATTGCTTCTTTGAATACCATAAAATTATGTAGTCGAATAGCCATAGTACATTGACCTTTCCATTCTATAGTATCATCCCACGTTAACGCTTCTCTTAAATACTCTCTATCAAACTCAGTAGATACTGGTAGATGTTTAAATACTTGGTCTTTAAACGAATCGTCATATTTTGGTACATTTATTGAACGAAATACTGCTTTCTTAAAATCGTAACTATGGTAATATGAACCAAATACTACAGCTCTATCTGGTGATGAACTATCAGTAGTAACAACTATATCTGAACCAATTTCATTTAAAGATTTCTGTAATTGATTTAACATTAGAAAATCTTTAATTTTAGATATACCTAAAATGTGAAAATATTTATTAGTATCTTTTAAATGTTCTCCACCTTGTAACAATGACATAACACCTGACATAAAAGTAAATACATTTCTACCACCACCGCCAACAGCCCAACCTTGAAATGGATAGTCTTTCATTTCATTATACCAGTTTATATATTCAAGGTCATTTGTACCTTGTACTACATTTAAAAAATCAGTATTACCTGATTGATTATCTGCAAAGTATTTAAAGTTATCTTTACTAATCTTTAAACACTCTTCATACATACCTTCATATTTTATCTTAGGTGGAATATCTAAGTTCATTGCTATATCTGAATTATGTTCTAACCATTTAAAAATTCTTTCTCGAATAGACATATCCCACTTGATAGCTCCAGATGCAATTTGATAACCACCTGAATCACCCATAACAAGATTTTTATCTGTCAATCCTAAATCATTTTTATAATCATCTTTTTTAAAGTGATGCCCAGCAGTAATCAATATATCTGTATGTCTATATTTTTTTGGAAACTCATCACTATAAAATCTTATAGATAAATCATTTTTTAATTTAACATTTTTAGCTAGTGAACTACCCATAGCTCCAGCTGAGAATGATGGGAAATATATAAATTTACTCATTTTAAATAATCCTGTATTTCTTCTGACTCTTCAGTTTCCCAAGGATAAACAATCCACTTATCTCCTTTATTAATAACTGAGTAATCTGGTTTAACAATACTTTGTTCGTGTTCGTGAATTGTAACATAATAATTTTTTTCTGATATGTGATGACTCTTGTATTTTTTTAATGTCTTTCTGGTATCTGCGATATCATCAATTATTATTACATCTTCATTAACATTATCAATATTTTCAATGTAAGGTAAATCTAATTTATGACTTAACATAACAGCCAGTAAACTTCCACCTCTTGGTATACCATATACACCTTTAAATTCTTTTTTTGTATCTTTAATATAAAATGCTATTTCAGTTACACATTCATCAATTAAATTCCAACTTATAAATTCTTTCATTTTAAATCTCTTATAAAATCATAAAATTCTTCTTTAGCCCGTACTGTCTTTTTAAATACACCACTTAACTTAGCAGTTTTCATAACAGCATCGTGTTTAACACCACGAACACATGCACACATATGACTTGCTTCAACCATTACAGCCACACCAATATTCTGCTCACATACATCATTAATATGATTATGAATCTGCATTGTTAAATTTTCTTGTACTTGAGGTCGTCTAGCATAAAACTCAACTATACGATTTAGTTTACTAAGTCCAATTACCTTACCTTCTGGTGCAGGTAAATAAGCTACGTGAGTCTTACCGATAAAAGGTAAATGGTGATGAGAACAAAAAGAATGTAATTTAATATTACCTTGAAATACTATACCATCATATCCATCTATATTATCAAAAGCTGTAATCTTAGGTGGTTCGTTATAAACACCTTCCGCTAAATCATTAACAAAAGCTTTAGCTACTCTCATAGGTGTATCTGAAGAGTTTGGGTCGTTCTTCCAATCAAACCCAAGAGCTGTCATATATTCACCATAATACCCAGCAGCCTCAGTAATCATCTTCAGTTTTTCTGCTATTGTTAATGGATTATTTCCATTGGCATACTTTAATTTATTCATATATTATTGAATCCTCGATTTCTACTTTACTAAAAGCTAATATTCTATCATTACAAGCTCCACACTCACCACAAGAATTTCCTGTGTCAGTTGGATTATAACACGATAAAGTATTTTTAAATATTATTTTGTAATCTAAACCTAAGTTATCACAACATTCAAGTGCATCTTTTACAATTAAATGTTTATAACCATCCACATATGGTAGATAATAATTTATTTTATCAGACTCTACATTACCTTCTTTAAATGCACTTTCTAATTTCTCAAAAAATGAACGAGTAGAATCTGGTGGTATTGTGTGTTCACCGTCGTGAACTCCTAAAGCAATATCTACAGAAATATTTTTTTCTTTAACTAAAGAAACGGCATACCCATAAATTAAACTGGAGAATATCGCGTTTCTATTTGGAACAAAATTCGACTTCATTTTAGTTTTATCAGTTTTACCTGTTGGTACATAAATACCTTCACTTGTTAGTGATGAATTAAACTTACCCATAAAACTTGATAAATTCATATAAGTATGATGAATATTAAATTTATGTGATTTGAGATATCTCAAATTTAAATCTAATCTATTTAATTCTTTTTCGTTTTTTTGTCCGTAATAAAAACTAATTACGTGAACTTTATCATAATCTTTATTTAGTAAATGAACTAATAATGCTGTAGAGTCTAAACCTCCACTAATACTTAATACCGCTTCTTTATTCATCTTTACTCCATTGTTTATAACCATAAACATTCATACCTAATACAAAAACACTCACAGCTATTTGTGGAATCGCATTAATTAAATAACTGTAAATTAAAAATGCTACATTACCTATACCCCAAACATAAAAACACATTTTATATTTTTTAGCGTTGAGATAGTAACCTATCATTATCATTGTTGTTCCTAACCAACCTATTAAATCAATAATCATTATACACCTCTTTTATCTCCATAAGCTATTATATGTAATCTATCTGTAAAATTATAACCTTGTTCAGTACACAAGTCCATTAACCATCTCCTTCTTTTATTTAATTGTTTAGGTTCTAAACCTTCAGGCATTAACCAAACTTTATTATTAGGTATACTTAATATTTCTTGTAACTCTTTGACTTCTTGTAAATCTTTTTCACTTGATATAACGGGTTTCAGTTGATAATCTGGATGTACATCAAGTAACATTTTCATAGCTTCATAATTACAACGCCACTTTTCGTGTTGTTCTTTTTGTTTCTCAGTAACTTTTTTACCAGTGAATGGCATTACAGTTCCAGGTCTTGGTGTACTATTAGATAATTTAGGTGAAAGTGAAATTAAATCACCAACTGTACTTACATACTCACTACCTTCAGTTTCTATTGTGATATAATGACCATACTGTTTACCAATCTTACATAACTCTTGTAACATCTCAGGATGTGATGTAGGACCCCCTCCTGTAATCATTGTATGTTTAATGTGTGAATGTTTTTCATAAAAGTTATGAATGTCATCATAGCTAAACCTACCTTTTTCAGGACTCCAAGAACTATACGGTGTATCACAAAATGAATTAGCAAATTGACAACGTAACTTACAACCAGTTACTCTGATTAATATATGTGGTATACCCATTAACTTACCTTCACCTTGTAAACAAGTGTAAATTTCATTTATAGGAATAACTTTTTTAGAGCTTTCTATCGTCATACTCCACTATACCTTTATGAGTAGCATACTTTTTAATATGTTCATAATTTCTTTTATAAAAATTTTCTTTCTCAATATCTGGAATTGATTCTTTATAAACATCTGTATAACAATTAGGTGTTTCATTCAAACGAATATGATGTATTTCTAATCCTTTATAATCTTCAAAAAGAATTTGTTGAGCTAAAAATATTTCACGAGCTACATTTTCTACTGATGGATTGCAATAATCCTTACCATTTAAACTCATCTCATATAATTTAGTTTCAATGTCTATTAGAGTATTAATAAGTAACGTGTCGTGTGGATTAACTATAAACCCGTGGTCCATCATATCATCTATCCATTGAACACCAACTCGTTTTATTTCTTTGAAGTCAATTATATAACCTATCTCATGCATGTCTTGAAAAGAGTAAGTTAGTTTAATATGATACCGATGTCCATGTGCGTTAAAACATTTGAACCTTTCGTTCATTACTCTATGTCCTGTATCAAACCCATATTCTCGGGTGATTGTCTGCATTTATAACCTCATTTTAATTTTAATTGTATTTTTCAATGTCTTAATATACGACATTTTTTATCATTTGTCAAGTATTATTTTCCGTTTTAATTTGTACCAGTTGATATTAAATCGTGTTTTGTTATTTTGGCACTATCGAATTTATACGGTTTAACGTCAATAGATTCAAGAATATCTATACGATTAACAAATCTTGGATTCATTGTATCTCTAACTTGATAAACTCCGTCTTTACCTGTCGTACCTTTTAAGAGAACGAAGTCACCATAATCTAACCAACCACCCCAACGTTTCAAAAGATTTCTACTCACCGCTATAAATTTGTAATTGGACGCATCTTGTGTCCTAATTCGCGTTCCATCTGCGAGAATGTTCGGTGTAGAATCGGTTTGACGTTGTACAGGTTGATACATAGTTACTGTCACGTGCATTCCTTCTGTTTCGTACTGATTCAACTCTCCTGATAGTCTTTTATTTTCATCTACCAGAGATTGTAGTTGAATATTTTTATCATTTAAGAATTTTGTTGATACTATACCATTGGCATAAGTTACCAATACAATAGCTAATCCTAAAATATATTTGTTCATAGTTACCTTTTCTTTTTACTCTTATAAATATCTGTTAATTTTGTTAAACTTCATTAATTTTGTGGAGCTGGTGGGATTCGAACCCACGTCCAGTCTATTTTCTTCAAAGAGTCATTCACAGCTTAGTTGGATTCCAAA
>ENA-OREN01001955-OREN01001955.1-marine-metagenome-genome-assembly--contig:-NODE-1955-length-22393-cov-3.826716_pt1 | contig 22393 bp, 17 predicted proteins | sample MGYA00248624_ERZ508555 | MGnify/ENA primary metagenome ERZ508555 (study PRJEB26222, sample SAMN06267773) | marine metagenome | isolation source: Saanich Inlet, British Columbia, Canada | place...
CATCGAAAATAACACGACGAACGAATTCATCGCCAACCTTACACGAGACTGCGACGCGCATCACATCCACATGTCCGTCGCTCCCGACGGCAAACAGTACACCATCAGCATCCCCGACAAGGACCACAGCCGCACTTACAAAACCCGAAGGAAATAACCGCGACCACCGGCCAAGTGTAAGCCGGGCGACATGATTTACCTCGACCATCTCACGACCACACCGCCGCTGACGGAGGTGGTCGATGCCATGCAGCCTTGGCTGCGCGGGCAGTTCGGCGCGCCGGCCTCGCTGCACAAGCTTGGCCTCGAGGCACGCGATGCCATCGACGCGGCGCGGGAGTGCTTGGCCAAGCTGGTTAATGCCGCCGAGCCGGAGGAAATCATTTTCACCTCCAGCGGCACCGAGGCGATCAACCACGCGGTCAAGGGCGCCGCCTTGGCCAACCGCCGGTTCGGCAGCCATATCGTCACCACCGGGATCGAGCATCCGGCCGTGCTTGGCTCCGTCGCCTGGCTTGAGAGCCAGGGCTTCAGCAGCAAAAGAGTCGGCGTCGATGGCCAGGGCCGGGTCGATCCCGACGCGCTTGGGCGCGCGATGACTGACGAGACAATCCTCGTTTGCCTGCACCACGCAAACCTCGACCTTGGCACAGTGCAGCCGGTCGCCGAGGTGGCCGAACTCACCGGCGAACGCGGCATCCCGTTGTTCGTCGATGCCACCGCCAGCGGCGGCTGGCTGGCGACGGACGTGCAGCAACTCGGCGCTAATTTACTGGCCTTGGCGCCGCACCGATTCTACGGGCCGAAAGGCGTGGGCGTGCTTTACAAAAAACGGCGCACGCGAGTGGAGAACCTCATCCACGGCGGCGTGCAGGAAAACGAGTTTCGCGCCGGAACAGAAAACGTGGCCGCAATCGCCGCTGCCGGTGTCGCCGCGGAACACGCCGCCGCCGTGCTTGGCCAACGCGCCTCGCAAGCGGCCAAGCTGCAGGTGCGGCTGCTCGAGGGCATTGGCCAAGCCATCGAGGGCGTTCACTTGAACGGCCCCGAGCCGGGCGACGGACGGCTGCCGCACCAGCTCAGCCTAAGCACCGGGGGTGTCGAGGGCGAAGGCCAGGCGCTGATGCTCGATTTGCGGGGCGTCGCCATCGCCGCCGGGGCGGCTTGCACGACCCGGTCGATGCGCATGCCCCCTGCCCTACGCGCCATCGGCCGCGACGCCGACTTGGCCAAGGGCACGACACTTTGGGGCATCGGCCGAGACAACACCGAGGCGGAGATCGACCGGGCGATCGAGTTGTTCGCGGAAGTCACTGCCAAGTTGCGCAGCATGTCGCCGGTGCAGTGATTTATCGGCGGAGTGGGCGAAGCCGCTTGAACCCCGACTGCGTACTGTGGTAGGCAGAGCGCGCGTAACTTATCGCGACATGGCTGAAATCGAAGACAAATACGAGGACAACATCACTGGCAAGTTTTTTGTGGATGAACAGTGCATCGACTGTGATCTCTGCCGTGAGACTGCACCATCCTGCTTCACCCGCAACGACGACGGGGGATATTCCTTTGTCAACAAACAACCCGATAACGAGGAGGAGGAGGTACAGTGCCAAGAGGCGATGGAAGGCTGCCCGGTGGAAGCCATCGGCGACAACGGCGCTGGCTAACTCTTCACTCCGTTTTTCAGCCGGTCTTTTGCAACCGGCGTCGAAGCATCTCCAACGCCTGATGCACCGTGGCTTGCTTGAACGTCTCGCGGTCGTACGGGTGGAATTTTCGAATCGCCAGCGGCCGGCTGTCTTTCGATGCCAAGCCCAGCCAAACAGTACCGACCGGCTTGTCCGCCGTGCCGCCGTCCGGCCCGGCGATACCAGTGACAGACAGGGCATGGTCAGCCCCACTCACCGCGAGAGCGCCCTCGGCCATCTCGACGGCCACCTCTTTGCTCACCGCGCCGTGCTGCGCCAGGGTTGACTCGTTCACGCCGAGCAGTATCTGCTTCATCTCGTTGCTGTACGTCAGCATGCCGCCGGCGAAGATGGTTGACGCACCGGACACATTGGTAATGAGGTGCCCGAGCAAACCACCTGTGCACGACTCGGCGACGGCCAATGTCTCGCCAGTGGCGATCAGGCGCCCAACCACCACCTGTTCAATCGTCTCGTCGTCGGTGCCATAGATTTGCTTGTCGATCGCCGCGCGGATCGTTGCCTCAGCCTCGACGATGAGGGCCGGTATTTCCGGGCCACTCCCACTGAGCCGGATGTCCACCTGCCCGGTGCGCGCGCAAAAGCCAAGGTCGAGCCCGCGATCCATCAGCGGCTTGAGTTGCCCAAGCAGCATGTCCTCCACCATCGACTCACCGATGCCAAGGCTGCGAAGTGTCCGACAATGAAACGGCTGCTCAAGCGGCAGGTGCTTTTTAATGAACGGTAGCGCCTGGTCGTCGACCATCGGACGCAACTCGCGCGGTGGCCCCAGCAGCATCAGCAGCCAAGCCGGTTTGCCGCTTTCGTGAAACGTGTTCGGAGACACCTCGATGGCCAAGCCGGGGGCGGTGCCGTGTTCGTTGGGAATCACCACCGCGCCTTTTGGGACCTGCGCCTGTACCAGCACCGACTCCGGTATGGGGCGGTTGCGGCGCGCGAAAAAGCTCTCGATGTGCGAAACGATCGACTCGTCACGGCCAACCGGCCGGGCCAGCAAATCGGCGATCAACCCGCGCGTGATGTCGTCAGACGTCGGGCCAAGCCCACCAGTGGTGATGACTAGTCGGGCGCGACCAAGCGCGGTTTGCACCGCCTCGCGGATCGCTTGGCCAGTGTCCGGCACGGTGACCTGCCGTGAGAGAGTGTAGCCGCTGTCGGCGAGGCGTTGGCCAATCCACTGTTGGTGGGTGTTTAGTACTCGACCAAGCAGCAGCTCGGTGCCGGTAGTGATGAGTTCGATCTCCATCTTTGGACCGCCAATATCGAGGTAAGTAGCGCGCAAGGGCAAGCTTGGCCAACCGCCTGGCGAAGCGTTACTTCATCCGGTTGAAGGTGGCTTGGAGAACCTCCGAATCCGGCTTGCCCTGGAACTTGTCCTGGGCGGATTCGATGACGCTGGCCTCGAGCGCATTCTTGGTCGACCGCTGAATCTGGTAGAAAATGCCAAACCGGCCGGGAAAATCCTCGCCGGCCAAGGCGTACGCCGATGCCTCGTCGGTAGGGTCGTGATCCTCCGGCATGAGTTTGAACTCGCCTCCCTTGCGGGGGTTGGAGTTGTCAAACGCGCCAGCGAAAAACTCGGTGCACTCGCTCAGGCACTCGATGAAACTGAAGCCGTCGTGATCCATCGCAGCTTCCATCATCTCGAGAAGGTGCTTGGGATTCGTGTGCGACGTGCGGGCCACAAACGTCGCCCCGGCCGAGATGGCGAGCTTCATCGGGTTGATCGGCTGATCGAATGCGCCCCAGTTGTCGGTCTTGCTCTTAAAGCCAATCGGCGAGGTGGGTGAGGTTTGTTTCTTGGTCAGGCCGTAAACGAAATTGTCCATGACCACGTAGGTCATCTTGACGTTTTTGCGTGCGGTGTGGACAAAGTGGTTGCCGCCGATGGAGAAGGCGTCGCCGTCGCCGCCGAAGGTGAACACGTGCAGGTCAGGCCGCGAAAGGGAGAGTCCGCTGGCGAAAGACAACGCGCGACCATGAATGTAATGCACGCCGTGCGCCTGCACAAAGTACGGGAACCGGCTGGAGCAGCCGATGCCGGCCACGGTGGTCACGTTCTCGTGTGGGATGTTCCTCTTCTGGATCAGCTTGTAGTAGATGGAGAGCACGGAAAAATCACCGCAGCCCGGGCACCAGGTCGGGTTATCGGCGGTGATCTCTTTTTTGGTCACTGGTTGGCGTTCCTCGGCGTCCTGCGGAGGTCGCTCCATTGTTGCGCTGTCACTCATCTTGTTAAAATTGTATCAGGCTGCGGCGGTTTCTTCTTCCAAACGTGCCTTCACTCGCTCGATGATTTCCGAAACTTTCCAACGGCGGGCGGCGGTCTTGTTGATACCCTTGATGCGCGAATCGGCATACCGGGCGCGGAGCACGCCGGCCAACTGGCCGTAGCCGTAAACGCCGCCGTCGTTCATCTCGACGATATAGACCGATTTGAATCGCGGAAGGATGTCCTCCAAGCTGGTCGGCAACGGGTTGATGTGCTTGATGTGCATCGAGGACAAGGTGTAGCCCTCATTGGTGAGTTGCTCCACCGCCTCGAGGAGAGGCCCCTTTGTTGACCCCCAGCCCACCAACAGCACATCGCCGGAGTCCGGCCCGCACACCTCCGGGACGGGCAACTCATCCGCAAGTGTTTTGAGCTTGTTGCGGCGTTTTTTTGTCATCGCGATATGGTTCACCGCATCACCGCTCGGATGCCCCGACTCGTCATGCTCCAGACCGGTCACCACGGGATAACGGCCATCTTCAATCCGCGTGCCAGGAGCCCGGTGTTGGCTGAGCCCGTCTCCGGACGACAAGTCATACGGCTTGTGCGACGCCACGGGGCTTAAGTCCAATTCAACATCCTTGCAAATCGTTTTCAGATCCGGCTCGTTGAATGCCTCAATGCGAGTGGCTATGGCCTGGTCGCTCAGCAAAAACACGGGGACGCTGTATTTGCGCGCAATATTCACCGCCTCAATGGCGGTATAAAAACAATCCTCCACGTCGGAGGCGGCCAACACCACGCGGGGCGAGTCGCCGTGGCCACCGTACAAGGCGATGTTAAGGTCGGACTGCTCGACATCGGTCGGCAACCCGGTGGAAGGCCCGCCGCGCTGCACGTCAATCACCACCAGCGGAATCTCCGCCATGACTGCCCAGCCGATCGCCTCGGTCTTGAGCGAGATGCCCGGCCCGCTAGAGCCGGTGACCCCCACATGCCCCCCGTAGCTCGCGCCGATCGCCATCGAAACGGAGGCGATCTCATCCTCGCATTGGATGAACGATCCGCCGTATTTGGGCAACTCGCGCCGGAGTAACTCCATAATGTCCGACCACGGTGTGATCGGGTAACCGGCGCCAAAACGAACCCCGGCTGCGATCAGCCCGTAGCCGATCGCCTCATTGCCAGACATCACGACTTGGTTTGAGCGCTCCGCACCCCCCTGGGCTAAGCGAAACAGATTTGAGATGTCGTCGGAATGATAACGATAACCGGCTTGGAAAGCGTCCATCGCCGTTTTCACGATGCTTTCGCCCTTGCCTCCGAACCGCTCATTAATTAGGCGCTCGAGTTTCGCCGTATCGAGACTGAACATCCGGCCGATCAAGCCGAGCGCGTAAAGGTTCTTGCCCTTGTCACGTGCCGTGCCGCCGATCGCCTCAACGGTCAGGCTGGAAATGGGGATACCGATGTGCCGATACTTAGTCAGCCACTCTTCATGCGGTTCGACATGGTCGCTGTCGTAAACCAGCATGCCATCTTTCGCCAGATTGTTGACGTGATTGTCGTAAGAGTGCTGGTAAAAGGCGAACAGCACGTCGGCCTTGTCACCGGGGCTTAGCACCTCACCGGAGCCAAGGCGCACCTGAAAAATGGACGCCCCACCGGAGATTGTCGATGGGATCGTCATCATGGTCATGACCTCCCGCTCACTCCGCCCGGCCAATCGCGCCAAAAACCCGCCGATGGACTGAATACCGTCCTGGGAGTTACCTGCGAGGCGAATCGTCACCTCGGAAATATTGGAGGCTTGGGAATGGCTCCCATTGTTGGCCTCCGAAACAGTTGTCTCGCTCATCGAGAATTTTTTAATAATTATGCCCCAACCACCCCCAAGAACGGGAACGACGTCGGCAAAAGTAGCTATCTTTCTAGACGTGTCAAACGATTATCCACACCAAGGCAAAAATACACTTCACCAAGTCTGAAAAACCTGAGTACAAACTTGGACAAGATCACGCCTCCAACTCGCCACGGATCATGGCCATCAACTCGCCGTACTCCTCGGCAGAGGCGAACTGCGGGAACTCCGCCTTCACGCTGTCCGGTGCCCGGAACAGAAACCCGACATCGGCCTCGCCCAGCATGGTCGTGTCGTTGTACGAGTCGCCAGCAGCGATCACCCTGTAATTCAGCCCTTGAAACGCCGCCACTGCCTCTCGTTTTTGATCCGGCTGCCGCAATCGGTAGCTGGCCACACGCCCTTCGCCGTCAATCTCGAGTTGGTGGCACAATATCGTCGGCCAAGTCAATTGCCGCATCAGCGGCCCTGCGAACTCCTCGAACGTGTCCGACAGGATGACCACCTGTGTGATCGCGCGCAGCTCATCAAGGAACGCCCCCGCCCCCTCCAGCGGCGCGAGTGTGCCGATCACTTCCCGGATATCCGCCAGCTTGAGTCCATTCTCGGCGAGGATGGTCAAGCGACCGGCCATCAACTCATCGTAGTCCGGGATATCGCGCGTCGTCAGTTTGAGCTGCTCGATCCCGGTTTTCTCGGCGAAAGCGATCCAAATCTCCGGGACCAGCACCCCCTCAAGATCCAGCGTGACGATGGTTTGTTGCTTCATGTCTTTGCCCGTTGCCAAGCGGAAACGGCGCGGGATGTTATCCGCCCCGCCGCCAAATCAATCAAGCCGAATCGTGCTTGGCCAAGTAGCTGCCAGTTCAGTTGTTGTAAGCCGACTCGCCGTGAGCGGTGAGATCCAAGCCCTCCTCTTCCTCGCTCTCAGAAGCCCGAAGACTCCCCCCGCAGATGGCCTTCACGAGATACAGAATGATCACCGACACAATCAAGGTGTAGACGATGACGATTGCCGAGGCTTGAAGCTGAACTAGGAATTGTGCAGCTATGCTGTACGTCTCCGCATCCGGAGTGGAAATGATCCCCTTGCCGCCCAACGTTGTTGAAGCAAAAAACGCCACCATCAATGTTCCGACAATTCCGCCCACGCCATGTACGCCGACAACATCGAGCGAATCATCGTAACCAAACTTGGACTTCACTGTAGTCGAGGCGATCCAGCAAATGAAACCGGCTGTAGCACCAATAACCAAGCCACCAATCGGGCCAACATCCCCCGATGCCGGTGTGATCGCCGCCAAACCGGCGATCGATCCAGTCACCGCGCCCAACACACTGGCCTTTCCGTGTTTTACCTTTTCGGCCAAAGACCACACGATCGTCGCCGTTGCGGCGGAAATATGAGTCACCAACAAAGTCTGGGCCGCATCACCATTGGCAACTAGACCGCTGCCAGCATTAAAGCCAAACCAACCAACCCATAGCATCCCTGTCCCCATAACGCACATGGGTAAATTGTGCGGCTGGAACTGGGCCGATCTGTACCCCTTGCGCGGCCCCACCATGATGCAGGCCACCAAAGCACCTATACCGGCCGTGATATGCACCACAATGCCACCAGCTAAGTCCTTCGTGCCCCACTTATACATAAAACCGCTCTCTTCCCAAACCCAGTGGCAGACTGGCGCATACACCAAAATCGCCCAGAGCGTCGCAAACAAAATCATCGCCGAAAACTTCATTCGCTCGACAAACGCCCCCACCATCAACGCCGGCGTGATGATAAAAAAGGTCATCTGAAACGCCATGAAGAGATACTCCGGTATCGCCTTACCCGAGTCGCCCCAAGCCGAACCGGCGTCCACTCCACCAGCGAACAACTTGGCCAAGCCGCCGCAGTAAGGATTGGCCTCGCCAAACGCCAACGAATATCCGCACACCAACCACAACACCGACATCACCGCCGTGATCATGAAACAGTGCATCAACACCGAAAGAACGTTTTTGCGCCTCACCAACCCGGCGTAAAATAAAGATAACCCCGGGATGGTCATAAACAACACCAACGCCGTAGCCATAAGAATCCAAGCCGTGTTGGCCTGATTTACGGCAGCCTCCGCGCCTTGGGCCAAAGCTGTGGATGGGATCAGGCATAGGCCTGCCAATAACGATAGAACGCAAATGACTCTCTTCATTGATAATTTAATTGTTTTTTGCCCTCGGGCCAGCAGGCTCACCTGAGCCGACGAATAGGTGCTTTAAAAACTTAACTAACTCAAAACCAACAGGTTAAAAGCAAAAAAAATGCCATTATAGTTTATTTTAATTGTTTTTAATGTGACTAATGAACAGTGCCACAAAGACTTATGCGCATCAAAAAAGGGAACCTTCATGCGAACACCTCCTCCCGTGAGTGATATCTTTTTTTCCAAATTGTTTCTTTTTGTTCCTTCAGACCAGAATGACGCAACACAAGCATCTGGCTTTCGGCGGATTTCTTTCGCATTAGATGAACAACGTTTACCGACATAAAGTGCCATCACCAAAGCGCTTGGCAAAGGCTTCCCCACTTGTTGGCATTATAATTGCGCTTGCCAAGCGATTGTCGGCAAGCTTGGCCGAGCCGGATAGCGCATTGAACGCAATCGCAATCGGATGATGCAGTGAACGACAGCAAAAAAAACTTGATAATCCATCTCATAAGCACCCCTAATGGGCAAGGGCGTTGAACAGGGCCTTGTTTTGTCGCCCAACACGGTCTCTGGTGGCATGGAGTAATTTTTATCCCTAATAACATGAGTAAAGCAAAACTAGAATACATCTGGCTGGACGGCTATAAGCCAACCCAAAGCCTGCGAAGCAAGACCAAAGTCGAGACTGATTTTGGTGGAACATTGGAAGACTGCGACGTCTGGTCATTTGACGGCTCATCGACCGAACAGGCTGAAGGTAACGACTCCGATTGCCTCCTCAAGCCGGTTGCCCTGTTTCCGGATCCCGACAAAATCGGCACCGACAACTGGCTCGTCATGTGCGAAGTTCTCAACGCCGACGGCACCGCGCATGAATCCAACGGACGCGCCACTATCGACGACGACGACGACGATTTTTGGTTCGGCTTCGAGCAGGAATACGTCTTGTGGGACACCGACACCGATCTACCGCTTGGTTTCCCGAAAGGCGGTTTCCCTGGCCCGCAGGGTCCTTTCTACACCTCCGTTGGTGCTGCCAACGCAATCGGTCGGGACATCGTCGATGAGCATTTGCAAATCTGCCTCGATGCAGGCATCAATGTCGAGGGTATCAACGCCGAGGTGATGATGGGCCAATGGGAGTACCAGGTTTTCGCCAAGGGCGCTGCCCGATCCGGCGACGAAATGTGGGTTGCACGATACCTGCTCGAGCGCATTGGCGAGCGTTACGGCGTCTCGGTGAACCTGGAGCCAAAACCGATCAAGGGCGACTGGAACGGCTCCGGCATGCACGCCAACTTCTCCAACGGAGCCATGCGCGATCAGGGCGGCGAGCCTCTCATGAACAAGATTTGTGAGGAATTCGGCAACAACATCCATGAGCACATCGAAGTGTACGGTGCCGACAACGACCAACGCCTGACCGGGCTGCACGAGACCCAGGCGATCGACCAGTTCTCCTACGGAGTTTCCGACCGTGGCGCCTCCATCCGCGTTCCAATTGGAACTGTGGATAATGACTGGAAAGGTCGATTGGAAGACCGTCGCCCAGCGTCCAACGGAGACCCTTACAAAATCGCGGCCGCCATCATCAAAACCACCAAAAAGGCGCTGGCTTAAGCCCAGCCTCACCCCTTTAAACCAAAGACCGGCGATCAATCGCCGGTCTTTTTTTTGTTTAGACACGCGTCCCATCCCGATTGTCCCAAGCGCAACGTAATCACCGGTTCAATGCCAGTTGATCCAAGGTACGTTCAAGTCCATTTTGCGCTTTTGCCTCGCCAGCATACAGTCGCTTCGCCAAGGTTTCTGGCCATGGCCCAAACGCCCTATTTGACCTCACCAGTGAAGAGTACGGGTATGCCCAAGGGCATCCCTTACATCATCGGCAACGAGGCGGCGGAGCGGTTTTCCTTCTATGGAATGCGCACGGTGTTGTTCGTCTTCTTGACCACCTACCTCATGCAACCCGATGGCCGTCTTGACACTTTCACCGATCAAGAAGCCAAGGGCTGGGTGCATATGTTCGTGGCTTCGGCCTATTTTTTCCCGGTGATTGGCGCGCTGATTTCAGATTCCATCTGGGGCAAATACCGCACCATTATCACGCTTTCCATAGTGTATTGTGCAGGTCACGCGTCTCTGGCTTTCATGGGAGTGATGGGAGACACCAAAGGGTGGTTATTTGCTGGATTAATCCTCATTGCCATAGGATCAGGAGGCATTAAGCCCTGCGTGTCGGCGCATGTGGGCGATCAATTCGGAAAATCGAACGGGCATTTGTTAAGCAAGGTGTTCGGCTGGTTTTACTTTTCGATTAATCTTGGTGCGTTTCTCAGTGGGATGCTGACGCCATTCCTCCTGGAAGCCATCGCTGGTGAAGGTATGGGCGCAAAGCTTTATCCAAGCGTTCAATGGCTGGTGGGCGAAAAAGGGCCAAACGAAGTACTCTTCGGGGCCCATTACGCATTCGGGTTGCCCGGTATACTAATGGCACTGGCAACGGGGGTGTTTTGGATGGGGCGCAACAAGTTTGTGCATATCCCAGCACGCGGAATGAAAGAATATTTCGCAGAGACTTTTTCTGACGAAGGCAAAAAAGCGATCGGACGAATCTGTGTGGTGTTTGCATTCATAATCGTGTTCTGGTCACTGTTCGATCAGATCGGAACCACATGGCTAATTCAGGCTAAAAGTTTGGATCGCATGATACCCGATGGCATGCCGTTGATCGGCGGGCAGGAATTACTGCCAGCGCAAATCTCTGCGGTGTTCAATCCGCTTTTTATTCTGCTACTGATTCCGGTTTTCAATTACGGCATATATCCTCTGATTGATCGGGTGTTTCCATTATCCCCGCTGCGTAAAATTGGTATCGGTCTCTTCACCATGAGCGCGGCCTTCAGCATGGTGGCCGTGGTACAGATGTCTGTGGACGCCGGCAACACTCCCCACATGGGCTGGCAAATCTTTGCCTGCGCATTTCTCACCTCCGCAGAGGTAATGGTGTCAATCACGGGCCTTGAATTTGCCTACACTCAAGCACCTCGGCAGATGAAGTCATTCATTTTGTCACTGTTCCTGCTCACGGTATCGTTGGGCAACTTCCTCACATCAGGCGTAACATGGGCACTAACGAATGAAACGGGTTTTTCAAGGCTCAGCATGACTCAGGAGCTGTGGTTTTGGGCGGGATTGATCTTTGTATCCGCAGTGATCTATGTGCCGGTCGCTAAGTGGTATCAGCCCCTAGAGTATCTGCAGGAAGAATCTGAAAACGGGGAAGCTACTGGCAAATGAAACACCTCCTACTCACAACAATCGCAGCCCTCTTACTGGCTGTTATTAACTTTCCTGTCAACGCCGCTACCCCCACCTTTGAGGAGTGGTTAAAGGGCGGAAAGAAGATTCCGGTCGACCGAGTCTTCACTGGTGGTTCGCCATGGTTTAACGAGAGCAATGGTCAAACCCGCTCGCCAAAGGAGGTGTATAACATACTCTACAGCAGGCAAAGCAAGGAACCCCCGGATCAGCTGCCTGATCCAGTCGGGAAGGTTTCAGAAAACTGGGCCGACCTCTATGAACCTCACGTCGATGGCAAAATTTTATACCGTCTCATGAAACCAATGACTTTCGATTCAAACAAGCGCTACCCGGTTATTGTTTCATTACATGGTGCAGGCGGCAGAGGGGCGGATAACCGGAAACAACTGCGCGATTGGAACAAACTTCTTGCCCAAGAGCAGAGGCGTTCCGATTACCCCAGCTATGTGCTTGCCCCCCAAACAACCCGTCTATGGGATGCCGTGGACCTCAAGAACATCAAAGATGTCATCGCGGCATTGCCGTCAGCTGATAAGGACAGGATCTATATCCTCGGGCATTCAATGGGAGGGCATGGGACGTATATCCTCATACAAATTGATCCCGGTTATTTTGCAGCGGCAGCGCCTTCGGCCGGGGCCGGCCGGCCCAAGACCGAAGAGTTTATCGATGCCTCACTGATTAAGAATCTCCCGATATGGGCCTTTCACGGGGACAAGGATAAGGTTTGTCCGATTGAGCGTGATCAGAAACTTTTCGCTGAGATGAAAAAATTGGGTGGAAACATGAAGTTTACTACCTGGACTGGTGACAAACATGGCGTTGCCAAAAAAATGATTACTGGCGGTGACAATGGCAGCACCCAACTTAGCAGCGGTCATTGTGATGGGGAGACAGAGTTTATGAAATGGCTGTTTGCACAAAAACGTTCAGCCAATAGTATAAATAGAGAGAAGGAGTAAATCATAAACGCAATTAGGTAATCAGGAACTTTCCTACCGGCTCTAACTCGCAAAGTAACCGTTTAGCATTGAAGCACCTGCTGCTCCTAACAATTGCAGCCGGGCTGTTGGCGGGGTGAGTATTGATTCACTCAATGCTACCATTGATTTTATCAATGTACGGTACTTCGAACTCCTTGATACACTCCTGCTTCAACGCAGGTCTTTCCTCTAAGCAGTATAAATAAAATCCAAAAAAAATAAAGTTGCAGGAAGAGAGTACTGGTAAAAAAGTAGTTTAATGAATCATCGATACCAGATAAGCATATCTACGAAAGAGCAAGATGATGAATTAGCATTTCACCGTCACGATATTTACGCCGTTGAATTGAGGCAGCATGAAACGAACCGACTTGAACGGTTAGGGGATTCTCTCGATGCTTATAATATAAACATTGTGGTTTGTGCTAGGGGAGAATTGGCGGGATTTATCAGCTTGACGCCACCGAACAAACAAACGTTTTCAATTGATAAATATTTTAAACGAAGCGACCTTCCTTTTACAATTGATGAATCTGTCTGGGAAACTCGTCTCTTAACTGTTTTTAAAAAACACCGAGGGAGTGTTATTACGGGGTTGTTAATGTACGGAGCTCTCAGGTGGGTAGAGTCTCACGGCGGCAAGCAGATTGTTATTATTGGGCATCGCGGAATCTCCAAAATGTATAAGAGATTGGGTTTTCAATCGTCTGGGCTTTCAACTCAATCAGGTGCATTAACATATGATCTTTTGCTCGGAACTGTTTCGCAACTCCGATCCAAGTCCAAGGAGCAAGAGAAAACACTCAATAAAATTTTTGATCAAACAGATTGGCAACTTCCCGTTTCGATTAATCCCCCAGTTCCCTGTTTTCATGGCGGCGCTTTTTTTAAAGCGATTGGCAATTGCTTTGATCATTTGGACCGAAAGAATTCAATTGTTAATGCGGATGTTCTGGATGCCTGGTTCCCTCCTTCACCGAAAATCATCACTGCAATAAATAAAAACCTGCCCTGGTTGCTGGGAACATCCCCACCAACTGGTTGCGAAGGTTTTCTTTCAAAGGTGGCAAGTGCTCGAGGCGTAAAACCTTGTAACGTACTTCCCGGGGCAGGTTCCTCTGATCTGATTTTTAGAGCATTTAGACTATGGCTAAAGCAGTCTTCAAAGGTGTTAATCCTCGATCCAACCTATGGGGAGTATTCACACGTGATTGAAAAGGTTGTGCGATGCAGAGTGGATCGAGTTCGTTTGAAATATGAGAATCAGTTCGCTTTAGATTTAAATGATTTTGAGCAGGCTCTTGAAAAGAAATACGATCTGATTGTTCTCGTTAATCCTAACAGCCCAACCGGGAAATATTTGTCGAAGGAGAATATGATTAGGATTCTCAGCCAGATTCCTCTAACCACTCGGGTCTGGGTGGATGAAACCTATATGGAATACGTGGGCTTTGATCAATCGTTAGAACAGGTTGCTGCATCCAGTGAAAACGTCATCGTCTGCAAATCTATGTCAAAAGTTTATGCTTTGAGTGGCGCACGTGTTGCTTATCTATGCAGCGGGCGACATCAAATAGAACCACTACGAACGATCACTCCTCCATGGGTGATTAGCATGCCGGCTCAACTTGCTGGTGTTTACGCATTGGATGACCCTGGCTACTACGAAGCCCGCTACAAAGAAACTCATATTCTAAAGAAAACGTTTAGTTCTGAGTTGAGTCGAATTGGTTTAGAAGTTTTTTCCGGTGTAGCGAACTTCCTGCTTTGTAAACTTCCTGAGGGCGGGAAATGTGCAAAGGATATTGTTAGAACATGCGTCATAAAAGGAGTATATATCAGAAACGTCAGTTCCATGGGAACGTCTATTGGGGCAAATTATCTGAGAATTGCTGTGAAAAACAAATTAGACAATGAGCGAATTGTAAACACCTTGAAAACTGCAATAAACGGTTAAAAAGTTCCTCCCAAATGAAACGCCTCCCACGGACAGTAATCGCAGGTTTGTTGGTGGTGGTCTATGGTGAAATTGGAGTTAGACGCCAGTAGCACCTTTTCCCGTTTTATCAGTTAGAGAGCCTATTAGAGGGCTTTTAACCCTTCGGAGTGCTACCCGAGGTTTTCTCCGTATTGCCATCCCTTGCGGGCTGGTTCCTTGATGAGAGCGTCAAACTCAGGCTGTCCTTTCACTTTCATCTGTTTGCTGTCCCACTCGATGTTTTTTCCTGTCCGCTGAGCAAGAGCCCCAAGAAGAACCATTTCCGTAAGCGGAACGGCATAGTCGAAATTAGAGCCAGGCATCGGCCCGTCTCCCTTTATGGCGCGGTACCATTCCTCAATAGGTCCATTTCCAACAGCAGGTAACTTGGGGATTTTCACCAGTTCACTTTTCATTTCCATGAAACGTTCGCCTGGAGTGATCATGGGACTGTTGGGCCGCATACCTGAATGATAAAGGGTTTCCTTTGTCCCCTCCATATACATGCCACCTCCACCCGGGAGATCCTTGTCTTTCTGCCATCGAGTGGGTTTCGGAACTTCGTAACCCTTCTCATACCACTTGAGGGTAACCGGTGGTTTTTTGCCTCGGGCAGCGAAGTGATAGGTCACTACAGATCCCATCGGAATAAAACCTTTCCCAGGAGGATCCTTACGCTCGATTTCGACCTTCGTGGGCGAGCCCAAGCCAAGCACATAGAAAGGGGCGTCGAAGGTGTGACAACCGATGTCCCCTAAAGCGCCACAACCGTATTTCCACCAACCACGCCATTTCACCGGTACATAATCCGCGCTGTAATCCTGACGTTTCACCGGACCCTGCCACAAATCCCAATCAAGAGTAGTCGGCACGGGGCCTGTTACCGGGGGAAACGAACTGGGAGGGACGAACCATGGCGGATTAGGTCGATTGGTCCAAGTAATGACTTCTCGCACATCACCGACCACTCCAGCATCCACCCATTCCTTGATGCGACGCATGCCTGTAAATGTATGCCCCTGATTGCCCATCTGGGTGATCACCTTGTAATGGCGGGCGGCTTTACGAAGAGTGCGAACCTGCCAGATGTTGTGTGCCAGTGGCTTTTGAACAAACACATGCTTTCCCCGTTCCATTGCGGCCATGGCAGCTGCAAAGTGGGTATGGTCAGGTGTCGAAATTGAAACCGCGTCAATGTCCTTGCCCACTTTATCAAGCATGGTCCGAAAATCCTTGAATCGGCGAACATTGGGAAATTTTTTAAATGCATTAGCAGCCCGTGCATCATCGACGTCACACATTGCCACAAGGTTCTCTTTGGCCGCTTCACCAAGCGCATATCCCCCCATGCCTGCCACACCAACGACAGCAACATTAATTTTTTTTGTTTTGCCTGGCTCAGCAATCGAGAATCTCGGCAGCGCAAATGCACTGGTTGCGATCGCAGTGGATTTGAAAAAGCTTCGACGATTCATATTTTTAATGTGCATCGTGATTTCCTTTCGGCACGCCGATGCTGCAAATCTCAGCGCATATTTGCAAGACATTTCCAAGCCATGGGAAAGGCAATCTGTAGTTTTATTCTCCATGGCTCTACCACTCCTTTTAACATTGTTTTAAAGGGCCAAATGCACCTCAAAAACACCCTTTCTTCCTAGTTATTCACGGCAAAGTACCGGATTGGGGATTCATTAGATGTATTGTCTTATTTGAGGTTTCAGTATGCATTTCAATTGATCCACAGCTACTGCATTGCAGTAGTTATAAGCATGACTTTTTATTGCCCAGGTTACACGCCCTTATTCCTTGGCTTCGACTGCCTGAGGTGTGTATTCTAGGGTTACCATGTATCGTCCTCTGACTATTATTTGTTTGTCGCTGGGAATTTCAGTCCAAGCTCAATCCGTATCGAACTCTGCAACCCCGGTTCGAAACATAAAGGCACCAGACGGCTTCAAGGTAGAACTACTCTATTCGGTGCCCAAGCCGCAGCAGGGCTCATGGGTGAACCTCTGTACAGACAACAAGGGACGCATTATTGTCAGCGATCAGTTCGGTGGCCTGTACCGTTTCAGGGCACCGTCGACCGGACAACCGCTGAAGGCCAAGGATATCGAAAAAGTCCCGGCTAAAATCCGTGCGGCAAACGGTCTGCTCTGGGCCTTTGGCGCGTTGTACGTTGGGGTGAACGATTACGAGCGCAAGATGGAGAGCGGCCTCTACCGAGTGACAGATTCGGATGGCGATGACCAACTGGACCAGGTGGAGAAATTGCGCGGCATGAATACCCGCGGTGATCACGGCATCCACGCGGTGTTGCTCGCACCGGATAAAAAATCCATTTATCTGATCACTGGCAACAACACCACACCCGCAAGGTCCGATGCCTCGCGAGTACCGTTGCACTGGGGCGAGGATCATCTGTTGCCGCGCATGCCTGATGGACGCGGTCATAACCGCGACCGGCTGGCACCGGGTGGTATCATTTACAAGATCTCGCCCGACGGTAAATACTGGGAGATCATTTCCTCGGGCTACCGCAATATTTTTGATGGCGGTTTCAACCGCGATGGCGAGCTCTTCACCTACGATGCGGATATGGAGTACGACTTCAACACCTCCTGGTATCGGCCCACGCGCATCTGTCACGTGACCAGCGGATCGATGTGGGGCTGGCGCAACGGCACCGGCAAGCGGCCTGAATTTTACCCGGACACCCTGCCACCTGTGATCAACATCGGCCCCGGCTCACCCACTGGCACAACTTTCGGTTACGGCGCGAAGTTCCCCGCAAAGTATCAGGATGCCATGTACATTCTTGACTGGAGTTGGGGTAAAATCCACGCCGTGCACATGACCCCCAATGGCTCCAGCTACACAGCCACCAAGGAAACTTTCATCACCGGTAGCCCCTTGCCTGTGACCGACGCGATCATTCATCCGGACGATGGTGCGATGTATTTCACTATCGGCGGCCGACGCGTGCAGTCGGGTCTGTATCGCGTGACGTATGTTGGCAAGGAGTCCACTGCGCTCGTGAAGCACAAGTCCAATGTCAATGAACTCGCCCGACTCCGGCATCGACTGGAGCAATTCCATGGCAGACAACATTCGGACGCATTAAACGCAGCCTGGGCGCACTTGGATCATCCGGATCGTTTCATTCGCTGGGCTGCCATCACTGCGGTTCAGCATCAGCCATTGGCGAAATGGAAAGACCGCGCTCTGAATGAAAAGAATCCCAATCAGCGGGTGGCGGCGTTGCTCGGCCTGTGCAAAGTGGCCGCAGCCGATCCGGCCAACGGCAAGCCCAATACGCCTGTGGACAAACAATTGGCCGCCACCGTCTACGGACAATTGGCCGAAGTGAAGTGGGACAATCTGGATCATACTGGCAAGTTAGTCTTGTTGCGCGCTTATCAGATCGCCCTCGTGCGCTTCGGCGATCCCAACACGCGTACGGTCAAGATGATTATTGCGGAACTGGAGCCGCAATTCCCCGCACCCGTTTTCGAACAAAACTGGTTGCTCTGCGAAACACTTACCTATCTGCAGGTGCCGAGCACTGCCGCCAAGGGTATCAAGCTACTACAAGAAGCAGCCACGCAGGAGGAACAGATTGAGTACGCCCGATCGCTAAGGATGCTTAAGGCCGGTTGGACCACTGAGCTACGTACAACGTATCTCAACTGGTTTTTGAAAGCTGCCAATTATCGTGGCGGCAGAAGCTTCAGCAAATTCATTGAGTTCATCCGCAGAGATGCCGTTGCCAGCCTGAGTGCTGCTGAAAAAGCGGATTTGAAGGATTTGCTCGCGAAGAAGCCCGTCGTCAAATCTCCTTTCGAGATGATGGCCGCGGCGATGATCGGTAGGAAGTATGTGAAGCAGTGGGAACTTGAGGAGTTGAGCCAGGCGGCGAAAACGGGATTGAAAAACAGGGACTTCAATCGTGGCCGAAAGATGTTTGCCGCAGGGGGCTGCTTTGCCTGTCATCGGTTTGCCAACGAGGGTGGGATGACCGGGCCCGACTTGACCGGTGCCGGTGGCCGCTATTCTCCGCGCGATTTACTGGATCAGGTAATCAACCCCAGCAAGGAGATCAACGAGCAATTCGTACCCGTGATTGTGAAAATGAAAAACGGCGACATAGTGACCGGTGTGGTGGTAAACCTCAACGGCGACCGCGTAAGCGTGAACACCGACATGTTTGATCCCAATCAACAAGTGAACATCAACCGCACCCAGGTTGAGAGCATCGAACCCTCCAAGGTTTCACCAATGCCGCCTGGACTGTTGAATTTGATGAAAAAAGACGAGGTGATGGATCTCGTCGCCTACATCCTTAGCGGCGGCAACCGCACCCACTCGGCTTTTAAATAAGAGATAGCTGAAGGCAAATGAAACACCTCCTACTCACAACGATCGTAACCGTGGTTCTGATGGGGTGCACTGAGTCACTGCATTCGGCTCCGGCACTAGAAGCGAAATCAGAGGCTTCTACAGCCGAAACCCCAGACATTACTATTCACGAACTACCTCGTGGGAAGCCGGAAGAAGTGGACATGTCATCTGAGGGACTAAAAAAGATAGATGAATTGGTGAAACAATATATAGATGCTGGCCGCATAGAGGGCGCCGTTATCGGTATTGTTCGACAAAGCAAGGTGGTCTACTTAGAGGCTCATGGAGACCTTGAAGGGAAGACCCCGAAACCCATGCCCGAAGACTCGATTTTCCTTATGGCATCCTCCACCAAGCCGGTGATCGGTGTGGCAACAATGATCCTGATTGACGACGGCCTGATTAGTCCTGAGGACCCAGTATCCAAATATATTCCTGAATACAAAGGACTGCAGGTTGCCATTCCGCTGAAGTCCGCAGGCAAAGGCTTTAAACCAAATAGAAAAGCCAAAAACAAATCCATCAACAAGTCCAAGACTAAGGCTAAGAGCAAAAAAGGCTCGTATACAAAAAGCAAAAGGGAGGTGCCTGAATATCGACTTGAGAAGGTTAACAGACCTCTAACTATTCATGATCTGTTGACTCACACTGCCGGACTGGGAACCGGAGGAGGATTGGGATCAATCATTGCAAAAGACAGAGCCGCACCGTCAGACACACTTGCTACTTGGGTGCCCAGAATGGCAGCCAGACCTCTGGACTTTCAGCCAGGGACTCGCTGGGCATACAGTCCGGGGAGCGGGCTGAAGGTGGTGGGGCGAATCATCGAAATAGCCTCAGGTATGTCCCTGCATGAGTTTATACAGTCACGGATTCTTGATCCACTGAACATGAAAGATACCTACTGGGATGTGCCCGAAGACCAACTCTACCGGATGCCCTATAAACTCCACAACAAAGCTAAAGGCAACGGTAGGGTTATTGGTGAAGACTTAAGCGCTTATGTCTCAAACGCCGGGGGACTATTTAGCACGACACGTGACTATCTGCATTTTCAACAGATGCTCGTGAATGGAGGAGCTTTGTTTGGTTATCAAATCCTCAAACCCGAAACTATTGCCATGATGACAACCAATCAGGCAGGTACTCTTTTTAGTCAAGCAGCGAAGGGAGGCCCCGGTCAAGGTTATGGCTATACGACTGCCATCACTCTGGACCAAGAGAAATCAAGAAATGGTCAAATAGCGGGCACATATAGTTGGGGAGGTGCTGCAGGTACTGTTTCGTGGACAACACCCTCTGAGAAACTGACAGTTGTGTACATGGTTCAAAAGCCGTCTGATCTGCCAAATAAAATTGGAGCAATAGTAAGAGATGCTATTATCGATTAATTGCAGGCAAGAATGTGGCCTAACCAACTTGAAGCGCTGATGGATTTACACGGCGGCAATACGGGTGAAGAATTGAAAACTGAAGGGAAATGAAACAAACCTCACACATATTAACCCTTAAAATCCTATTAGTCGGGTTGCTTTTATCTGGAATTGTCGATGTCCGGTCGTCCAAGCGACCTCTTAGCGAAAAATAATGAATCGTCGTGACAGCTTTCTCAGCTTGGGCGCCGGTTTGGCGATTACATCGGTTGGTTTAGCCGGGTGTAACTCGCTTTCCGGTCGATTGGTCAAACCGAAGAGGAAGGAATTAAAGGCGGATTTGGTTATTATCGGTGGCGGGCTTGGCGGCTGCGCGGCTGCATTGTCAGCTTTAAGTTCCGGCTTGAGGGTGATCATGACAGAGGAAACTGACTGGATCGGCGGTCAGTTAACCTCTCAGGGTGTACCTCCCGATGAACATCGTTGGATTGAATCGTTTGGTTGCACCCGAACCTATCGGAAGTTCCGCAACGCGATTCGGGATTATTATCGCCGCCACTACCCTCTCACAGACAATGCGAGGGATCTAAAAAACCTCAACCCAGGCAGCGGTTCGGTGTCTCGCCTATGCCATGAGCCGAGGGTAGCACTAGCTTGCCTGGAGTCACTGCTCGCTCCGTTTGAAGTCAACGGGCAACTGACGTTGCTGGTGCAAACAAAACCGATTGCCGCTGAATTGGTTAGTGACAATATTCGCTCTGTTGAGGTGTTCAACATGGGGACCGGGCATTCGCTTATCTTGAACGGTTCGATCTTTGCCGATGCAACGGAACTGGGTGACTTGTTACCCTTGGCCAATTGCGAGTTTGTCACCGGTACGGAGGGCAAAACAGACCGGCGAACTGCACATGCCGGATAGGGTGTCCCCGGGCAATCAACAGGCGTTTACCATGTGCTTTGCCGTTGACCATGTTGTTGGAGCGGAACACGTGATCGATAAGCCGAAAGAGTACGATTTCTGGAGCGGGTATATCCCGGATCTGATGCCCGCATGGCCAGGGCGTTTGCTTGATTTCAGCTACACGCACCCGTCGAGTGGTGCATCCAAGCAGCTGGGGTTCAACCCCAAGGGACCACACAAAATTGGTGTTATCAATCTCTGGACCTATCGGCGAATCCTCGCCCAGTCAAATTTTAACCCAGGGAGCGGCCTTAGAGACATCAGTCTGATCAACTGGCCTCAAAATGATTATTTTCTTGGCAACCTTGTCGGCGTTTCAGACACGGAACGCAACCGGCATATCGATCGATCCAAGCAGTTGAGTTTGTCGCTTCTTTACTGGCTGCAAACCGAGGCCCCGAGAGATGATGGCGGAGAGGGTTGGCCCGGTTTGAGACTTAGAAAGGATGTTATGGGAACGAATGACGGCCTGGCCAAATATCCCTACGTCAGAGAGTCGCGGAGGATTAGGGCCATGACTACAATTGTTGAGCAGGATTGCGGCAAGGAAAACCGGGCATTAGTAGTGGGCGAAAAGGAAAGCCAAGTCCAAGCAAAACGCTACCTCGACTCGGTAGGGATTGGTCATTACCAAATCGATTTGCATCCGAGCACGGGCGGGGACAACTACATTGACTTCGCGGCATTGCCATTTGAGTTACCACTGGGCGCCCTGATTCCCCAGCGAGTCAGCAACCTCATCGCTTCCTGCAAAAACATTGGCACAACACATATCACCAACGGCTGCTATCGCCTCCATCCAATAGAGTGGAATATCGGTGAGGTCGCTGGTCATTTGGCTGCGACAGCGATAGCGAATTCCGTACAGCCAAAGGCGATTTGGGAAAACGGCAAACTCCTCTCTTCTTTTCGGGACTTCCTCCGTAAGATCGGCGTCGAAACCAGTTGGCCTCCTCCGCAAACACAGCGGCAACACGGGTGACGAATTGAAATGAAACACCTCCTACTCACAGCAATCGCAGCCGTGATGCTGGTGGGGTGTGGGAATCCAGAAGCAAATCGTGCACTACTTGATGCTGCCGAAAAGGGAAACATCGAAGCCGTCAAACAGCACTTGGATGCTGGTGCGGATGTGAATGCGAAAGACCGGGATGGCCAGACACCGCTAGATTTGGCCATTCAACAAAAAAAACCCGAAACCACCGAACTCCTCCGCAAACACGGCGGCAAGACCAAGAAGGAACTGGCATCTTCATGACCGCGCGATCACCGGGATAGCCTGTTCCACGACCGGGACGGCCTCTGACGCCAAGGGAATGACCTGTGATGACAGAAGAATTGGCCATGACGCTAAGGGATAAGTTCTTCCAAGCTGGAAGGTACAAGGCGGGGATGAAGG
>ENA-OREN01001956-OREN01001956.1-marine-metagenome-genome-assembly--contig:-NODE-1956-length-22392-cov-4.984271_pt1 | contig 22392 bp, 23 predicted proteins | sample MGYA00248624_ERZ508555 | MGnify/ENA primary metagenome ERZ508555 (study PRJEB26222, sample SAMN06267773) | marine metagenome | isolation source: Saanich Inlet, British Columbia, Canada | place...
TCGATCGCTTGTCATTCGTCGGTCCGGGCAGGGCAAATTCTGTCGACAGATGAGTGCAAAGATCTGATTCGACAACTTGAGCAAGTTCAGAGACCGAACACATGTCCACACGGGCGGCCTACCGTGATTCAACTCAACATCAACGATCTAGAGCGGGAATTCAAACGTAGGTAGTGCTTCCGTAGCGGAATGACCGCCGCTAAAACAGCGGCGCACCGGATACGGGGTGGCTGAATTGGTATACAGAGTTTTGCGCAGCGCCACATACGTAAACTGTTTTCATATCTTCGCCACCAAAAGCCAAGTTTGCTGGAGCCCAATCGGGAACGTGGTAGAGATCGATAAGTTCCCCGGCTGCCGATACGTAGGCAATTGCCCTAATACCCGGTAGTGACTGCAAAATATTACCTTCGACATCGACTGCTAAACCATCAGGATTACCGGGCTCTCTGAATCGACGGACGAGTGTTTGGTCAAGTGGTTGCCCTGTTGCATCGATGGTGAAAGTGATCAGGCGTTGTGCACGGCTCTCTGAAACGTAAACATGGGCGCCGTCTGGAGATACTGCTATGCCGTTCGGGTACGCCAGTTCGTTGGCGAACGCACTGACTTTTCCTTCAGGGGTAACCCGGTAAACGGGGCTGATCGCAGGGTCGGGTGGGGGACGACGGATTGGGTCAGTGAACAGAAGATCGCCGTTTGGAAGGAAGCAAAGATCATTCGGTCCTCCTAAACCTGTCCCCTCATAATCTTCAACAAAAACTTCACTGTTGCCGTTATTATCGATTTTTAATATGGCTTTCAAAACTGCATCCGCCACAAACATTTCATCTGACGGATTGAACACTAAACCGTTCGGTCTTCCGCCGGTTTGCGCTACCTCTGTCAGGTCACCGTCGGCAGATACGCTAAATATTGCCGCATCCTCAGCACTCACTAGATGAAGCAACCCTTCGGAGTTGATCGCTGGTCCTTCTGGACCGTGAACGCCTGTTGCGAGGACGCGAAAGTCGGGTGGGATGTTTGTTAGGTCGATAGTCATCTTTGTACGACGAAGATTAGTCCTCGCCCAGCGGACGTACAACCACCCACGAGAGTTCTCTTTCGGTTAACGACATTGCTGTTGCTTCACTTCGACGGTAAAATCAGCACGTACAAACCGACTGGTCGGTCGGTCTTCCACGCCTTTAAACACATCAAACGTATTGCCAGCCTCTTCCACTCTGCAACGAACCCAAACTCGAGAACGCATTCTTGAAGCTGCTGAAGCAGTCTTTGCTGACAATGGTTATCACGAAGCGCTCATTGACGAAATAGGCAAGAAAACTTCCATGTCCAAGGGTGGGCTATATTTCCATTTCCCAAGTAAAGAAGACCTTTTCTTTGCTGTGATGGATCGTTTGGCGAATAAGCTGGTCAAACGTGCTGAAAAAGCCGCTGATAGAGCCAGCTCACCGCTTGAATCGGCTGAAGCTGCTCTCGATGCAGTTTTACTTGCACTCTCGGCACAAAAGCGTCTAGCAAGATTGTTGATTACTCAGGGCTACAGCATGGGCAACGCTTTCGAGTCGAAACGATCGGAAATCTTCGATCGATTTGCAATCGTGATTAGTCAAAATCTCGACCATGCAAAATCAGATGGTCAAATTTCGGATATTAATACTCATTTGGCCGCACGTGTATGGCTAGGTGCAGTCAATGAAACAGTCGTCCATTGGCTGTTCTCAGATGGTCCAAATCCGAAAGAATCAGCCCCAGATTTGAGAAAACTGTTACTGGCATCCGTTCAAATGAATAGCAATTTGATCAATCCTAAGGATGCACTTTGATGACTGATTCTGCGACTCAATCTGGAATTCCAGGGTGGCATCATTTATTGTTGTTTTTAGAGTCAATCAAGTTCGAACACTCTGTATTTGCACTTCCATTTGCGATTCTTGCCGCTTTTATATCTGCAAGCGGAATGCCCGAGTGGACGGGTCTTTTATGGGTGATTTTCGCAATGGTTGGTATGCGCACGTTTGGCATGGCGGCGAATCGATTGATCGATGCGAAAATTGACGCTCGAAACCCTCGAACTGCAACACGGGCAATCCCGGCTGGAACGATCAGTCAACGAGCTATGATCATCTACATGGCAATTGCGGGACTGATTTTTGCCGCTGCTACATCGCAATTAGATCCGGTGACTTGGGCGCTTGCTCCGATTCCGCTCGCAGTGATGATTGGATACCCGTATCTAAAACGATTTACTTGGCTGGCTCACTTCGGAATGGGTGCTGTGTACCTGATTGTTCCTCCAGCCGTGTCCCTGGCTCTTACCGGGACGTTGCCACTGGGTTTCGTGCTGATCGGTATTGGATCAATGGCATGGGTTGCTGGGTTCGATGTTCTTTATGCCACTGCCGACTTCAAGGTAGATCGTGAACAGGGTCTACATTCGATTCCTTCAAGGTTTGGAATACCGGCTGCTCTCGTGATTTCACGTCTACTTCACGCATCAGCCGTGATCCTTCTGGCAATTGCTGGCGTAATACTTGAAGCAAGTACTCTCTATTCAGTCGGAGTACTCGCTGCGGCAGTGCTGCTTGCGTACGAGCAATCGCTCGTGTCTTCGACTGATTTATCGAAACTGAACATGGCGTTCTTCACAATGAACGGGGTCATCGCCGTTGTATTCGGAACGTTTGTAGTGATTGGCGAGGTGATCTAGTGGGTGTTTACGTATTGGGTATCGCTGGTGCGAGTGGAGCACCTTACGCTCGGCGGGTTCTCGAACAGATGCTGGCGACAGGTCATGAAGTAAAAGCGGTCATCACCGACGCCGGCCGTAAAGTGATCGAGGTAGAAGAAGGGCTCCTGCTAACTGGAAATACAGAAGCAGATACTCCCACAGTGCTCGATTGGGCTCAGGCGAGCGATTACGCTGGCAAATTCGAGCTGTACCACCACAAAGATGTCGCTTCACCTATCGCATCTGGCTCGTTCCCCGTTGACGGTATGGCGGTTGTGCCTTGTTCAGGTGGGACGCTTGGACGAATTGCACACGGTATTTCAAATGGTCTGCTCGAAAGAGCTGCGGACGTTTGCTTGAAAGAACGTCGCCGGCTCGTTTTGGTCCCTCGTGAAATGCCTGTGAGCCTAATTCATTTACGAAACATGACCGCTGTCACCGAGGCTGGTGGGGTGGTTCTGCCTGCTTCACCCGGTTTCTATCATAATCCGACCAGTATCAGCGATCTGATCGACATGGTGGCTGGCCGAATATTAGCTTCGCTCGGCATTCAATCGTCGGTCATGAAACCGTGGCTGGGCCCAGATCCGTCCTCATATTCGACTAACGAAGAAGGAATCCAATAAGTGGCGTTTACTGATCTTCAATCGTTCCTCAATCTTCTCGAAAAAGAGGGCGAACTCAAGCGAGTAACTGAGGAAGTTGATCCAGAACTCGAAGTGACCGAAATAGCGACCCGCGCAGTGAAAGAAAACCTTCCTGCCTTATTGTTCGAGAATGTCAAAGGATCCAAGTTCCCATTAGTGATCAACTCAATGGCGAGTTTGCGACGAATCGAACTCTCGCTTGGTCGACCCGCCGAGGCTCTCGGAGAAGACATCGTCAAGTTCATGGAAGATGTGAATCCGCCTAACCTCGGTTCATTCTGGCGAAATCGTCAGACTGGTTGGCGATTGCTCAAGATTCGCCCTAAGAACACTCGCCGCGCACTTTCACAGCAAGTAGTTCGGGAGCCCCAACTCGATGAACTTCCAATCTTGAAATGCTGGCCGGAAGACGGCGGTCGATTTTTCACACTTCCTCTGGTGATGAGTCGTGATCCTAAAACCGGTGCCGGAAACATGGGAATGTACCGGATGCAGATGTACGACGAGCGAACAACTGGAATGCACATGCAAATCCAGAAGGGCGGCGGATTTCACTATCAAATCGCCGAGAAGATGGGCAAACCGCTAGAAATGGCTGTTGCCGTCGGCGGAGACCCTTCACTCATTCTCGCCGCGATCATGCCACTGCCTGAAGGACTCGATGAGGTCGCATTCTCGGGAATCGTCCGAGGTCAACGAACTCCGCTGACCAAGGCCAAGACCATAGATATGAAGGTTCCTGCGCACGCTGAATTTGTGTTCGAAGGCGTTCTGCGGCCACGCGTGCGACGACTCGAAGGTCCATTCGGCGATCACTTCGGACACTACTCTGCTGCTGGTGATCACCCGGTGTTCGAAATTACTCGAATGACACATCGCAAAAATGCCATTTACCCAGCGACGGTTGTAGGCCGACCGCCACAGGAAGATCGATACCTCGGCGATGCCGCACAGCTTGCTCTGACCCCACTCATGCGGATCTTGCGCAAAGAAGTGAAAGACATGTGGGCGTACTACGAGGCAGGTTTCCACAATTTGTTAGTTGTTTCGGTCGACCCTCGATATCAGCGTGAGCCAATTAAAACTGCGATGGGATTGTTGGGAGAGGGGCAACTATCGCTTACCAAGAACCTCATTTTAGTTGGCCCTGATGTGAACCCTCGCAACTACAGTCAGGTGATGCAAGCGATTCGCCGTAATTTCGATCCTGAGCAAGATTTTCACCTGTTGGCACGAACAGCTGCCGATACTTTGGATTTCACAGGTGAAGCACTGCATAAGGGGTCAAAGATGATCCTTGATGCGACTGGTGGCTCGCTGGGCGAAGGCGATCCAACCGCCGTTGCGTTGCCGGCGAACATCAGTGCTATCGCCTCCGGCATCATCAAGCACAGGCTTGTCGGCAAGACGATGCTCGTGGTTCAGACCGACGGTGACGGACGAGAGATCATTCAAAAGCTGGTCGACAATCCGCTGCTCGGTAGCGTGAAGATCGTTGTCGCTGTGTCTGCTGACGTGGATATAGATGACGATGAGAACTTGATCTGGGGAATATTCACGAGATTCGATGCGGTGCTCGATGTGATGTTCTCTCGATCTGAATTTAGAGGGATAGCACCCGTGTATTCAGGAGTGCTGGGAATCGACGCAACTTGGAAACAGGGCTACCAGAAACCTCTGGTTATGGATCCTGATGTAGTGAAGAAAGTGGATGCTAAATGGTCCCGATACTGGAAGTAGCCGACCCTAATCTGAAGGTCGAACTGAATCTTTCGGACAAACGCTTGTTCTCGATTTGGGATAAAGTGCAAGCTGGTGAACGACTGTCTAGTTCGGAGGGCGTAACCCTTCTTGATACTGACGATCTCCCCGGTGTAGGTCGTATGGCCGACTTCGCTAAAAAGCGAGTCACCGGCGATAAGGTTTACTTTGTTCTGAACCGTCACGTGAACCCGACAAACATTTGCGTGCTCAGTTGCAAATTCTGCGATTTCGCAAAGAAACCCGGCGAAAAAGACGCATATGAAATGTCTATCGATGAGATTCTCGATCACGTCGACGACGATATTCACGAGATTCACATCGTCGGTGGGCATCACCCAACATGGCCGTTCGAGTACTACGTCGAAATGGTCAAGGCGATCAAAGAAAAAGCCCCTCATGTTCAGATCAAAGGTTTCACTGCTTCAGAAATCGACTACTTCCAACGCCGGTGGAAAGTATCTCCGGAGGAATCACTCGCGATCTTGAAAGAAGCTGGACTCCAATCGATGCCCGGTGGCGGAGCAGAAGTCTTCTCGTCACGCGTCCACAAGATTCTCCTCCCCGGCAAGGCGAACGCCGACCGATGGGCCGAGATTCACAAAACCGCCCACCGAATGGACATTCCAACGAACTGCACGTTACTTTACGGGCACATTGAGTCGTTTGAAGAGCGAATCGAACACCTGATCCGACTTCGCAATATCCAAGATGAAACCGGTGGGTTCTTGGCTTTCATTCCGCTTGAGTACCAAGTGGGTATGACCAAACTTCGACCTCGACACACGCCAGCGATGGACGATCTGAAAATGATCGCAGCGGCTCGGCTTATGCTAGACAACATCAAGTACATCAAGAGTTATTGGGTGATGCTGGGTGCGGCTACTGCAAGCATCGGCTTGAACTTTGGTGCCAACGACCTCGATGGGACGATCGGTAAAGAGCGAATTGCACACGCTGCGCTCGCCGAATCTCCCGCGGGTCAGGCACGTGAATCCATGGCTTCTTCTATTCGAGATGCCAGACGTATTCCGGTTGAACGAGATGCGCTGTACAACGAGATCAAGGTCTATGACCACTAATCAGTCTGATTCTCTCAAGTTGAGAGTAGGGCACATGACATACCTGAACTCGGAGGTTTTCTACAGAAAGCTTCCTTCGGACTCATGTGAGCTGGTTGCCTTGCCGCCACGTGCAATGGCTGCTGCGGTTGAAAGCGGAGAACTAGAAGCAGGTCCGCTCCCAATTGCAGAAGTGCTGCGCATGGGTGAAAAAGTTCAGTCACTCGGCGATATGGGCGTCGCATGTGACGGTGCGGCACTGAGCGTGTTCCTGTTTTCGAATTCCCCGGTTGAAGAGCTATCGGGCTCGAATATCGCAGTAACTACTCACACAGCTACTTCGATTCAGCTCCTACGTGTTTTATTTGCTGATCTGTGGAAAGTCAGCAATCACCGATTCGTAGAAATGTCGAATGCTCACGATGCGGCGTTGGTCATTGGTGATCCCGCACTCGAAAAATTGATGCTAAGTGAGTACCCGTACTACTACGACCTTGGTTCGGCGTGGAAAACACTTACGGAACTACCGTTTGTATTTGCCGAATGGGTGGTGCGTACTGACACTCCAGAAGACGCTCGTGATAATTTCGAGCAAATATTGACTGATTCAACGAGGATCGGAATGAACTCAGTCGACGAGATTGTTCGCATCAGGGCGAACGAAACTATGTCGGAATCTGATGTAGAGAAATACGTACGAAATTTCACTTATTTTCTCGGACCCGATGAACGGGCAGGACAGCAAGAATTCAAAACGAGACTGAGCAAACTACCTGAGTGGCGACCCAGAGTGTCGACCCCAGTCGAATCCTCAGCACAAAAGGCTATTTCGACGTCGATTTAGATAGTCGATGAGATCAACAACATGCTCCAGCAAATTACGAAAAAAGTTCAAGCCGGCGAACGAATAACCGGTGAAGAAGGACTCTGGCTTATGCAGGAGGCCGAACTTCTCGATCTGGCCCCATTAGCCGAAATAATACGTCAGCGTCACAACCCCAACAAAAACGTTACCTATGTAGTCGATACGAACCTGAACTACACCAATCTCTGTGACGCTTTTTGTTCGTTCTGTGCCTTCTACCGGACCGATCCAAACGACCCGTCGGCATATACGTATACAGTCCATCAGATCATGGACAAGATCGAGCGAGCCCGTAAAAACGGTGTACGAACAGTGTTAATGCAGGGCGGTCTAAACTCCGAACTTCAGCTCGATTACTACGTCCAGATGGTTGCTGAAACCAAAAAACGCTTCCCAGATGTGACCCCTCACTATTGGTCGGCACCTGAGATCGTTCGCATGAGCGAAGTCTCGGAACTGAGCTACGAACAGGTGTTCCAAGCACTGTATGACGCTGGACAGCGTTCGATGCCAGGTGGTGGATCTGAGATCCTTTCTAACGAAGTAAAGGCCACTGTGTCTCGGTTCAAACCAAAGGACACGGTAGATCAGTGGACCAAAGTTCACGAGGCAGCCCACAAGGTCGGTTTAGAGTCGACCGCAACGATGATGTACGGCCATGTCGAAAAAGATCACCACATCATCGAATCATTTGAACACATTCGAAACGTTCAAGATCTCGCTTTGAAGAACGGAAATGATGGCGGGTTCACGGCGTTCATTCCGTGGTCATACAAAAAAGACAACACAGCTCTCGCAAAGTTTGTAGATGACGAAGCAGGGCCTAATCAGTACTTGAGAATCATCGCGCTATCTCGAATCATGCTCGACAATATTCCGCATATTCAGGCGTCATGGTTCTCCGAAGGCAAAAAAACAGGGCAAATTGCGCTGCGCTTCGGTGCCGATGATTTTGGTGGGACATTATTCGACGAAAACGTGATGCTGGCAGCCGGCTTCTACAACCGAACCACTGAAGATGAAGTAAGAGAAATGATCACAGAGGCTGGCTATTCTCCAATTCAGCGACTCACGAACTACGAACATGTTGAAGGCTCAAACGCTGAGCTAACAGCTACCAAATAACGATCAAAAACCCGAGAATATTTGAATCAACATGACTATTAACGAAAATAAGATCATCTTTGGTCACAGCCCCGACGCAGACGACGCGTTTATGTTCTACGCCATGGAAAAAAAGTACATAGAAATTCCGGGCTATTCGATTGCCCACCACATGGAAGATATCGAATCACTCAACGTACTTGCTGCTACCGGGAAGCTCCCTGTGACGGCTATTTCAGCTGCTAGATACCCTGACGTAGCCCAACACTATCGAATCATGTCCTGCGGTTCTTCAATTGGGCGTAATTACGGTCCAATGGTTGTGTCTGTCGACCCGATGACCGAGGCTGACCTTGAAGGCAAACGCGTTGCCGTGCCAGGTCGATTTACTACTTCCTGGCTACTATTTCAAATTTTTGGTCCGAAGAACTGCGAACCGGTGTTCTTAGATTTTGATGACGTCGGTTCCGCCGTCGAAGAAGGTCGAGCTGATGTTGGAATACTTCTTCATGAAGGACAAATTCTTTACGAAAAGCTGGGCTACCACGGAATCATGAGTCTCGGTGAGAAATGGCACGAAGCAACCGCGCTTCCAATACCGCTTGGAGTTGACCTCGTTAGTCGACACATTGGTAGCGAGTTAGCTCAGGCAATCGCCGACGCTTCACTCGCGAGTATCAACTACGCACGTGCTCACGAAGACGATGCGCTTGAGTATGCCCTTGGTTTCGGTCGAGGGGTCGATCCTGAAGACGGCAAGAAATTCGTCAGGATGTACGTCAACGAAGATACTGTAGATATGGGCGAAGAAGGTCGAGAAGCGCTGAATAAATTGTTTGGAATGGCTGTTGAGCGCGGAATTCTCAAAGATATGCCTGAGCTTGACATTGTTCAGGCCAATTAATCGTCTGGTCGGTGCTCAACTATTATGTGTCAGGAAGCACCCGCTCAAGATCATCTAAAGTAAACAGTTTGGGAAGAATCTTGTCGATGCCTATGTCGGTCATAAGTTTTACTTTTACCGGATTTGGATGACCTGTCATCAAAACGACAAGTTTTGGCCGCTTGATTTCTCGGTTATTGCGAATCGCCTCTAAAACATCTATGCCACTCGCCGACGGAAGAACTAAATCGATCAAGACTAAATCTGGTGAGAAACTGATCATTGATTCGATTCCTTTGAGACCATCTTCTGAGAAGTGCACATCATAGTCGCCGAGAAAATCGAGTCCAGCGTCCACCGCGTATCGAATCGACTCATCATCGTCGATCACAAGAATTCGTGGTTTCGCTAGTTCGTTCAATTTCTCAACAATGTAGGCTGGTTATGTCGGGCTTCACCGATAATCGCATTAGACCGTGAGTACGAGAGTTTACGGTTCCTCGACGTGAATCAGAGAAAATAATGCTTTTATCCATGGCGATATGGCATTACTACCGGAATTAACACCGTTATTTCACCTGAAAGTTTCAGATATTGAGACAGTCCTCAGGCTCGCAACAGAGTTTTGCAGCAAGCATCAGTGGCTCTCCAGCCACTAGTGCGATTGCTGCGATCAACATTATTTTCTTTTTGTTGGTGATGGTCAAAGGCGGTCCAAATACCCAGAATTTAGTGGATCTGGGCGCAAAATATGGTCCATACATTGCCGATGGTCAGTATTTTCGATTATTTATGCCAATGTTTCTCCACGTCGGATTCTTCCACCTTCTCGCGAACATGTTCGGGCTAATCATTTTCGGTTCGATGGTTGAACGAACGTTTGGAACCCGGAATTTCATAGTCATTTACCTGACCGCCGGTGTGATGGGCAATGCGGTTAGTTTTCTTGCGGGACCTAATCCCGGTGCTGGTGCCAGCGGAGCTGTTTTTGGGATTCTTGGCAGCTTCGGGGTTTATTTGTTGCTGAACCGGCGCCTACTAGGTCAAATGGGGCGCCAGCAGCTGACTTCGATCGGTGTCATCGTAGGGATAAACGTTGTGATGGGACTCGCCACCCCGGGAATTGACAACGCCGCCCACTTTGGCGGCTTGATTTCCGGTGGAATCGTCGCAATGTTGATCTCACCACGCGAACGACTGTTTGCTGTGGAAACACCGTTCAATTTTGGAACGCCGCGTGTGGCGCTCCGAACTGCTGCTCAACCGGTTTCTAGGATTTTGATGGCAGTATTGATTATTGGTGTCATCGTAGTTGCCATTACCTGGTTCGAATCAGGTACTTACGTGACGAATATGTTTGGGCAAAAAATTCCTGGATAGACTGTTCACGCACCCGTCAATATAGCACTCGCTGTATACTGATCGCGTCAATCATAATTGATATCAAGTATCAATAAATCGAAAGTAATTTATGACGTCTGGCACCGCGAATACAATCGAAATCGACCTGTTCACAGCGCTTGAAGACAAAGGTCTTCGTAAAACATCAGCGAGGTCGGCGGTGTTGACGCGTATCGAGAGCGCTAACGACGCGTTCACAGCCGAGCAACTTTGCCGTGATTTACCCGAAGTGGGGAGAGCGACGGTTTATCGAACGATTCGCCATCTCGTCGATGCTGGTGCTTTGTGCAAACTTCCAATCCTCGATGGCGCACCAATGTACAGTATCGCTCGTATCGAACATCACCATCACACCATCTGTTCAAAATGCGGTGCCATTGGAGAGTTCCGTCATTCAACAGTCGAGCGTGTGATGCGTTCATTGGGCAAAGAAATTGATGGCGAAATAGTTGGTCATCGAATGGAAATTTTCATCATTTGCAAACGATGTTTGTCTGGGACCAATGATGGTGGATAAAGTGGCGAAAAATGAATCAGTTGAGATTGGTTCTAATGAGCTTACTAGTGATACTGAATCTCAAAATATGAACAGCCCAGAAGGAACAGTTCTTCGACCGGAGCAGATTCCTATACGTTTCGTTGAAACGTGGTTTAGCTATGACTCTGACCCGGTGGTGAGAGATATAAATTTCTCGATTACACCCGGCGAATTTGCAGCGATTCTCGGCCCCAATGGTTCAGGTAAAACAACGTTGATGAAGCTTGCTCTTGGTCTTTTGAAGCCGACTTCTGGGCAAGTGCTCTTATTCGGGGAACCTGCTGAGACGTTTACCAATTGGCAAAAAGTTGGATACGTGCCGCAAAGAACTCAAGCTACAGAGTCTAGATTCCCAGCGTCGGTTAGAGAGATCGTCAACTTCGGCTCATATTCAGGATTCGATCCGCTCTCCATTTTCAAACGAGACAAATCTAATCGAGTAGAGGAAGCAATGGAGATGGCGGGTATCGCTCATCTTGCGCCTCGACGAGTCTCCGATCTCTCCGTTGGGCAGCAGCAACGCATGTTGATAGCCCGTTCGCTAGTTCGTCGACCTGATCTGCTCGTGATGGACGAACCAGTCGCAGGTGTCGATGCTGCCGGTGAAGAGCAGTTTCACACGATGGTGAGGCGTTTAAACAGAGATCTCGGAATTACGATCGTAATGGTGTCTCACGACATTGGAGCGGTTATGCGTGAGGCGACGACATGTGCCTGTATCAACAGAGACATCGTCTTCCACGGACCTGTACACCAAATTGATGCACAGGCGTTGTCAGGCCTGTACGGCTTCCCAGTTGATGTACTGATGCACGACGACGAACACACACACAGGTAGCCTAATTGCCAGAGATTTTCCAGTACGAATTTATGAACCGCGCTATTCTCGCTTCAGTTTTAGTTGGGGCGACGGCTCCGGCTTTCGGAGTTTTCCTTGTTCTAAGACGACTGTCGCTTATTGCCGACACTCTCTCGCACGTTGCACTTGCTGGGGTTGCGATTGCGCTGCTGACAAAGACGTTCGCACCGGTGGTCGCGTTGATCGCAACGACGACTGCGGCAGTATCGATCGAAGAACTGCGAATGCGACGCTTGTTGCCCGGCGACGCCGCACTTGCAGTATTTCTTTACGGTGCGTTAGCGCTGGCAGTAGTGCTGATCAGTATTGCTGATGGATTCAATAGCATGCTGTTTTCGTACTTGTTCGGGAGCGTACTCACGGTCACTCAAACCGATCTTTGGTCGATGGCTTCTCTCGCGATCGTGATCACGGTGTTCATGCTGATGTTTAGCTCAGAATTAGCCCAAATTACATTCGATCCAGATCTCGCCCGAATCAACGGCGTTAGAGTTCACTTATTAAATCTAGGATTAGCGGTGCTCACCGGCGCAACGATCACGGTGTCCATGCGAGTCGTTGGCGTGCTTCTTGTCGGCGCACTTATTGTTGTTCCTGTTCTCGTGAGTCTTCGAATCACAAAAGGCCTTACGTTAACTGTTGTCGTATCGTCTCTGGTAGGAGTGTTCGTAGCGGTGGTCGGCATGGTAATCGCCTACTACGCGGATATAGCACCCGGCGGAACCGTAGTTCTCACTGCTATTACTTTGTTGATCGCAGTCGAACTGGGCGCATTTGTTTACCGCTCGTTTGGACGTCACAATCGGCAGATTGAAATTACCAGCCATTCTCACTCGCATGAGTCGCACGCTCATGGCACTGCCGACGATCCACGCGCTGACTAGTGCACCCGCTGCTAGCAAATAATCTGCTAGTCGTTCGTCTCTTTGACGATAGTGTCGATTTTTGGAGTTTTTGCCAGCATAAAACTACCGATCGAAACAACCAAGAGCCCGATGGTAATGACGAACATAAGGTCGTACATGCCCTTCGAATCAAAAATCATTCCTGCGAGTATTGGACCTAGGAAAATCGGTATTGCAATCGACATTCGAGTAAGCCCCATGATACTGCCGAATTGCTTGAGCCCAAACATATCGAATATCACCAACGGCGTTAACGCACCCACACCGCCCATGCCTAAGCCAAACACGACGATTGCCACCCATGTGATCACGGAGCCGTCTGATACGAGCAGGACCGAAAGCCCAATTCCTTGAAGAATCATGATTACTATGAACGACACTCGGGCTGTGATTGATTCGCTAAGTCGACCAAATATCAGCTTGCTCGATGCCGCAAATATCGCTAGAACTATCATCATCGATGCAGCTACCGCCCGTGAGAAACCAACTTGCTCAAGGTGGGGTACCATTTGGCTCACAATACCCGTTCGAACGAACTGCTGAAGGGTCATTCCGATCACTAAAAACCAGAACGTAGAAGTTCGTACTGCCGCCGAAACGCTCATACCATTGCTTAAACCTGATGTTTCATCTTCCGAAGCGCCAGATGGAGCCCAGCGTTTGCCTCGTTCTTGTGAAACAGAATTCGAGTTGTCGCGAATAACCAATAACACAAGCATCGCTATGCCAATTAAAGCGATACCCATAAGTGCCCATGTCCACCTCCAGCCGACAAACCCGATCAGAACAGCGATGATCGGAACGGCGAGTGCGCTTCCGATATTATTACCCGAAGTCACTATGCCCATCATCCGGCCGCGAGTCTTAGGGAACCACGTAAAAACGAGCCGGCCTGCTGGCATCATCGTCGCCCCGGGCGTGCCAGCGAACATGATTCCGCTGAAGAGATAGAACTGCCAAAGCTCGGTCATCACCGATCGAAGCAGAAACGCACTGGCAACCATAAGAATCGATACGCCCATCGTCCACTTCGCACCGAATCGATCCATCAAATTGCCAATAACTGGTGAAAGGAAGCTGGTCACAACTCCGATGCTTAGCGATACGTTGACTTGGGTTCGCGTCCAGCCGAACTCTTCTTCAAGGGGTGTAACGAAGAATCCAAAGGCAAACTGTACGGTGCCGAGCACAGCGCCGATCGACAGCGCTGATACTCCTATGACGTACCAACCTCGATAAATTCTGCCGAATCCAAATATTCCCTGTGATTCAGGTGATTTGTCAATTGAGGTGTCTGGAATTTGGCTGCTCCATCTGCGGCTCTCTATTAGCACCCTTTGGATGCCGGACATGATTAGCAGTCGAAATACTACATTTCACCCGAAGATGGTGTGAGTGGACCAGATGATTATGCAGGTCAGTTCGAAACGCATTTTAACGACACGTGCCCAACAATTCGCTCATCGTGCACGCCTCATCACTATGTCGTCCGCGGTAGCGACGGCTAGGCCAAGAGATGGGGATGAATATTCAAGAACTAGTCGTCCGAGCCCATGCTGATTTGGGTGTAGCAATAGCGCAGCCACTGGTGGAAGAACGTGTTTCGGTGCATTCTCCATCGATTAACCGGGTTCGATGGGTCGAAATTTTCCACAGGAGAAACCGACGCTTCATCGGCGTCTCTGATCACTTCGTACGCCAGTCGGCTGGAGCTGTATTCCGGGTGCCCCTGGTGCATCAAAACTCTTCGATCTGTGGTCTCAAAGATCGAATAGCCTGACTCAGACCCATGCGCGAGAAGATTGATTTTCCCTTGATCTCTTGCTAGAACAAGTTCATCGTCTGACATGCCAGCCATACGACTTTGTGGCGAAAGGAATGCGTCGTCCATAGCACCCATGATGTGGTGCTCTTGGTCGAGATTGTTCAGCTCGAATACACCGAAAAGTTTACGCTCGAAATCTATCTTGCTAATGCCTTCTAAGTACGCCAGCGCGAACGCACCCCAGCAGATTCCAAGAGTGCTTGGTGTATTCTGGCGCGCATGCTTCACTATTTCAGTGAACTCACTCCAATAGCCCACTTCTTCGAATTTGAGATGTTCGACCGGGGCACCAGTAATAATCAATCCATCCAATGCTGAGTCTTTGGTCGCCTCCGGGTAAGTAACGTAGTGATCGTCGAGATGACCAGGTTCCCAAGTTTTGTACTGATGAGATTCCAGACGTATCCACACAGGTTCTATCTGTAAAACCGATAGTCCGAGCGGCAAAAGAAGGTTCAATTCATACTGCTCTCCGAGCGGCATGATGTTCATGATGCCAATCCGCAGCGGTCGAATATCCTGCTTTTCAGCCTGCGGAACAGGTACCCATTTCACGCGATTCTGTTCTATTTGGGGAAGCGCATGGTAATTGGTTGGAAGAATTAGTGTCATTGCAAAAATTGCCGATCACGAACGAAAATAACAGTTCGTGATCGGCTCTGATGTATCTGTTTTTCTAGCCGATCGCGCCGAAAGCAGACTGGAAGTCTTCTTTGATGTCTTCTATGTGCTCAAGCCCAACCGAAACTCTAACCATTGTTGGCGTTACGCCGGAGGCGAGTTGATCTTCTTCGCCCAACTGCTGGTGAGTGGTCGATGAAGGATGAATCACGAGCGTCTTAGCGTCACCGACGTTTGCTAGGTGGCTCGCCAGTTTCAAGCTGTCGATGAATGTGACTGCATCGTCATATCCACCTTTCAATTCAAAGTTCAACATCGCACCGGAACCTCGCAGCGTGTATTTGCTGGCGAGTTCGTTGTAAGGGCTGGACTTTAGACCCGGGTAGCTCACGGCTTTCACGCTAGGGTGTGATTCGAGCCATGTCGCGAGTTCGAGAGCGTTAGCCGTGTGTCGCTCCACACGCAAACTAAGGGTTTCAAGTCCCTGAATCAACAGGAACGAGTTGAATGGCGACTGCGATGGTCCCCAGTCACGTAAACCTTCGAGTCGGGCTCTCATCGCGAATGCCACGTTTCGTCCCTCAGGAACACCGAGCATATTGCAGATGTCACTACCGAATCCGAACGCACCCCAGTGCACAAGCCCATGGTAGGCATCACTCGGCTCTGAGAATAGTGGGAACTTACCATTGCCCCAATCGAATGTACCTGCATCGATGATCACGCCGCCGATGGTAGTTCCATGCCCGCCAATCCACTTGGTGGCGCTCTGTACAACAACGTCAGCTCCGTGGTCGATAGGTCGAATCAGAGCGCCGCAGGCTCCGAGCGTGTTGTCGACTACAAAAGGAATGTTGTGCTTCTTGGCAACAGCTGCGACCTTTTCGAAATCTGGAATGTTGAACCGAGGGTTGCCCATCGATTCGAGGTAGATCGCTTTGGTGTTTTCATCGATGAGTTTTTCGAATTCTTCAGCAGTATCGTCGGCAGCGAATTTTGCGGTTATGCCAAGTCGAGGAAACTGAACCTTGAACTGGTTCCATGTTCCGCCGTAGAGGTAAGGAGACGAAACTAGATTATCGCCAGCCTGCATCATATTCGTGATGGCAATGAACTGAGCCGACTGCCCGGAAGCTGTCGCTAAAGCTGCCATACCGCCTTCAAGTGCCGCCGCACGTTTTTCGAATACATCGGTGGTTGGATTCATTATTCGGGTATAGATATTCCCGAACTCCTCTAATCCAAAGAGTTTCGCACCGTGCTCGGCACTGTTGAACACGAACGAAGTTGTTTGATAAATAGGAACAGCCCGAGCATTCGTGGCTGAATCTGCATCGTGACCTGCATGCAGTTGTAGAGTCTCAAATCTGTAATCACTCATAGTTTTTCTACATAAAAAAACCCTGCCTAATTACTTTGGCAGGGTTGAAATTTTGACGCACAAAAAAAGACCGAGCAGCTTAGCAACCGGTACAACAGCAAATGTTTAACGAATAAATATTCATAATTACGAATCGATCATAGCACTTATTTATTCCGTAAGTGCGAGACGCGAACAGACCTCATCCTTTCGACAGAGGGTGATCATGTATTCAGGTTGGCCAAATCACCAAGTGAGCCCTGACTCCTTACAGAAGATAGCCCGTGATATTAACTTGAATCTTGCAAAGAACACCGGTTTAGGCGAAGACTGACCTATGGCGAACATGTACCCGGATATTCTGCCGCAGGCGGTTACCTCGAATATGGGACGTTCTGCTGAAGTCCAAGTATTCAATGAATTAAGAGACGGCCTCTCCGACGACTGTGACGTGTTCTATTCAGTTGGTTCGCACGGTCTAAGGTCAGCCACAATGGATGGAGAGGCCGACTTTGTCATCGTTGACCGTAATCGCGGAATAATGATCATTGAAGTAAAAGGTGGGATTCGAGTCGGACGAGGACCGAGTCTGAATGAATGGTTTACAGAGACTCATGGTGGACAGACCCACAAGATTGAAAATCCAATCGAACCGGCAAGAAATAACAAGTACGCCCTATTAGAAAAGATCAAAACCCTGCCTAGTATGGACAAATATCGTGTTCCCATCGTTCACGCGGTTGTTCTACCGGCGATCGCAGATCCCGGAGAAGTGATGGGGCCTGATTCTCCTACGGGAATAGCTGAAATTCTCACACATAGCTTTGCCAGTGCTCGGGAACGATCGGTATTGCATTGGGGCCGATTAGTTTTTGCGTCAGCCACTTCTCGGCGAACAGCCCGTCCTTGAAACTTGATTGCTCTGATTCATGGACGGCCACATTTCCAGAAATATTTTTTTCGAGATTGGCGAGTACCTTAGGACTGTAGATACCGCCTTCGTGATTTGCTCTCAAAAGTGTCTCAGTATTTATCGACGATGCATGCCATCGCAAGTTGTACATCGCTAATGTCGCTTTTACCTCGTCTGTTCGTTCCGGGTACAGCCGTAGATAGTCGCTGAATTCAGCTAGGGGATACGATGAGGTTTTTACCGCATGTTCCACGGTGTCGAGCAGATATGCGGGCGTCGACACGACATGCGTAATTTCGCTTCGTCGTGCGGCAGCGAGTAGTGCATTATCATTGCCCCACGCCACGATTCTGGACTTGTCTACTTCTGGTCTGGTTACGAGGTACTCAAGCCCCCGCAAAGCGTCGGCGGCGATTCCTCGATAGACGTACGAGTCGGAAGTTTCGAGGCCATCAGTTAACTGTCCAGGAAACATTGCTGCATAAGGCCGATCTGAATTTCTCATACCGCGGCTAGCGATTGAAAAGGTCAGGTATCGTTCACGAATTCCGGTAGCGGTTCCTTGCGGAATAATTTCGTGAACACTGCCGTTCTTGGGAACGTAGTAGATCGCTGGAAACGGCCCCGGTCCTTTAGGGATGCTCAGATACGCGAATAGTCGATAAGGACCAACGCTCGTAAGGTGTACCCCGTACAGGTCTACGGCTTCAGTTGAGCGCATCGGAATGTGCTCAACTTCAGGTGCGATAGGGGTACTTGCCAGGTCTTTGTCGATATCGTTCCAAAACTGTTCAAAACCGATGGGTGATTGGTTCGACATATTTCAGTTTTCCTTTTTCAAATGGGTTGCAAAAAATTCATCGACGATGGCACTGTGGATGTATTTTCCAGCGTCGTGACCGTGCCCGTCGTACTCATAGAATTTCTTGTTATCGCTCGATATTGCAGCGAACACGGCGTAGCCCGTTTCTGGTGGAACGACGTTGTCTTGAAGCCCGATATTGACTATGACAGGGCACTTGATTTTGTCGGCGAATGAGATGCCGTCGAAGTAAGCGATTGTGTGCTCGACGTCAGCTCTACGTTCCGGGTATGTATGCAGATAATCATTGATTTCATGGAACGGGTATGCGTGGGTTAATTCGATAGCGTCCATGTAGCCGCAGAGATAAGGCGCGCTGATAGACGCTGCAGTTATTTCTTTCCGCATTGCCGCAATTGTTATCGCTAATCCGCCACCCTGACTGCCTCCGACTGCTCCGATCCGGTCGCCATCGACTTCAGGTCGTCCAAGAAGAAAATCAACCGCTCGCCAAGCGTCTACGTAAAACCCTCGATACGTGTACGAATTACGATCTACTATTCCATACGTGAGCAGGCCGGGGTAGCCGGGATCGAATTGCGATCTGCTTCGGACTTTTCCACGCGGGTTAACAGAAATGCAGGCGTACCCCTTGGTAGCCCATTCACGGGCTATTGGTGGGTCACTTTGATAGCCGGGCAGCTGGATCATCGCTGGTAATCTGCCAGTCACACCTTTGGGCAGTGAATACCATGCGGAGATTCGCACGTGATCCAGACTGTTGTAGAACACCTGGTAAACGTCGACTTCGTCGTTCGAACGAAGTGGGTCGATTTCCATGCAGGGGTCTAAGTCGATGGAATTTACGTCTTCCATCACACCGTTCCAAAACTCGTCGAAATCATCTGGCTTGGTGACACTACAGCGGTAATTTCTGTCTACGACCATCACTATTCCTCAATATCGCTCTGTGTTGGGTTTTGCTAACGCTACGGTTGGACTTCTTTTTCTAGATTATGTGAACTGATTACGAAGTGTTTCGGCGACTAGTTCTGCCTCCCCCGGTTCGAGAGCTACTGGACTGATGTACAATTCGTCTCCGTAGCTTCCAACGCCCACGTGGATAGACGGGTCGCCTGCCGACAGCGCATCCTGAATTTCCTTTGATGAAGGTCCGTCCCAGCCTTCTTCAAAATAGAAAACGGCAGTGGGACCTTGTCGATTAGGGTCGCCGTCTTCGATTACTGGGCGCAAGCCTTTGATTCCCTTACCAACCGCGGTAATAGATTCTGACCAGCCTCGCCATGTCGCCCATTCAGCCTCGTGATCCATCGACACGAATCGATTCAACGCCGCAAGAACCGCGGCAATTTCCTCTTTAGCAACTTTCGATCCTCTGCCAACTGAGGCGTGAGGAGACATGTTCAATCGAGAGGCTTCAACGAGATCGGCCCTACCGGCAAGAATGCCTGTGGACTGTGGCCCGCGAAGACCCTTCCCACCTGAGAAAGTTACGAGATCAGCGCCGTCGGCAATGTATCGAGTTAGATTATCGGCCGGCGGTAGCATTGCAGCGCCATCGACGATTACCGGAACATCACGCGCATGGGCAATGTCAGCGACTTCTCTTAGCGATAAATCGCACGACATCCACGGGCTGAACACGTAAGCGATTGCTGCAGTTTTTTCATTGATAGCCGCGGTTAGTTGCTCGGCAAGAGAGCCTTCGCCTTTGCCCCATTCTATTAACGTCGCTCCAGCGGTTCGGTAGCAAATCTCGAATCCGAAACGATGATTTTCGAATATAAGAATTTCATCTTTCATACCGGTCGTGTCTGGCAGCTGCAAAATCCGTTCTGGGTCTGAACCTGCCATTACGGCCGCCGCTTGGACTAGAAGTCCAGCTGACGCCCCCGCGACGACAAGTCCGGCCTCTGCTCCGGTGTACTGCGCTATTACTTCACCAGCGCGCTTATTTAACTCGTGGAAATCAATGAACGTATTGGCCGCTTCAGCCATCGCCTTCTGAACTTCCTCAGGCATACGGCTGCCGCCAAGTATCGTCACCCAGCTTCTGCCGTTTATGACCCTCTTTAGACCGAGTCCGTCGAACTGTGCAGAACCGGTAGATTTAGCTGGGGTCATTGGTAATTCCTTTTAAGGATTCAAGTGATGTTTGCGTGGAACGAAACTGGTTTGACGATCACGAGCGGGTGGGTAAGGCTGACGTAAATGCTTCGACGATTTCATCGTTCGACCGACGTTGTATCGAGCTATTGACGTGGAGTAGCGGAAGCGGCCATTCGCTTTTAAGCCAAGGAATAACAATTTTGAAATCAAGTAGTGATTCAACAAACTGATCGGTATCGATTTCGTCGTCGAGTCGTAATTCGAAAACGTTGGAACCATGTTCGAACTGGTGAATCTTTATGCCGGGCAGTTTGTTCAAATTTGTGAAGAGTTCTTTCGCCTTGGCTAGCGACTCACTAAATCGATCGACAAATCCATCCATACCGTTCATGGAAAGTGCGGTTGCGAGGTATCCCGACGGTAAGCCGCCACCGAACATCCTGCGTTCGTGGAACATGCCTTCAATAAATTCACTGGCTCCAGCGAGAATAGCGCCGAATGGTGATCCGAAATACTTCCAAGTCGAAACGTAAACGCTGTCGAATAGATTCGAATATTCCTTAATGCCGATACCAGTCGAAGCCGACATCATATAGAGCCTCGCTCCGTCCAAATGAACTGGAATACCCGCTTGTCTACATAAGCGAGTTATCGACTGCATTTCTTCCCACGGAACGACCTGACCTGCCTGTCTTCGAACGGGGCTTTCGATCGAAACCGCGCCTACTGGGTTCAAAACTCTGCCGGTTACCGAGCTTTGCAAGGATTCTTGTAGTTCCGCAGCTGTGAAGTAAGGCTTGCCCTTCGCTAGCGGAATGGCATTTAGTCCGCTCAACCGCGCGAGTGCGTCGCCCTCGTCTTGGTAAATGTGGCTTTGTTCCTGCAAAACTACTCGGGCGTTGGTCCCGCTGTGACGCCGCAGTGCAAGATGATTCGCCAGTGTGCCTGTTGGCATCCAAATGGCGGCTTTTTTTCCTAATTCATCCGCCATTCGATGTTCGAATGCTTCGACGCTTCCGCCCAATGAATATGTGTCTGGGCGAAGGTCCCCTGATGCAAGCATCGAGTTGAGTCGCCAGACTATCGATTCCGGTGACTGGGGTTCTCCGTCACCTGAAAACAAGATCGATTCCGGGGCACGGACTAGTTCCAAGCGACGTTTCGCTGAGTCGGTCTGATTTGTTGTATTGATCATCTACGCGCCATGTTTTTGTTGTTTGTGGCTTTGGCTAATAGCTAGACAGTGAGGGGGTTTGTGGGTGGCGTATTCGTCCAATCGTCACGGGATCGAGCGTTTTTATCCCACACGACTTGTCCGTCTTTAATAGTCATCTGGCACACAATTCGTTGATTAGTGTGGAACGCTCGATTTCCAGACCCGTTGTCAGTTAGCCCAAAATCACCCTCAGCCATTTCAAGCACGGCGATATCGGCAAAGGCTGTTTGTCCGATATTCCCGAGTTCCGTGTGTCCGAGGGTTTGTGCAGGAACCCAAGTGGATCGGGCGATGATATCTGGCAGTTCCATGCCAAGTGCCAGTAGCTTCGTCATCGTTTCTGGCATCGTTCCCTGGTTTATAAGAATGCTCGCTGTGTGCATGTCTGTAGAAACAGTGTCGGGTGGAAAACCCTGTTCGATAGCTGCCTTGGCGATTCTGAACGAGAAGCTACCTGCGCCGTGACCAACATCGAATTTGACGCCGCGGTCACGGGCTTCGAAAAAGTACGGTTTCACCTTGTCGTTCGAATCGATCATCGGCTTGTCGAATCCGTAGCAGTGAGTGGTCATATCGCCGGGACGCAGGTGTTCGAGCAACATTTCGTTGTTGGGTCGAGATTTGATGGGCGCTTGATCGACCATCACGAACACGCCGGTGTTTTCGGCGGCTTGAACACCACGATCGAGCGGTTCCCATCCCGGCCCCATATAGTGCGCAACTTTTACCCCAACAATGCGATCGGGGCGTTGAGCGATTTTCGCTGA
>ENA-OREN01001957-OREN01001957.1-marine-metagenome-genome-assembly--contig:-NODE-1957-length-22368-cov-6.066753_pt1 | contig 22368 bp, 14 predicted proteins | sample MGYA00248624_ERZ508555 | MGnify/ENA primary metagenome ERZ508555 (study PRJEB26222, sample SAMN06267773) | marine metagenome | isolation source: Saanich Inlet, British Columbia, Canada | place...
GGATTAAGCGAAGAGCAGTCACATCATGCCATAAGAATTGGCTGTGGACGATTCAACACTGATGAGGATATTGAAGTTGCAACTAGTGAAATTGTAACTTCAATTGAATCTCTGAATAAAATTAGACTTTAATTTTTTTAAAATCGTCAAAAACAAGGAATCCTGAGCGTAATGCGCCATCATAATAATTTTGGATAATTCTTTTATGTTCACTTCCAAGTTTTTGTAAGGATCTTTTTAATTCAGGAATTTTGTCAACATATTTGGAATTTCTTTCAAACAAAAATTTCAGATATTTTTTTGGAGGTAAAGCAGCTAATTTCTTGCAATTACATTCTTTACATGATAGTACAAAATTCCACATTTCATCAACATGTGATCTGCCATAGGCAAAAGGAATGACGTGCTCTACTTCTTGATTTTTTTTGTAAAGTTCATGTTCACTAGGAACTGATTTGGAGTTTAGAGGATCATCACAATAAAAACAATTCTTGAAGAGTGAATACAAGATTTTTCTTTCTTTAACTGTATTTTTTCGGTTTTCTTCTTTTCCTTCAATTTTTTCAATTAATGATGGAACTCCTTCATTGAATGGTTCTATAAATCGAGTCCATTCTAAAATTATAGCTTTTTCTAAAAGTGCATGGTATCTCTTAAAAAATTTCATTGCATGTGGATTCAATTTGATTCCTTTTTTGAGATCTATTAATGGAAGATCAGTTTTTCTTTTTGGTCTCTTTTTAAAATCTCTAATGTCATAGTGAAAAAATGTTGGGCTAATATCTTCAATTTCCCTTCCCCTTCGTATGTATTGAAAAGCATATGTTACATCATTGAAACAACTTTTCTCAATTTTTAAAAGTACATCTTTAATTTCGTGATTGAATTTTTCATTATTTTTTATTTTTTCATAGGATTCATGATAAACTTCATTTCCAAAATTCTCAGTAATGATCTTGCTTACAAGAAATTGTTTAATTTTCTTTTCATCTTCTGTTTTACTTACTCTTGTTTCTTTAAATGATGTTTGTCTAATTTTTGAATTACATTCCTGTGACCAATAATATCTCAAAAAATATTCTGCAATTGTTGAAAATGATATATTGTTTTCAGATGACTCAACAGAATAATCTACCAAAAAGCGAGCAAATGCAAATTTGTATGAGGAATCTTTGGAACTTTGTGAGGGATTAATTATTGACATGAATAATCCTTCAAATTCTTTATCAGTTTTTTTTTGACACATTGTGTTTGATATTGAAGACATGGATATTTCCTAACATGAATTTATAAGAATTAATTAGTTACTACTAAAATCGAATTCTTGTTAAAAAGTTTTATACTGAAAATGCATCAAAACTGTGTGCCCATTACTGTTAGCAGGAAAATACTTGATGAAATAAAAAATATTTCTGATGATGAAAATGAGTATAACTTTTTAAAAGAAGTTATGGAAATTTGTGGCGATTTTTCAAATAAAACAATATCTAATAAAGTGAAAATACAACTTGAGCAGCTTATTCCAATATATTATCCAGATGATAGGGTGAATGAAAATTAGTGAACAAATAAGATTTTTAAAAATTAAAATTCAAAATTTCAGACAATATTATGGTGTAAATGAAATTGATTTTGTTGATAGAAATACGGGGTTTACCATAATTTTTGGAAAAAATGGTGAAGGAAAATCTAATATCCTTAATGCAATAAATTGGTGCTTATATGAAACTGAGCCTCATGGGGTGAAAGAATCTAGTTCTTCCGGAGAGGAAGTTGAAAAAATGCCGATAATTAATGGTAGATATATCAAAGAACTCAAAAATGAAACTAAAGCAGAAATAAGTGTAGATTTATGGATTCAGAAAGGCGAAACCACATATATAATTTCTAGAAAACTGTCTGCAATTAAACATACTTTGGAAACAAAAACATTGTCTAGTGGGCAAGAACAAATTCTAATCTTTATTGAAGAAAAAACAGGAATTCCGATACCAAAAGGATGTGAAGTACTTGGAAAACCACATTCCAATTTTCAGGTTAGAGCAAAAGGTCCTAGCGATAGCGATCCTCAACCTACCGAAAAAGATGGCACACCCGAACAAATAGTATCTGAAATTTTACCTAAAGAATTATCTAAATTTTATTTGTTGGATGGAGACTTTTTAGAAAAATTCTGGGAGGATCGGAGAAATATTCAAGAAGGAATAGAACTTATTTCACAACTAAATCTCCTAACTGCTTCTCAAGATTATATTAAAAATGCCATGCCAAGTACTATGAATATAGGAAAAGAATCAGATACTATTTCTTTGGAAATTAAGGAATTGGAAAATATAAACAATTCTGTAGATAATAACGGAACGCCTCTATTCTCACAAGATGAAAGATTTAAAATTAATCCTGATGAAGAGAAAACCCGATTTGTTCATCTTTCTGGAAAGCCACGATTAAATGATTTAAAAGAAGATAGGATAAAAATCACTAAAAATTATCAAAATATTAAAAAAGAACTCCTTCAAATTGGAGGGTCTACTGATGAATCGATAAAAAAAGAGTATGATGAAAATAGTGCTGCCCTGGATGAATTGGAAGAAAATTTAGAAACCGCTCAAGCCAAACTTATGAAAAATTATGTAATTGATGGACCTCAATATATCCTTAAACAAGCAATTGAAAAAACAGTTGGAATCATTAACGAACGTATAGAATTAGGCGATCTGCCAAATAAAAATAAAAAAATTCTTGGAGAATATTTGTTAAAAAAAGGATTTTGTATATGTGGAGAGCCTCTAGAACCAGGACATAAACGAACTGAAATACTGAATGAATTTATGAAAATTGCATTAGGTAAAGAGAATTTGGATGGTTTTCAGGAGCTAGGTTGGAAATATCAAAATGACTTTATTAAAAATTTTGAAAATTGGGAAAAAGAGAAATTTGGCGTACCTTTAGATGAATATTCTAAATTAGACGATAAGTATGAATCTTTGACTCTGAAAGTTTCTTCTTTACAAAAACAATTAGGCAATACAGGAAAACGTGCACAAGAACTATCTGATCTTATGGATTATCATTCTCAAAAAATAGAGTCGGTTGCAACTTGGATCGCTAAATTAGAAATAGAGATTAAACAAAATAACAACGAAATGGGCAAAAAAAATATTGGATTACAGACAATATTGGCTAAAAACACTAGAGCGACACGAATTGCATACCAAAGAACAATTTGGGAAAATGCCATGAAAAAATTTGAGTCTGTTTATGATAAATTAAAGAATGATATTAGAAATGACGTTCAGGAAAAAACTTGGAGTAATTGGAAATCCCTTTTGTCAAATGACTCTGAATTTAGTTCATTGGCAATAGATGAAGAATACAATGTTTCAATTTTAGACAAACATAGTTTTAACAAATCCTTGAATTTGTCTGCCGGACAAAGCTTACTTCTAACATTGGCATTTGTTGCTGCAATTAGAGAACCTACGGGATTTGGATTTCCACTTGTAATAGATTCACCTGCTGGAAAAATTGATGGTCCAAATACCCATAATATTGGTGATAATCTGCCTGATTTTCTGCCTGATGCCCAAGTAATTATGCTTGTAACTAGTAAAGAATACACTGATTTCATTTCCCCTGATCCTGATTACCCTAATATTCCAAAAACTCCTGTTTGTGAATTATTTCAAAAAAAGATTAATGTTCAACATTATAGAATTTCTAAAGAAAAAGATGAAACAAATCTTAATGTAGGAAATTCAAAAATCGAGAAAGGAAAACTTATTTTCAATGATGCGGTTAATCATGAAGGGTATATGGTGATATCTGATGAGTGATCAAGAAAAACAAAAACCACTGGATTTCTTTTTTGACTTCCCAGCATTTGTTAACTATGGACAACATTCTAAAGATATAACTAAACAATACTACGAACTAAAAAATGAATCGTGGTCTCCTTTTTTAGGTCATAGGTTTGTAGATATTTTTCTTTTTTGTATGGCATATGCATATGTTCGAGGCATTGAACCTGAGAGCCCAAAAAGTGCAAGTAATGGAATTGGAGGGAACGCATTTGATCAAAAAATGTTTGACTACATGAGATTTGTTTCAATAAGTCAGACGGGAGAATTGGAGACAGGCGCAGATGCAAAAAAGACTGTGAGAATTTGTGAAGGATATGCATATGCTGGTTTCAAAAAGGTCTACCAACGTTTACAGACGTTAAATTCAGAAAAATTAACGCCTGAAAAAAAGATTAAGGTTTTGATTGATGAAAGTCGAAACAAATCAAAAAAATAATCCATATTTTAAAAAATGATTTTTATGGATAAAATTTTTGAACCAAAATTGAAATGGAATTCATCTGATGATGATATGATGGATGATTTTTATAGACATGCCATGAAAAATTGTTCGGAATTTCAACTTTTATCTAATTTTTCTTTAATTCTTAACTTGTCCCCTGAACTGTTGAATTTTATTAATCATGATGGAAAAATTAGACTGATAATTAATTTAGAATCCTACTTGACTCTAAAAGATATTTTGGAATTTGATCTGTTTAACTCCGAAAAATTTTTAGCTGATTTTTTACTAGAAATGATAAAAACAAATACTTTTGAATTAAAGTTATTGAAGATTTTGGGATGTATTCTAACCAAGAAAATTGAAAGTAACCCTCAATTAGAAATCAAAATTGCAATTCCAAAAAGAATCTCTGAAAAACCTCCCTCGATCATAGGTATATTTCATTATGAGAACGGTGAGAAAACATCTATTTCAGGGGGTCCAAATGTGCCTAATTCTGATAACTCCCTTGAAAATTTTACTGCATATACCAGCTGGGGAAATGAATCTGAGTATAATGTAATTAATCAAAGCAAATTTTCTAACTTATGGGATGATAATAGTAGAAATCTGAATGCATACCGATTACCTGACATAGTTGAAAATTATCTTATAGATCTTTATTCTGATTCTGTTCAAGATCTAAAAACAATCTCTGAAAATTTTGAAAAAGATGATGGTTCCATTTCCCAGGTAACCGAATTTGAATTCTTTGATCATCAAAAAGATGCTATTAAAAATTGGATTTCAAATGATATGTGCGGATTATTTGAAATGGCAACTGGTACTGGCAAAACAATAACGTCATTTGGCTGCATGTCGCATATTCAAAAACAGTATGATAGAACAGTGACTGTTATCGCATGTCCATATAAACACCTTGTAGAACAATGGAAAACAGAATTTGAAAAATTTAATTCCAAAGTAGGTGTGGATGGTAAAATTACATTTGATAAAACCATCACCTGTAATGGGGATTATCCCAAATGGAAAGTCCAGTTTAACAACCTTGCATTTGACTTTAATGAGACCCCGCTGGGAGGAAAAACCCCTCGATTAAATCAAATAATAATTTTCATTACTCATGACACATTAGCTAGTCCTGATTTTATATCGAGATTAGAAAAATTGGCCAACACAAAAAAATTTTTAATAATTGACGAGGTTCATGAAATCACTGAAAACAGATCTTCAAAAGTTCTGTTAGATGATTATGAATTTCGATTAGGTCTTAGCGCAACTCCTAATAGACATATGGACGAAGATGGGACACAGATATTGAAAAACTATTTTCATAGTTCCAAATGTTTTGGGACTGATGCATCTGATGAAAAAGTTTGTAAAAATTGCTCAAAGGAATTTATTCCATATTCATTAAATTTGAAAAAAGCAATTCATGATTTGCATGTATTATGTGAATACGAATATCATCCACACTATGTAGAATTGACATCTGAAGAAATGTCCATATACAACGATTTAACAATGCAAATTGCTAGATTAGAGCAAAAAAGAAAAAAAGGTATAAAGTTATCAAAAAAAGAATCGTACCCTTATTTGGCACGCGCAAATTTAATTGCAAATGCAGAGAACAAAGATAGCAAATTAGAGGAAATCTTAAACATTGAATTTAAAAATCATCTACAAAGAACTTTGATCTATTGTACCAATACAAGAAGAAGTGAATCTGATATTTATGATCTGAGTCAGTTAGAACGAGTTAAAAAAATTCTTTTTTCTCACAAAATTAAAAGTGATTCAGTAACACATCTTGATTTGACAAAATTAAGATTAGAGATAATTTCTGAGCTGGAGGGAGGAATGCTTGATTGTATTACAGCTGTAGGTTGTTTGGATCAGGGGGTAGATATTCCGTCTGTAGAAAATGCCATCATTATGGCTAGTACTGGAAACCCCAAACAGTATATTCAGAGAAGAGGTAGAATATTAAGGAAAAGTAAATTAACAAACAAACAAAAAGCATTCATTTATGATATCCTTGTTGCACCGCCATTACCTGAACTAGACGAAGAACTCAGAAATATTGAAAGAAAAATTTTTGCCAAAGAATTGTTACGTCATAAGGAATTTGCTGAAATTTCAAACAATGAAGAAGAAGCTACATCAAAAATGAAAACCATTGCCAGGAAATTTAATCTGGATTTTGATAGACTAGATCGAGATTATATCAAAAATGAATTACTCTGACAGAGATTTTTTTGTTTTATCGTGAAATTTCTGTTTATAATAACTGCCTCTGGGTTTTTGACGTACTCTAAAACTACAGCATTTACATGTCCAACCGACGGTATCCTGTGTGGCTTGTCGACCATCTTTTAAAATACAGCCCTTATGATCAATCCAAATATCACAAGTTTGACATCTTGCTTGTCCAGATTCATATCTTCCTGTTCCTATAGGTTTGGTTACGCGATATTTTTTACAAATTCCATTACAAATTCTTTTTTTTGGATCACGTGTTATTGACAATGTTCCAATATCAAATCTGTTCCATAATAATTTTTATTAGTCTGTCCATGACAAATTCATTTTCTAATTTAGATTTTTCTTTAGGCTCTAATTTGATATCCATGTATGTGTTATCTTTGAAAACAGAATTTTCAGGAATTGGGTAAGTTCCAAAACAACTATTTCCAATTAGCTCGAAATCTGAATCTGGATGCTCAATAAAGTTTCTGAGTTTTAACTCAAGATCTTTTTGATTTTTAGGATCTTCCAACTCTGGGAATTTTCCTTTATAAAATTCACGAATTTTGTTCTTTGTTTTCTTTGTAATCTTAGTCAAATCTAGTTTTGGACGAAGAGGAAAAATTAATGATCCAAATTTACAGCCTCCGTTCATCATATATCCTAACATCTTTAATTTCTCCGTATTTGAATTCCTAAAATTAGTAAAATTTTTTGCATCAAAGATATACAATACTCGGTCATCACATTCAACTGTCATATCTGGAGTTTGTGATGCTATCCATACATTTTCTTCTCTTTTTTTATACCATTTTTCATAGAAAAATTTGACTAGTTTTCCATTTATTTGAAAATCAAAATATGCGTTAAATTCATCATCCTTTGTGTTGGAGCTTAACTTCAAGAAAGGGCGATAATTCTTTTTTTTCAAATAGTCATAAATCGTAAAAAATATCCATGCTTCATAAATTGTATCCAAACTTTTCATACTAGATAATGGATAGTTAGTTGTGTTTTCTTGATCTGCAAATGACAAATCAAGTTGTTCAAATTCTTCAATCCAATCTAACATTTTTCCATAGATCTTATTTTTAATCATCCCTTTTTTTAATCTTATATTCATTTGTTCCATTAACAACATGATTTGTTTGTCCGAAATTTTCATACTCCAGAATTTTTTAGACAACTCGATAATTTTTGGAAATGGAAATTTTTTAATTAAGTTTTCAGATTTATCACAAATATTTGTTAACGAATTTTTTAAATTATTTTCATTTAATTCGTTTAAATTAGTTTGAAGAATTTTTTTTGATTCACGATAAATCAAATAAATGCAAAAAACAAGTATAATGTTTTCAGGTGTATCAAATTTTCTATATGGTACTTCTGTAAAAAATTTTGTAGGGATTGTTCCTCCTGAATTTTTAATTGTCTTTTGCCAATTAATTGTTCCTCGTAATATTTGACTCGAGTATCTTTTTTTTGGATAATCAAAATTAGTTTTGTTAAGAATATTTGAATAAATATCAAAAAATTCTTCTGCTAGAAATATCAGTCTATTTGTACTGGATAATAAATTAGGTTCAAAAAATGTGCCTGATTCTGTTTTTAATTGAAAAAAGTCTTTGTGATGTCTTCTATGTTTTAATAATAATGAAAGAAATTTTTCGTACATATATCGATATTCTTCAGTTTTGGTTGCAAGACGTACAATTGAATGCCATTTGAATTCATTCTGACTGGAATCCCGTTTTTCAGGATTAATTCCATAATGCTTTTCTGCTGATTCTCTTAAATCCTCATTTCCTGAAATTGCAAGAAACCCCTGTTCTTGTATTATGTTGTAGTGGTTATTCCATACAATTCTGATTTTTTGTCCTTCAGAATATGTTTTTTTGAATGTAATTTTGTGGTTTTTATAATCTAAACTATAATCTGTATTTTCTTTCAATTCTTTATCTGATATTATCAAATCCGATGATTCTAAACCCTCTTGATTTTTCACTAGTTTTACAATTACTTTGTATGGTCTTTTTTTTAATTCAAATTCAGTTTTTATTCCATTGAATTCTAGTTCTTCTTCATGTTCATCACATAAGCCTCTAATTTCACTTTGTAACTGTGTTTCTGAAAGAATTTTTGAAGACATTTTAGAAAATTGTATTTGCTAACATTTCTTTTAATTCTCTAACTGTATTTTTCAAATGGAAATCCCCATAATTGACATTATTTTGAATTATTGGATCAATCTCAACACAGATTTCTTTTAACTCATTGCGGTTGGATTGTAATATTTTATCGTATTGTGATTCTTGAGAAATTGTTTTTAATAATTTTTTAAATGATTCTGCATATCTTTCAATATTATTTTCCTCATGAATTTTTTCTATTAATTGAATTGTTGTTTTATTGACTAAAGAATTTACAATTTCTAAATCTGTCTTAGCAAGATTTTCTATTAGTGGTAATAAATTTGAAACTATTGCTGAATCAATTAATTTTTCATAATCAACTGAATTATAATATTTCATGTTTGTAACTACGCCTCCTAAAATATTCTGATAAATCAATTTCAATATGGCAGTTCCAAATCCTTTGAATATTCTTACTAAGGATAAAATTTCATAACAAGAATCAATTGCGTTGTAAAAATTTTCATCTTTTTTAATTATTGATTTTTTAATTTCATCCAATTCAAAATATTCTTCAAAATTATACTCTATTTCTTGTGATGCACTTTTTAATGCAAAAAACATCTCCTGAACCTTTTGTTCTTTAGATGGAATTCCAATTTCTACATGAGCAAATCTACTTTTTAATGCATCAGACAATTCAAACAAATGATGCTTATCTGATGTATTTAACGTCCCAATAATTCTATAATCTTCGGGAATTTTTAAATCCAAATAAGATTTTTCTGCAATATTCGTAGGGATTTTTAGTTTTTTTGTTCTGAGTGCAGTAAATAACTGTCCAAAAGACTTGTCAATATCTGCACGATTAAATTCGTCAATTACCAACCAAATGCCTTTTACCGAATTGATGTTTCTGTCTATATCTTTTCTAAATGAATTTGCTCTTTTGCCTTGCCTAACTCCATTTTCCCAATTTTGTAATACTGTTTCTGTTACACAGCCATATTGAATATCAAACATGACATCCTTTTCATTATTCATTTTAGGAACTATTCCTCCTATGACATCTTGAGTGGTCCAATCATTGGTTGCTGTAAACTCTTCGGCGATGTACTTTGATTCATCATCTCCAAAAATCTCAGGAATCATCATTCCGATACTTGTTTTTCCTGTGCCTACTGGACCTGTAAGCAAAATATGCCTTCCAGAAATTAAATGATTGATTATTTCAAGAATTTTTTCATCTGGAATTAGTAATTTAGAAGTAATTTTTGATACCCCCTCCTTCAAATTTTTATCATTTAATATGGATAATTTTGAATCTGAGAATGTTTTAGGAGAAATCATTTCAAATATGGATTTATCAATAGGAGTAATCTGTTCACTAAAATCTAACCCCTTCATCTCATCTATGATTATTTCAGAAAGAATGTTTCCTGTGATGTTTTTTGGATCACTGATAGAAGAACAAACATCAAAATTTACAAATTCTAAGGAAAGTTCATTTGTTGAATCGATAAACTCTCTTTTTGATATTGTGCCCTTGCCAAATATTTTAAACGAGTTTTTGTTACTGTAAAAAATTACATTAGTTCCTTTACCCAATCTTTGACTAAATGGACAAGCATTTGAAATACTGTATTTCAACACATTATTTTTTTCTAGATTAAACTCTTGATTTTTCTTGACTAGGAGATATTTTTTTTGGACATACGAATTATTCCAACTTTCGTTAATTTTCATTTTAGCTTCATTTAGTAATTCTGAATTATCTAAAATGCTAATTCCCTCCTTAACTGAGGTTTTATCTGAAAGTAAAATTAAATCTGAATCTTTATCTGAAATGAATATTGGTTCGAATTCCAATCTTAAAGTATCGGAGTTGTCTTTAGAATTTTTTTCGAATTTATTTGTGACTTGACCATAGCCAAATATTGATGAACCTGTATATTTTTTTGGTGTACTATCGTTTTGAGCAAATAATAAGAAATCATTTAGCTGGATTTTGTTGAATGTTTCTAAATTCTCACTATGTTTTTCATCAAACCCTATTGAATGCGCATTATCAAATAATGTTTGTTCCCATCCTTTCCACGATCCTTTTAAAATAAAATATTGAGAATTCACTTGGTTTTTAGTTATATCTTTAGCTTTATTTTCTAACAATTGTATTTCCAATTGGTAATTTTCATTTCTATTTTCAAAAATTTCTAATTTTCTTTCAAGTTCTTTTTGGGAATAATTCATTTGTTTTAGTATTGGTGAAGCAATACCTGTAAATTCACTAATTTTATCTATTATGTTGGAGTATTCTTCACTTGACATGAAATTCTAAGTGATTCTAGTCAGCCAACTCTTATTAAATTTGGGTAAAAATTTTATTAAGCATGATTCATCTGTACAAAATCATCTAATGAATGAGATATTGCTACATTGTGAAAATATTAGTAAGGAAATCGACGCTCTTACTGAAATTACTAAAAACTATAAGAATTTACTTTCTAGCATTGAAAACTACTCTGGAGCAAAAAACAACAATGATTTTCCTCTATGTATAAAAAAATTATCTGACATAGAATCTAGCACCATCAAAATTACAGATTATTTTAAAAAATTAACAAAATCTGAGTATATCCAACTTGAAAAATTAAATGAAATACTGGATTATGTTCAAAAAGAAAAATCCAAATCTAACTTGCTTGAAAAAGAAATCATTCGCAATGTTGGGTTAAATCTTGAAAATGATTTTATGGAAAACGGGATGGAAATTAAAGGGGATTTAGATGGTGGAATCAAAGCAAAAAATTTTCTATTACATTACGATAAACAAAATTTTAAAATAATAATTTACTATCTATTTCAAAAAGAAAAATTTGTTAAAATAGATGGATTGAACAATACAAAGGCAGTTGAAATGATTAAAAATTTTTATCAAAAAACCGATTTTCAAAAGGAATCTCTGGAAAAAACTTTGGAAAAAATTTTCTCTATTTACTCTAATCTTTCTGAAATAAATAATTCATCAAAAATACGAATTTTAGATATTATGGACAAATTTTACGACCCAGAAAATTCTCAAAAAAAATCTATGTCTGAAAAAAGAATCGAATTCAGTTTTATTCTTTATAAAATCGAAAGTTCTATGATGAAAACCAATGATGACAAATCCATGAAATTGGGCTGGGCAACTGGTGAAAACATCATTGATAAAAAGAAACAAATCGATATTCCAAATTCTGAACAAACTACAACAAGTAAAAATATCTCATTTGTGGAGTTTCATTAGTTTGGATAACGAATATTTAACTTCAAAATTACTTCTTCAGGTCTTATCTGGTGGAAGACCTCCTCAATATGGTTTATCACGATACACTGTAGGTGAAATTGAGAAAATCATATCTCATCTAGATGAGGAATATGGGGACACCTTTGAGCTTTGTGATCAAGGGTTTGCAAAATTCATTCGAGCTCCGTTTGGTTCTGGAAAAACCCATTTTGCATACCAATTTAGAGAGACGTTTATGAAAAGAGGTTCTGGCTGTGCTTCCTCATATATTGAATTGACTCATAATCAGATTGGATTAGATGACTTAGCTTCTATCGTCAAAGAAGTCATCAAAAATTTAGAATTCCCTAAGTCTGATGAAGTAATTATTGAAATCTTATCTAAACCCAGCATGGCTAAAAAGCAAAAAGGACTTAGAGGCGCATTGGAAATGTGGTTAAGAAAAAAGGAGAATGAGTTGTGTGAGGATCCGTTAGATCGTGAACCATTCATACATTTTGTCACAGGATTAAAAAAAGAAATTAGATCTGGTCCTATTGGGTCTGGAGGTACATTTGCAAGAGCATTTGAAAAATTAATTGATGGAATTGTTTATGAAAATTCTCCAGAAATAGCAGATATGAATGAATATTTTTTGGGAACCTTAAGTAATGAAAAAATCAAAAAATATCAATTTAAAAAATTAGATAAATCTAATAGTGTTGATTCATTAAATGAACTTGTAAGAATTTTAAAAATTTTAGGTTTTATTGGACTGATTTTAATTTTTGATGAAAGTGAATTTCAACTAATCAGTAAATCTATGTCTAAGAGAAGAAACACATTGGAACAATTACGTCAAATAATTGATCAAATTCATGGTCAAGACATGCCTAGTGTGATTCTAATATTTACCATTCTTGATTTGGAACAAATTCAAGGAATACATGGTGCTCTTACATCTAGGGTAAAAACTGAATTTAGTTTGGAAAATACCACTGGTATGATAATTGATTTAGAGCAGTCTGATCAGAAAGATGAATTCCTAGAACAAGAATTGAAAAATTTAAGTATCAAAATAATGAAAATTTTTGAGAAAGGGAGAAAAATAGAGTTTGATCAAACAGTTGTGAAAAACAATATTATGAACATCTCTAAAATCGGTGTAAAATACAGACGAGGTGATCTTTCAAGTAAGCGTAGTTTCATTACCTTTTTGATAAAAATTTTTGAGAAAATTCGAATTAATCCTGATAAACAATTCTCTGAATCTGAAATAGAACAAATTTTGATTGGAAGTTCTGATGCTTCTGAAAATAATGATGACAATGAAGAAAATTATTTTGTAAATGATGACTCCAAATAGTAGGTTATAAAATTGGAACAAGATTGTATTAGTAAAAAAATCATCCAGTTTTTAGAATTAGGGATTATTGCCTCTGAGGGAATAGATCGAATTACTGTAGATACAAAGGAAACTCAGGTTGCAAAAGATTGGATAAACAAAAAAGATGGTTCTTTGGTGATTGTTGCCCCATATGGTTCTGGAAAGACGCATATGAACAGATTCATGGAAAAAATTGCACTAGATCAAGGGTATATTGTTTCATACTTACAGTTTAACCGCCAAACTCCGATGCATCTACCTGGCAAAATTTTTGAGCATGTTTTTCGTAATATGAAATATTTGAAAGAAGGTAAAATTTTCAATATTCATAATATCATTGACGAGTATGTTCGGTTCAAACACAGTAAAGGCCAAAATAATTCAAGCTGGTTTTTTCTTCATCCGTATTTAGGTCCTCTATCTAGAATAGTTTTAGAATTGCACAATAAAGGAAATACAATAGATGATCCCCGATATTTCAGAATGTGGAAATATATTTTCGAAGGTGGTCCAAAATATCAATACGGCATGACATGGATGCCTCCTAATAATTATTCAACAACATCAAATCTGTATTTTGATATTTTTATACGGATTAATCTTGCAGCCCAAGAACTTGGACATAAAGGAATAATTTTGCTATTTGATGAATTAGAACAAAGTGACTATACTGGCAGATTAGATTGGAAAGAAAAATCTACTCGGTTTATGAAGGCATTGTCATTAATTAGTAAAAATGACTCAATATTGGCAACTGAAAAAGTTGATAGGGTGTTTGATGATGAAATTGGAAAGGAAATTACTGTTGGATTGGAAACTGATTTAATATATTTTGGACCAAAAAAGAATATTCGATACATTCCATCTGGAAATAATTTAGATTTGAATATAAAATGTGCCTTTTCAATTGTTGAAGGTCAAGGTGTCACATTTTATGAATTAGCAAAAGAATTTGGGTTTCCTATTATTAGTTTGGAAAAATTAACTTATGAGGAAGAAATTCAACTCATTAAGAAAATCATTTTAATCTTTAAAGAATCTGTAAAAAATGAATCCCAAGATTATGAATTTTACAATGAATTTATAAAAGATTTTGAGCTTGTTGAAGAAAAATTTATTGAAAAAATCATAAACATAATTGAATCCGATGAAATAGATAATTCTGTTAGAAGACTAGTCAGATTGACCGTAAAAGGTTTAAGTATTTTTAAACAATATGATGGAAAAAGAAAAAATCTTGAAGAACTGTTGATGTTAAAATGAAAAGTAATTATGGTTTAAAAAGAACTTATTTTACTTTTTTTGGAAAATTCTCTGATTTAACTTCTATTCAAAAAGAAACAATTCCTTTAGTGCTGGAGAAAAAGAATTCTCTAATTATTGCTCCTACTGCATCTGGAAAAACAGAGGCAATCATGGCTCCTGCCTGTGAAGTGTTATTGTCAAATTCCAAAACCGGGAAAAATCAATTAAAACTACTTTATGTTGTTCCTACAAAAGCACTAGTCAGTGATATTTTAAAGAGGTTAAAGGACAAAATTGAAATTTTAGGATTGACTATTGGAGGAAGAACTGGTGACACAAGAAGTTTTAAAAAAAATGATCCCCAAGACATTCTCATAACTACCCCAGAGTCAACGGATTCATTACTTTCTACTGATCCCGAATTATTCTCAAATTTAGAATTTCTAATAATTGACGAACTTCATTTTTTAGATAATACTTATCGAGGAGATCAACTTCGAATAATAATTAATAGAATTCAAAATAATTTAAAAAACAAAAATTTGGGAGTCTATGGAATTTCTGCAACAATCAATTCCCCTGAACAGGTAATGAATAGATATATGAAAGATGGAACTATTGTAAAAAACTCCAATAATTCTAGGGAAATCACATTCATTCCTGTGGATTCACGAAACAAATTGTACCTGAAAAAATTAAAAAAATTTGTTCTAGACAAAAAATTAAAAAAATTATTAGTTTTCTGTAACTCTAAGAGAGAGACAATTCAATTTTGTAGTGAATTAAAGGATACATTTATTGAAGAAAAATTGCGTATTTTTGAACATCATGCTTCAATTGATTTGAAAATCAGAAAGCAAATTGAACAGGAATTGGCAAGTAACAGATTTAGTATTTGTGTCTGTACAACCACCTTGGAAATTGGTATTGATATTGGTGATATCGATGCAGTCATTCTCAAAAAACCTCCGTTGACTGTTTCCTCTTTCTTACAAAGAATTGGAAGAGGCAATCGACGTACAAACAAAACAAGATGTTTGGGAATTTATGACAACGATGAAGAAAAAAACCAATTTGATCAAATGAAAAATGATGCAAAAAATGGTAAAATTGAATTTTATGAATACGCTCCGGATATTTCAGTATGTGTGCAACAAATTCTTTCTTTGACTTTTCAACATTATAACCAAATCCAACTTAAGTTGGATGAAAATAAAATTATTGAATTTTTAAAACCTTTTAATTTCAAAGATTCAGTTATACTCGAAATTATAGAGCATTTGATTTTTGAAGAGGAATTAATCGAAAAGAAAAAAATTCGTGAAAAGATCTTTATTTTTCCTTCTGAAAAAATGCAAAACTCTTTTCTTGAGAAACCTTTCAAAAGAATTCGAATTAATAGCAATATTCCAGAACGGTATAATGACGTTCAGGTATTTGATGAAAGAGGGACAAAAATAGGAACTATTGCACCGCCTGAAAACATCGAGTCATTCAATTTGGCATCAAAAAAATGGAAAATTCAAAATTATTCTGGAAATAAAATGGTTGTCGAACAGACCTCAAGCACAATGGGCATCCCCTCTTTCAACAATTCAAAATTTGGATATTTTTACTATAAACTACCAAAAAAGTATCAAAATATTTCACAAATTATGGAATGGGTTAATTGAATTATGAAGGTGGCCATTCATCGTATAAGGGACAAGATTTAGAATTATTTTTTCCATGAATCATAATTTTGTCTTTCTTGATTTCAAATTTATCTCGAGAATTCAGATAATCTTGCCATAGTACTTTGAAAGTGTCATCTATTATGCGATAAGAAGTTAATTGATTTCTTGTATCTTTTAGAAGGAGAATGTCATTACTGAATTCAATTTTCACAGGTGCATCTTTTAAATCTGAAAAAGTTATTTCATTACCATCTATTTTAATAAAATGTAATTTAAAAATTTTATTTTTTGTTGTCACAATTATGCATTCTCCCTTGAAATTAATTTTAATCATGCTAATAAAAATTCCAGAAATTTTTTTCTGCCATAGTAATTGCTCGTTTTTGAAAAAATATAATTTATCTGATTTGGATTTATCTGATTTCAACTTAAATGAATTAAAAATAAAAACATCTGCTAATTTATCGATATCCATAATGTTTTTTGTAGATTTTTTTCCCTGCTGCTTTGATTCTTTTTTCCTGTTTTCAACTTCTTTTTCTATTTTGTCATTAAATGGTAAAGTTGGTTCAGGTTCTGATTTTGGCAAAGTTGGTTTTTGACTTTGTTTTACATTTGCAGTAGAAGGATGTGTTGATAAATCCTGAGACTGTTGTGTGCTAAGGTTGTGTCTGTTTTTAATTTCTTGTTTTGATTCATTACTTGGTGATAATTCTGCTTTATCCGAATCTTCAACTTGTATTATGTATTTGTAAACACCATTTACTAATTTTAATTCTTTACTGATATTTGTTAATCTTAGAATTCTTGGCAGTACTCTTTCAAAATCCTCTTCGCTTGTTTCTAATTTTTTCATTAATGTTCTTTGATCAATTCCTGCGGGATTCTCTCTAATTATTTTCAAGGATGACGAAATTAATTCATTTAATTTATCTAAATTATTTTTCTTATTTTTCGCGTCTAAAGCATCTTGTCTGTGCAGTTCATTCAAAAATATTTTAAAAAATCGAATCAACCTTCTTTGGTTCTCTTCTACTCTTTCTGAAGTATTCTCAGTTAGGTATCGATTTTCATATATTCCTGACAATGATTCGTCTGGAAATTGATTTGCCAATTCTACCACTTTTTCCAACATCATTCTGTCTGCATCTGAAACACTATCCCTAGATTTGATGAAATCACGTATTTCTTTTGGTGTAAATTTGGGTTTGTTTTGTTCTGTTTTTTCACTAGGTTCCTCTGCCTCCTCTATGCCTTTCTCTATCTCCTCCAGTTGTTTCTCTTTTTTTTGTATTTGATCATAGAGTTTACGTAGTTCTTCTTCCTTATTTTCCTCCACCGCTAGTTTCTCTGGTATGGCAGGTTTGGCCGGTTTTTTTGGTGTGACAATTAAAGAACCTCTGCATTTTCTACAATAACTTTGTCTAATCGTTTTTCCACCGCTTTGTCTCATTCCAAAAACTGATTCGACATCCTCAATATTTGGAATAATTCCACACTTTGGACATGGGTTTTGGTTCATTGTGCTGACTTCTTTATTATTGGGATGTTTTTTAGATTTTAAATTACTTGTTTCTACTCTCTGATATTGAAATCTGTCCTTGATGTGTTCGTGGAAAAACGTGCCCTTTGATTCTGAATCCATCAGTTTCAAAAACAGCTCTTTTGGAATCTCAAAAAACTGATAGAGTGTTTTGCTTGTAAATAGTATCTCCAGCATCTTCTGACTTTCATCATACCCTGCAGATGCTATGTTGGTTGAGGATGTAATTTTGATGTGTGGAATGGTTGTTTGAACGGATGGTGTTTTCTCAATATTTTCTGCAGTTTCGGGATTGTCTGCATATGATTGAGCACGATCTCTTGTATTCACCGTATACTCTTTGAATTTCAGTTTCAAAGACTCATCACATAATTGGACGGCCTCTGGATACTGTCCCATTTTGATTAGAATTTCTGCCTTTGATTTTAGATGCCAGTATCTGGATCTGGGTGTTAGTTCGCTTAGAATGTCATACAACGGTAAGATTTCTTTGAACTCTTCCAAGCCCTCCAGGATTCTTATTTTAATCTCTATCATCATTTGATCATTGGGATTAATTTTTAAATAATTATTACAAATTTCCAAAGCTTCGTCATACTTTGATGCTTTTTCCAAATCTGCAACTTCTCTATACGTCTCCAATAATCCGCCAGGCTTTTCTGGTTTGGAATCTATGTTTTTAACTTCTTTTTCTATTTTCTCATCTTCAATTATTTTTTGTTCCGCCTTCTTTGCTTCACTCTCTATCCATAGTTGTTTTTGCTTTTCAAAGTCATCATCAATTTTCTTTTTCTCTTTTAGTTTTCTCTTCCTTTGATCCTCTATTTTTTGATCCTCGATCCTGTTCTTTTCCTCTTTTGCTTTGCGTATTGCCTTCTGTCGTTCAAACTCTTTTTCTCTGTCTTTCTTTTTGTTAATTACAATCTCTTTTGATTTCTTTTTTCTTGATTTTTTGATTACAGCGGGGATGATTATCATCATTGCAAAAACTATTGTTCCAATTATTGCATAAGGTGGACCTGCTTCAGATTCACTTTCATCAGATTCAGGAATTGGGATTGGATTTGTGACTGTGTTTGGAATGATGCATGACAATTTTACAGAATCGTACTCTCCTCCTGAATTTTCGCATGCTAATGTTGCCAAATAATTTGGAATGGGCATGCACATTCCATTTTCTGAAAATGTTCCCTCCCCACATTGAATCCTGGCAGCTTCTGCCGCTGCTTTGGCTTCTGCCTTGGCTGCTGCTTCTGCCGCTGCCTTAGCTTCTGCCGCTGCTTTGGCTTCTGCCGCTGCTTTGGCTTCTGCCGCTGCCTTAGCTTCTGCCGCTACTTTGGCTTCTTCTAACTTCTCCTCCTCATCGGATGGACCTGGAACTACTGGCTCTGCTGAGTAGCTTCTGAATTCCTCCTTGATTGTAATCAGTTCTCTTCCGATTAGACCTGGCCCCTTTACCTCGATTGGATATGTCTTGTTGTCTTCAAACAAGGGGGGGAAGAATTTTACAAAAAAATTCTCGCTGCTTGTCCCTGCTTTGATGTAGGATGTCTTGCTAAAGATGATCTCCCCTGAGTCATAAATCGTAAAGACTATGTCCTTGCCTTCATTTGATACGGGGATTGTAACTACGTACAGCTCTTCGCTGCGGTTTGCAGGATTTAGGTTTCCCTCAATTGCCACATTGTCCTGTACTGCAAACGAGTTTGCTGCAAGCCCAATTGCTGTCAAACAGAGAATGCTAAAAATTATTAATTTTTGATTCATATTCTGATTTTATTTTTTTAAGTTCTTTACAAACTGTATGTCCCGTGCTGATTTACTGACGTGACGTTTGGATGCCATTTCTTGTGATACTCGTCATGCTGTGTGTGTATCGGGATTAGTTTCTTGGCATTTGCACCATCAATGACATGTTTGATCTGTGTTCCGTCGCCGTGGCCTGACACGTGAACCTGGTTCCATTCGCGGTCCTTGCCAATTATGCCAAAGCGCTCAAACCAATTCTTAATCTGCTCCCCCTTTAGTTCCATCTCCAAATCAAACGGCTCAGTCAGCGAGCGAATGTAAGACGAACCTGGATTTGGTTTTACGTCTATCAGGTTTTGCAAGTTAAAGTCGCTGCAGTAAAACACAAACTCCTTTTGATTTTTTGCAACGTCGCGATAGTCCACAACATTTGGATAATCTAAAAATTCTTTTTGCCATGTTGCATAGTCTTTGTAAAATTGCTCTTGAGAAAATTTAGTCAAATCCTTATCTATTAGACTCCATGTTCCGCGCGGAATGAAAATTTTGATATTTTTGTCATCTGGTGCAGGGTACAGTTTGCTACAGTGTGCAGAACCTGAAAACAGTTTCAACAGGTATGCCTGCTTTAGGTCAATTACCAGATACCTTCCAGAATTTTTTGCAGCAAGATAAAACGACATCAGTCTGTCTAAATCGCGAACAGGATAGCCGCAAATGACAAGTTCCTTGGTCTCATCAATTATTTTTTTTGAAATACTTTCTACGTCAAATTCAGTCATTGATGATTCGGATTCCACACGGGTTCCCTCACATAGTATCAAGTCAAGTGATGACTCGCCACACTTTTCTACAAATCTTTCAGTGTCGTCTGCACGTCTTCCGTGAAACCGCAAATCCCCTGTGTTTGCAATTGATCCTGATGACGTATGCAGGATAAATGCGTCAACTCCCGGAACGGAGTGGTCAACTGGCATTGGAACTACATCTATTGAGTCAATTGAGAATTCCTTTCCTTCATCAAAAACTCTGATCTCCCTTGGAATTGGCGGGTTTGTCCTTGAAGTTGCCCTGCTGATTTCACCTCTGTTGTTTTCGTAAACTTGGAATCTTTCCTTCACTGCCAAATACTGATCAGTTCCGGTGTCGTCATAATTTTGCATTATCAGCTTTGATGCCTCTGAGCAGTAAATTGGAATGTCTGGCCTAAGATATGATATGTACTTGCAGTGGTCCACATGTGCGTGTGTCAGCAGTACCGCATCAATTTCTGTTGCCTCATCCCCTCCCAAGTCCATATGTTTTGTGTAGTCTGCTCTATACATTCCTGGAATGTTTGGCAGAATTCCCAGCTCAAACAAGTCAGCCAAGCTGTTTGACGTGCGGGCATTCATGAACTGCGAGAAAAACTTTCCCTCATCGCCAAAACTCATTCCAAAGTCCATCAGAATTTTGGTCCCCTTGTCCTCCACCAGAAACTTGTTTCCCCCAATGTCATTTACTCCGCCATGAAATGTAATGTCAGTCATTTTAGAGATTTTGAGACCTCCGACAAATCTGCCTTTATTGTATCGCGCAACTCTTCCAAATCTTCAGAAATTTCTTCAGATATGCCTTTGATACTGGTACATTTTCTTTTGATGTTAGAAAACTCTTTCATGATTCTCTGAATGTTTTCTATTTTTTCAACAATTAACAAAGAATCTATTGTGCCGGACTTTTGTTTTAGTTTTAATCTTGCCCACCTTAATGCAATTATTAAAAGATCATTTTGTAGTTCTGCATCATCAGAATCTTCTGTAGTTAGTGCAACAAATAACTTGTTTCCATACTCTTGAAATATTCCAACGTCTTTAGAGAATCCAGATTTTCTTTTAGATATTACAATTCCGTACTCTGCACCTCTGTTTTCTAATGCATCGTCAAGATACTTTTCAAGTTTAGGTGTACTTTGTGGATTGGCATAGTCCTTCATTTCTAAAACAATTTTTTTTCCACTATCTTGAATTGTATATACATAATCCCCCTTTTTACTTCCCTCTACAATTCCTGAAACATTCCCTGTTGATTCCACTCTGTCATTATGATGTTTTGCAATTTCCGAAATTATCTCTTCGCAGTATTTCTCAAACTCTACACCTTTTTGGGTACCTTTTTGATGTTCAAGTTCTACTGCACGATTAATTCCAAGGTCTAATCCCAATTTACGAAACATTTCTGTCATGGAATCTTTTATTGAATCACCATGATCTCCAAATTGTTCATCTAACTGTTTTTCTAATTTAGTTTGAATGGACATGAATTTTTTTTCTACATAATCCACCTGATGGCCCGTTTGTGCAGATTTTGCGGCAATTACGCCTAGTTTCATGATGTATTCCAATATTTCACCCAGTTCTTTCCCCTCGTTTTGGGCATTTTCAAAATAGTTTACAATGTCTTGATCATCGCTAAGAAAACTATCGATTTTTAATTTGTCTTCAATTATGGAAATTTCTGATTCATCACCCATCTCAAAAACCCCGCTTGAGAATGTCTTTGATAATACAATTTGTCACAGTACAAAACTTCCAATGTTTAGTATAAAAGAAATTTCCGACTTTCCAGTCATGTCACAATCATCCATCCGTAATACAACCCAATCATTCCAACAAATGTAAATGTCATAATCTTTCTCTCTTTTTTTGAGCGACTCATGTACTTTCTTTGCAATTTCCAAATTGCATTTGTAACTATGGTATCCCTGCCAGTCTTTCTCCAAAGGTACATGTCAAGTTTGGTAATTCCTTGCAGCACCAGCTTGTTTGCATACG
>ENA-OREN01001958-OREN01001958.1-marine-metagenome-genome-assembly--contig:-NODE-1958-length-22368-cov-4.876408_pt1 | contig 22368 bp, 19 predicted proteins | sample MGYA00248624_ERZ508555 | MGnify/ENA primary metagenome ERZ508555 (study PRJEB26222, sample SAMN06267773) | marine metagenome | isolation source: Saanich Inlet, British Columbia, Canada | place...
GATCCATTCACCACCAGATTTAATAATATCTTTGGCACGATCAGTAATTTGCATAAATCCATCCGGATCTATAGTTGCTACATCACCAGTTAAAAACCAATCATCTTCACCATGAGTTTCACTATTTTCTATATTTAAATATCCTGAACATATCCAAGGGCCTCTAATCCATAAATTTCCACAATCTTTACCATTATTAGGAAGAGTTATACCATTTTCATCTGCAATTTTTATTTCTACACCATACACCGGGCGCCCCTGTTTTACAGCGATATCTAAACGTTGTGCAAAATTTTGACCCTTATGCTTAGGAAGAGGCCTATTAATCGTTCCTATAGGAGATGTTTCAGTCATACCCCAACAATGTAAAACTTCAACACCATATTTTTCATAAAACTTTTCCATCATGAATCTAGGGCAAGCAGAGCCACCCACAACACAACTTTTTAGAGTTTCTAATTTTTTTCCTGATTGTTCTAAATATTCAAATAACATTAACCAAATAGTAGGTACTGCAGCAGTAAATGTAACACATTCACTCTCTATTAAATATTGAACACTTTTACCATCAAGATTCCTACCAGGTAAAACTAGTTTAGCCCCCACCATTGTTGTTACATAAGGTATTGCCCAAGCATTTGCGTGAAACATAGGAGCAATTGGCATAATTACATCTCTTGCAGATAAATTCATTGCATCAGGAGCCGCTGCAGCAAAAGCATGAATCACGGTAGATCTATGACCATATAATACTCCTTTTGGGTTTCCAGTAGTACCTGAAGTATAACACAAAGACGAAGCAGTTCTTTCATCAAATGTTGGCCATTCAAACTTTCCATTTTCTTTATCTAATAATTCTTCATAGCATATTAAATTTTTTATTATGGATGATTTAGGCATTTGATCTTTATCACATAAAACAATAATTTTTTTTATAATACTGATTTTACTTATAAGACTTTCTATTAAAGGAATAAAATCAATGTCTATAAATAAAAATTTATCTTTTGCATCATTAATTATGAATATTAATTGATCAGGAAACAATCTTGGATTAATCGTATGACAGATAGACCCTATACCAGATACACCAAAATACAACTCATAATGCCTTACGTTACTCCATGCCATTGTAGCAATTGTATCAGATTTTTGTGCTCCTAACTTTAATAAAGCCTGGGCTATTTTTTTTGCTCTAGTATTTACTTTCTTATAATTAGACCTAGTAATATTACTATCAGAATCACTACTGATTATTTCAGTATTACCATGGTATCTTGCGGCATGTTCTAATAATGAAGAAATTAATAAAGGTCTTTCAGACATTAATCCATACATGAAATTTTTTTCCTATTAGTAGTATAGCTTTAAAATAAAACTTTTTAATTATGTTAATCTTTAATATAATGCATATAAAAAGTAAGGTTATTATATGAAAATAAAAATTGCAATCATTGGTTCAGGACCTTCTGCTTTTTATACAGCTCAATCTCTTCTAAAAGAAGGGCTTGATTATGAAATAGATATAATTGAAAAGCTATTTAGTCCTTATGGCTTAATTAGATATGGTGTTGCTCCAGATCACCAGCATACAAAAAATGTAATTAGAGTTTTTGAAAGAACTTTAAATAATCCTAGTGTAGAATTTTTTGGTGGCCTTGAAATTAATAACTCTCCTTCTATTGATGACTTAATGTTATTTTATGATGCTGTAATAATAGCAACTGGTATGGCTAAGGATATACCTCTTAATATAGATAACAGTAATTTAGATGGATACTATGGGGCAACACAATTTGTAAATTGGTATAATGGTCATCCAGAATATGAAAATTTAAATCCTAATTTAAATACAGATACTGCAATAATCATTGGTAATGGTAATGTAGCCATAGATTGCGCAAGAATATTAGTAAAAACTCCTAAAGAGCTTCAAAACACGGATATAACTGAATATGCAAAACAATCTCTATTTTATTCTACAATAAAAAAAGTCTATATAATTGGAAGACGAGGGCCACTAGATGCTAAATTTACAACTGTAGAAATAAGAGAGATGGGACAGTTAATTGATTGTGAATCATTACTATCTAAGGGCACACTAAGCTTAATAGATAAAAACTTATTAGATGAATCCGCTAAACAATATAAAATATTAACTTCTTTTGCAGAGGAAAAGGCTAGCCCTTCAAATAAAACTGTAGAATTTAAATTTTACTTAAGCCCCAATAAATTAATTGGTACTGATAAGTTATCAAACGTAGAATTTAAAAATAATAATTCTAAGAGTAATAAAACTATTAGTATTAAAGCAGGTCTGCTAATTAGTGCAATTGGATATCAGGGCGAAAAAATACAAGGAATTAAAACTGATTCTTCAGGAATGATTATACATAACGATGGTATAATAAGAGATAGATTATATACTGCAGGTTGGGTATCTAGAGGACCAAGTGGAGTAATAGGAACTAATAAACATGATGGAGCTAAAATAGCTAAACATATTGCTAGTAACATTAAATCTAAAAATAGTAATGGAAGAAATAGCTTAAAAAGCTTATTAAAAAAATTAAATAAAAGATATATTTCTAAAGATCAATGGCTATTAATAAATGAAGAAGAAATCAATAGATCAAATAATTTAGCACCAAGGTTAAAATTTACCTCACACTCAGAGGTATTTAAATTTTTAGATAATCTTTAAAGTTTATAAAGGAAAAAAATGTCGTTAGATCAAGTATCCTTCTCTATAATATTAGATACAATTAAAAAGTTTGTAGATAATAAGCTTATTCCAAGAGAAGAAGAAGTCTCCGATACCAATAAAATACCTGACGATATTATTAAAGAAATGCAAGAATTAGGCTTATTTGGTATTTCTATACCTAATGAATATGGAGGATCAAACCTATCAATGGAACAAGAAGTGATGCTTACTTTTGAGTTAGGTAGGGCATCTCCAGCATTTCGTTCTATCGCTGGAACTAATATAGGTATTGGTTCACAGGCTATAGTTATGTCAGGTACAGAAAAACAAAAAAACAAATACCTTCCAAAATTTGCTACTGGAGAGCTAATTGGATCTTTTGCTTTAACTGAACCTGATTCAGGTTCTGATGCTATGTCAATAACAACTACTGCAAAAAAAATTGGAAAAAAATATATTATTAATGGAACAAAAAGATATATTACAAATGCGCCTATTGCTGGGGTGTTTTCTGTTATGGCTAAAACTCAACCTGAAAAAAAATCTTCATCTATTTCATGTTTTTTAGTAGATTCTAATTCTCCAGGCTTAACCATAGGCAAACCTGATAAAAAAATGGGTCAAAGAGGTGCTTTAACGTCAGATGTAATATTTGATAATTGTGAAGTAAAGGAAGATTCTCTTTTAGGGGGTAAAGAAGGTATAGGTTTTACCACGGCTATGAAGGTACTTGACAAAGGTAGACTACATATATCAGGAATATGCGTTGGATTATCTGAAAGATTACTTTATGAATCTTTAAAATTTTCTACTAGCAGAATACAATTTGGTGAAGAAGTATCCAATTTTCAATTAATACAGGCTATGATTGCTGATAGTAAAGCTGAAATTTTGGCGGCTAAAAGTCTTGTTTTAAATACTGCAATAATGAGAGATAATGGTAATATTGTAACTTTAGAATCTTCCTGTGCTAAATTATTTTCATCAGAAATTTTAGGAAAAGTTGCCGATAGGGCTGTTCAAATTCATGGTGGGGCTGGATACATGGCTGATTATCCAGTAGAACGTTTATATCGTGATGCTAGACTATTTCGTATTTATGAAGGCACTAGCCAAATACAACAACTAATTATAGCAAGAGAAACTATAAAAAAATTTAAATCTTTATAATTTATTTTCTAACATCTCTATTTTATTTATTAAATTACTAGATAAAGCAGCAGCTTTATGAGTTAGTTGGTTTGCATTAACCCAAACCACCTCTCCAATAGCTAAAATATTATCTTCTTTACTAGGATGAATCTCAATATGAAAAGTTAAGCTTGATGTTCCTATTTTCTTAACTCTTAAGCAAACATCAATAATTTGATCAAAATATATAGGAGCTTTATACTCAACTAAAGTTTTTACAGTATGAAAATCCTCGTTTGTATCTTTAACTTCATTGACATAATCATATTTAATATGCCTCATATATTCTGTCATTGCTGTATCAAAAAATGTTAGGTAATGCGCATTAAAAACTATTCCTTGCGCATCTACTTCCGAATACCTTACTCTAAAAGAGTAAAAAAAATTAAATATATCTCGATTCATAATTTAAAATATTACTATTTTAAAATTGAGATGAATTATATGACATATCAGCTGCCACAGAAACAGTTTCTAACATAGAGTCTTTATTAACTTCATCCAACATAGCTTCTGATACATAAATTTCTGCTAATTTTAAAGTATTTTTTATCCTAACTACTCTTGCATTTACTGGGTCTATTCCATTTAAAGTTTTTAACGCTAATCTAACAGCTGTATCACCATCTGACATGGGAATAGGTATTTTACCACCCTCCAACTTAGAGCTAGCCACTACATTTGCATAGGTTGTAGGAAAATCTATTTTATCAAATAATTTTTTAGTAATGACGTCAGCTGCTGAGAAACCAGTTGCGTTTCCTTTAGTTTTATCCGTTAAATCTAATAAGACTAATTTAGATACATGAGGTTTTTCAAAACCTGGTTCATTTTTATTTCCTGTGATATTTGGATCACAACCACCTCCACTAATCTCCTTACCAATTTCATCAATAACTAAAACATCTATTTGCTCAAAGCATATTTTTCCCATTAATTTTTTAGCCATAGTTTGCAAGCTTGCTTCTTTTTCAAAAATTTGTTTGGCTGGAATAGCTTCAACAATCGCAGTATTATCATAGGCATCCTCTACTAACCCTATACCAAATAAAAAGTTAATTTTTTCAAGTAAATGTTTTGCAGCATTTGGTAAAGCCGTTCCAAAAGCACTCATAGGATATGCACCATGAAGCTCACTTGCTCCATTTATTTTTCCCATACCAATGGTCATCATTTTTACTACACCACTCTCTATAGAACCACGGAAATTAGTATGCGGTTTTACCCTATTGATTAAAACTACTCCATCTGCTTCATAAGCAAATTTATCCATATGAACTTTTGTGCCATCATCTAATACAGCAGGAACTACAGTCTCCATAGTAGCTCTTACTTCCGCCCCTACTTTCTCTTCCGTTACTCCATATCCTGCTAAAAGAGCTTTTTGATTTTCAACAGTTCCTCCTCCATGACTACCCATTGCAGGAAATATAAATGGTTTAGCTCCTAATTCTTTAAGACAAGAGACAAGGGACTTTACTGCAATATCTATATTTGCAACTCCTCTACTTCCAACTCCAATTGCTATAGAAGCACCAGCTTTAATAGAATTAGTAATCTCTGGTTTATTAATTTCGTTTTTTACAGCTAGAGCCACATCTTCTATTTTATGATCTTCAAAATTCTGCTTAACTTTAACCATTTTAGGTATTTCAAAATCAAGTCCACCTGGTATATTTATTTGTACGTTATCAAACATCCTCTTAACTCCTATAAAAATAATACTAACAACCTGTAATATATATAATAACATAAATTAACAAAATATAAATTTATTCTTGCATAAAATATTTAAAAGAATGATCATAGTCTTTACTAAAAACTATTAAATATGGTTATATTCGTATGAAAAATATTATAGAATTAGACACAGGAACTAGACAATTACTATCTCATATTCATGGCAATATAGGTATTATAACATTAAATAGACCTGAATCTAAAAATGCTCTTTCCGATAAACTTACACCAGCATTAAGAAAACAAATAGCTAACTTAAATAATGATAATAGAGTGAATAGTCTTATTATTACTGGAGCTGGTGATTCTTTTTGTGCAGGAGGCGATGTAAAATCTATGAATTCATCAAGTAATGATAAAGGTGGATGGAGTAAAGATTTGACTGAAGAGGAAGTTATTAAAGACTTACAAACTAAACAAATGTCTCTAACACATGCCTTATATAATTTTTCAAAGCCTACAATTGCAGCTATACCAGGTGCAGCAGCTGGTGCTGGGTTATCTATAGCTCTCACATGTGATTTTAGATTTGGTAATCAAAATGCTTTTGCAATAGCAGGTTATGGGAAAATAGCTTTAACAGGAGATTATGGAATGTCTTGGCTTCTTCCAAGAATAATTGGGGTGTCAAAAGCAAAAAACATGCTATTTAGTAATAAAAAAATATTAGCAAAAGAAGGATTAGATATAGGTTTATTTGATAATATTATTGAAGGAGATAATCTATTAAAAGCTACGTTAGAATACGCAAATATAATAAGTTCTTTTTCCCCTTTAGCATTAAAGGCTATGAAAAAAAATATTAATAACGCCTATGAAATTAGTTTAGAAAAATCTTTAAATCAAGAAGCAACTGAATTAATTAGAGCATCTAAATCTAATGACCATAAAGAAGGCATTAGAGCATTTGTTGAAAAAAGAAAACCCAACTTCACAGGAAATTAGTATGAAATGGTATGCAAATAGTTTATCTAAAGCTTTAGGCCTTAAATACCCCATTATACAAGCTCCCATGGCAAGTGCAGCAAGTGTAGAACTTGCAGCAGCCGTTTCTAATGCAGGAGGACTAGGGTCACTAGGCTTAAGTTATCACAAATTAGAAAATATTATTTCTGATTATAATAAAATCACAAACAAGACAAATCATAGTGTTAATTTAAATTTTATGACACATAAAAACCCTTCTATTAATGTTACAAAAAATAAAAAATTTAAAAATCATATAACAAAGTATTATAAAGAATATGGTATTAATTATATTCCAAAAATTAATAATACATGTGAAACATTTAATACTGATCAGCTTAATTTATTACTTCATATGAACCCAAAAGTTGTGAGCTTTCACTTTGGTTTACCTAAAGCCTCATTTATTAAAAAAATTAAAGAACAAAATATATATATAATAAGTTCTGCGACGACTGTTGAAGAAGCAAAAATATTAGAAAATTCTGGAGCTGATGCAGTAATTGCCCAAGGATTTGAAGCAGGTGGTCATAGAGGTACATTTCATTCTTCATACAAAGAAGGTGAAATAGGGCTATTTTCATTATTACCTCAAATTGTTGATAATGTTCAGCTACCCGTTATTGCTGCGGGTGGCATAGCTGATGGAAGAGGTATAGCTGCAGCTTTTATGTTAGGAGCTAAAGGAGTACAATTAGGAACAGCTTTTTTAACCTGTCCAGAAGCTTCTGTTCACCCTTTATGGATTAAGGCTTTAAATAATTCTAAAGAGAGAGAAACACGAATTACTAGTGCTTTTACTGGTAGGCCCGCTAGAGGTATAGTAAATCGTTTATTAAGAGAGATGGATGGAAAAGAAAATATACTTCCTGATTTTCCAACTGTAGGATCAATCATTAAACCTTTAGCAAATTCTGCCTCTCTAATTGGTGATGAAGGTTTTTTATCTCTTTGGGCTGGGCAATCAGCTCCTATGTCACAAAATATTCCTGCAAGAGATTTAATAGAAAAATTAGTAAAAGAAGTTTCGGATATATTTAAAAATATCAAAAAATAATTAAATTAAGCTTTTATTAAAATTTCAGCCATTTTTTCCTTTAATAATAAAATACCCTTTAAAGGTCTTACCATGACCTTAAAAGATGTTATTTTATAATTCTCCCACTCAATAATATCAACACCATTTATGTAAATATTATTTAATTCACATTCAAACTCACATATTGCAGAATTAGTATTATGGGTTTCATTTATATATTTAAATGAAGAATTAAAAAGTACTAATGAAGCGGCTTCTAAATATTTTTTTGCAATATTTAAGCCTTTTTGAGGTGAATGTACTACCGGAGAATAAAAAATAATGTTTTCTGATAACAAACTATCTAAAATAGATACCTGTTTTGTTTTAACAAAATTATGCCAATTTTTAATAACCATAAACAAACCTTAAATCACAAATATATTATTCTAAATAAAATTATACTATTTATTTTAGCTTGACGTAACATTATTAATATAAGAAATAGTGATAATGAATCAATTAAAAGAAAACATAGATAAAAGAAGAACCTTTGCTATTATTGCTCATCCAGATGCAGGAAAAACCACCTTAACCGAAAAATTACTACTTTTTGGTGGAGCAATCCAACTTGCTGGTGCTGTTAAGGCTAGAGGGAATCAAAGAAGAGCTACTTCTGATTGGATGAAAGTAGAACGGGAAAGAGGAATTTCTGTTTCTTCCTCAGTTATGACATTTGACTATAAAGGTAAAATATTTAATCTCTTAGATACACCTGGTCACCAAGATTTTTCTGAGGATACTTATCGAGTATTAACGGCAGTAGATTCTGCCGTAATGGTATTAGATGGGGCTCAAGGAATAGAAACACAAACAAAAAAATTATTTGAAGTTTGTAGATTAAGAGATATGCCTATAACAACATTCATAAATAAAATGGATAGAGAATCTAAAGACCCATTTGATTTGATTGATGAAATTGAACAAACTTTGCAAATAGATGTATGTCCTGTAAGTTGGCCAATTGGAATGGGTAATAGATTTTTGGGTTGTTATGACCTCATAAAAGATCAATTAATATTAATTAATAAAACAGACAAAAATAAAAAACCAGAAATTATAGATACTTTAAAAGGAATAAATGACTCCTCATTGGAAGAAAAACTTCCTAAAGAAGCTCTTAAAGAACTAAGAGAACAAATTGAGATGGTTAAAGGGTTATGTAAACCTTTTGATAAAGAATCTTACTTAGCCGGTAATTTAACTCCTATCTACTTTGGAAGTGCAATAAATACTTTTGGTGTACAAGAACTATTAAATGGCCTATCTGAAATCACACCAAAACCTAGAAAGCAGCCTTCTATTGAAAGGGATATTAATCCTGAAGAAAACAAAGTATCTGGTTTTATATTTAAAATTCAAGCTAACATGGACCCCAAGCATAGAGACAGAATTGCTTTTATGCGCCTATGCTCTGGTCATTTTAAAAGAGGTATGAAACTAAAACATATAAGATCAGAAAAAACCATAACTCTCCACAATGCTATACTTTTTTTAGCTCAAGATAGGGAATTAGCGGAAGAGGCATTTGCTGGCGACATAATTGGACTTCCAAATCATGGAAACCTGCATATTGGTGATTCTATTACTGAAGGAGAAAATTTAAACTTTACAGGCCTACCTAGTTTTGCTCCTGAATTTCTTCAAAAAGTTAGGCCTGAAGACCCCATGTTAACAAAACATCTGTCTAAAGCTTTACAACAATTAGCAGAGGAAGGAGCTGTGTCAGTTTTCAAGAGACATCTAGGGGGAGACTGGATAGTAGGAGTTATAGGTCAATTACAATTTGAAGTATTAGCAGATAGGATAAGAACAGAATATGAAGTTCCAGTAATTTTTGAAAATAGTAACCTCATAACTGCAAGATGGATAATATGTTACGACAATAATACTTTAAATAATTTTTTGAAAAAACATATAGATGCAACCTGTGATGATCATAAGGGGAACCCAGTATTTTTAGCTAGAAATAATTGGCATTTAGACCACACTAAAGAAGAGTATCCTGAGGTAAAATTTTTGAAAGTTAAAGAAAACAATAATTAATTATCTTTTAATATTAGCTCTTATGTTAGGCAAACCAAATTCTTGAAAACATATTTCAGCTAATTGACTAATACCTTTTTTAATAATTTTTTCAGAAGGATTAGCAAAACATAATCTTATTTTATTGATCCCATCACTTGGATTACTAACCCATTCTGAACCAGGGTTTAAGGCAATACCTTTTTTTAACGCGACCTCATACAGTTTGTTTGTATTTATATTAGATGGAAAAGTTATCCAGATAAATATTCCACCTTTAGGAATATAAAATTCAGCTATAGAACCAAACTCAATTTCTAAAGCTTGTATCATTATATCACATTTTCTTTTTAATTCTTTTACTAAAGACAAAACATGACTTTCATAATTTTTTGAACAGAAATCAGCTAAAATCATCTGTTCTATTGCTCCGGAACCTCCATCATTTTTAAAAGCTAAAATTTTACTAATAATTTTCCAACTTGCAACAATATAACCTACTCTTAATGCTGGAGCTAATGACTTTGAGAACGATCCACAATATATGACTCTATCATTTTCACAAAATGAATAGATAGACTTAGGTCTTTTTCTATCCCAAGTTAAATCTGCATAACAATCATCTTCTATAATAAGAAAATTATATTTTTCAGCAATTTCTATTATTTTTTTTCTTCTATTTTCTGGCATTATAGTTGCCGTAGGATTTTGTACGGTGGGTATAGTATATAGAAATTTTGGAGTTATATTTCTTGATTTAAGGTCATCTAACTTAGAAGTTAAATCATCTAGACATATGCCCTCTTTATCTAATTTAATACCAATATGATTGACACCTAAATTTTTAATTCTAGAAATTGCACCACCATATGTTGCTTCTTCAACAAGTACCGTATCATTAGAATTTAATAACAATTTATTGATTAGATCTAAAGCTTGTAGTGAACCAGAAGTTAATAAAATATTATCTAGCTCAATATTCATAGCTGTAAAACTTCCTAAATAAGATACCAAGAACTTTCTCAATTCCAAATTTCCTTGTGGTCCACTGTTATGTCCATATAAAGCTAGATTTTTTCCTTTTTCTTTAATAGCCTTTTCTGCTGAAATTGCTAATTCATTTATAGGAATATTATCTTCGGAATTATGACCACCAACAAAATTATATTCAGGAAAACCAGAATATGGAGATGCTGAATTAGGTAAGCCGTCAGAGAAAAAATTTTCAATATTATAAGTCATTACATATTAACCTTATTAATATTAAACTTATTAAAAGATTCTAATGTTGAATCTATAGAACCGGGAAGATCAACTGGTTTTGTTGCATTCATAATAACAAAAGTATCAAAACCTGCAATAGATGAATCTACAGCACTATAAGCAACACAAAAATCTAAAGCTAGCCCGCATATAAAGACACGATTTACTCCTAATGCCTTTAAAGTTCCTTCAAGTCCTGTAGCTGTAACTCTATCATTTTCCCAAAATGCAGAGTATGAATCAATTTCTCTTCTAAATCCTTTACGTATTATTGTATTTGCTTTTAATGTATTTAAATCTTTATGAAATTCTGCTCCTTTAGTACCTTGGACACAGTGAGCTGGCCAAATTGTTTGATTTCCATAAGGCATTTTTATAGATGAAAAAACTTCTTTATCTTTATATTCTGTTACAAAAGAACTATGATTTTTAGGATGCCAATCTTGTGTTAGAAAGACATTATTAAATTTTTCTTGAATAGAATTAATATTTTTTATAATTTTATCTCCATCTTTAACGCCTAAGCTTCCACCTGGGCAAAAATCGTTTTGAATATCAATTACTAATAGCGCATCATTTTCCATACCAGTATTTAAAGGTAGTTTATTTTCATTTGCATTAACTGAGGAAACTATGTTTCCAGTATACGAGAATATAGAAGTTGCAAGTGTTGTTTTTATAAAGTTTCTTCTATTTAAAAGCATCTTTATTTCCTATTTAATTAAAAATAAATAAAATTCATTATAGCATATTATAATATATTATAATATATTATAATATATTTTAAGTATGTTTTTATAAAATAACAAATATATATATAAAACATATCTATTTATTAAAATGGCTAAAAATAATATGAAAAAAATAATGCTACTTGGATCCGGAGAACTTGGTAAGGAGGTTATTATTAGTGCTCAAAGACTAGGATGTGAAGTAATTGCAGTAGATAGATATATTAACGCTCCTGGTATGCAAGTTGCTGATAAATATGAAGTTATTAATATGTTAAATGAAACAGATTTAAAGAACTGCATAAGTAAACATAATCCAGATATAATAGTTCCTGAGATAGAAGCAATTAGAACTGAAGTTCTTTTAGAAGTTGAAAAAAATGGAATAACTGTAATACCTACAGCTAGAGCAGCAAATCTAACTATGAATAGAGACAGAATTAGAGATTTAGCTAAATCTATAGGATTACCAACTGCTAAATATCAATATGCAGAAAATATGGAAGAATTTACTAAAGCTATAGAAGAAATAGGAGTTCCTTGTGTTGTTAAACCTGTAATGAGCAGTTCTGGGAAAGGGCAAAGTACTGTTAAATCTATTAAAGAAATTGAGAAGGCATGGAATTATGCAATATCGGGAGCAAGAGGAGATAGAGTTAGAATTATTATTGAAGAATTTATAAACTTTGATTATGAAATAACTTTATTAACTGTAAAACAAAAACATGGACCAACAGTATTTTGTCCACCAATTGGACATTATCAAGAACGCGGAGATTACCAATACAGTTGGCAACCACAAGAAATGAGTAAGAAAGAAATAATTCAAGCACAAGAAATTGCAAAAACAATAACCGATGAGCTAGGCGGTATGGGAATTTTTGGAGTTGAGTTTTTTATTAAAGATAAGCATGTTATTTTTAGTGAACTTAGTCCAAGACCTCATGATACAGGTATGGTTACAATGAAAACTCAAAGACTAAGTGAATTTGATTTACATGTTAGGGCATTTTTAGAACTACCTATAACTCAAGAAATGATTGATAATAATTTTTCTGCAGGTGCTAGCCATGTTATTCTTGCTTTAGCTGAAGGAGAAGTCGATTCCTATGATGGCGTTAATGACGCCTTATCTAATCCAAATATAGACATCCGTATATTCGGTAAATTAGAAACAAGAAAATTTAGGAGAATGGCTGTAGCTTTAGCACCTTCACTTAAAGAAGCTAAAGAAGCAGCTAATAAAATTAAAGTAATTATTAAATAAAATATTAAATTTCTTTAAGCAACCTAGCTTCTAACTCTATCCTTTGATCTTCTAATTCATTCGGAAGAAAATTACCAAACCTATCAAAATGGTCTTTAACCTCACTTATTTCTTCTAAACCCTCAGTTTGAGAAATTTCAATTAAAGAATTAAATTTTTTATTATTAAAGTCTAATCCTGTCCAATTAATATCTTCAAAGTAAGGAACTAAGCCAAAACTATTGCTTTTAGCACGTACTTCACTATTAACTCTATCAACAATCCATTTTAATATTCTCATATTCTCGCCAAAGCCAGGCCATATGAAATTACCATTACTGTCTTTTCTAAACCAGTTGACCCTAAATATTTTTGGTGCTTTTTCAATATGTTTATGACCCAGATCTATCCAATGTTTCCAATGTTTTGCCATATTATATCCACAGAAAGGCAACATAGCGAAAGGGTCTCTTCTTATAGAAGCTTGATTAATCGCTGCAGCTGTCGCCTCTGACCCCATAGTTGCGGCCATAAAAATTCCATGATTCCAGTCATAAGATTCATATACTAATGGAAAAGTTTTTGACAAACGACCACCAAATATAAACGCCTTAATTGGAACCCCCTGAGGATTTTCCCAATTTTCGTCCAATGATGGGCATTGGTAAGATGGTACTGTAAATCGAGCATTTGGATGTGCTGCTTTAGATTTACTATTTGGTGTCCAATCATTTCCTTGCCAATCTATTGCATGACTTGGTGGATCTCCATCCATACCTTCCCACCATATATCTCCATCATCTGTTAAAGCTACATTAGTAAATATGCAGTTCCTCTTTAGCATTTCCATTGCGTTTGGATTAGTACTATAAGATGTCCCAGGAGCTACTCCAAAAAAACCTGCCTCAGGATTTATTGCTCTGAAATCGCCATCAGATGAAGGTTTTATCCATGCAATATCATCTCCAACTGTTTTAACTTTCCAACCTTCAAAGCATTTAGGAGGCATCATCATAGCTAAATTTGTTTTTCCACAAGCGCTAGGAAAGGCAGCACCTATATAAGTCGTTTCACCTTTAGGGTTTTCCAAACCTAAAATTAACATATGCTCTGCTAACCAACCTTCATCATTAGCCATTTTTGAAGCAATTCTTAAAGCAAAACATTTTTTTCCTAAAAGAGCATTCCCTCCATACCCTGAACCATAAGACCAAATTGATCTTTCTTCAGGAAAATGAACAATATATTTATCGTCAGGACTCGCAGCACATGGCCAACTTATATCTTTTTGATTCTCTTTTAGTGGCATGCCTACAGAATGCATACATTTTATAAAATTACCTTTTTCTCCTAAAACATCTAAAGCTTCTTTACCCATTCGAGTCATAATTCTTTGATTAACGACTACATAAGGACTATCAGAAATTTGAACTCCAATATGAGAAATTGGTGAATTTAAAGGGCCCATAGAGAATGGAATAACATACATTGTCCTTCCTGACATGCAACCACTAAACAACTTGTCTAGCTTAGCTTTCATCAAACCAATATCAGACCAATTATTTGTAGGTCCAGCATCTTCTTTAGAAGTAGTACATATGAAGGTTCTATCTTCAACTCTTGCAACATCACTAGGATGCGAACGGGCTAAAAAACAATTTGGTCTTTTTTCTTCATTCAGTTTAATAAATGTTCCAGCTTCAACCATCTCTTTACAGAGCCTATCGTACTCTTCTTGAGATCCATTACACCAATAAACATCATTTGGTTTACAAAGCTTTTCAATTTCAGAAACCCACTGCTTTAAAGCTATATTATTAGTTACCATAAATTGTAATTTCCCCGTTAGAAATAAAAAGTAATTAGAAACATGAATCTATCCGGAAATCAACCATTTATTATTACAAATATTTTGAAGAATAATTATGCTAATAATTTATGTGACATAACATTTAAATTTTTAATATCTAAATTATAATCGCAACTATTTAAACATGGTTTTCCAGAACAAGATAAGCATGCCAAAGCATTATTATTAATTGAAGAATAGGTTAATAAAGCTTTATTAGGATTTTTATAATCTAGAGCATACATCTTAGATCTCATTACTTCAGATATTTCCACATTACTAGGACAAACATTTTTACAAACCCCACATCCTGGTGGACATATACTTTCATGGTTAATCTGATAATACTTTTTTAATAATTCAAAATAATGATTTTTGGCATATTTTTTATCTGAGATAGTCGTTATTTCATCAATTAATGAATTAGAAGTCATAGATATAATTGCTGCATCAGCATAATTAGTATTTAAAGCCCATTTAATAGCAGCTTGCGCATAAGTTAACTGTTTGCTTTCGTAAGGGCGCATATCATTCAATCTTGAACCTGCTAATGTCTTCATAGCTATTATACCAATTCCTTTATTTCTAGCTTTTACTAAAACTTCAGGTAATCTAGGGTTAATAGCAACAAAATGAAAAGTATGTCTTAGTTTTTCTAGAAATTTTGGGTCTTGTGCAAAGCTAAAAGCTGACAAGATAATATCAACTAAATTTCTATCAATACAATATTCTAAACAATCCGCTAAATTACTGCCATGTCCAGAAATTCCAGTATACCTAACTTTTCCTTCTAACTTAGCTTTTTCAATAAACTCCCACCAATCCGTATTTTTTAATCTAGAAATAGAATTTACTGCATGATTATAATAAATATCAATGTAATCTGTATTGAGTCTTTTTAAGGACCCTTCTAAAGCAGACATATAATCTTTTTTATTTTGATAATTTCTAGCCTTAGTTTTTGTGCCTATTACGACTTGATGTCTTACCGCTTTTAACACGTTACCAATAGAAGATTCAGCGTCGCCTCCTAAATAGGATTCTGCGGTATCAAAATATCTTACACCTCTATCATACGCATGCTTTACAATTTTTTCGTCTGAGGTGCTTGATGAGCCATAACCAATATTAGGGATAACTAAATCAGTCTTACCTAACTTTATTAATTCTGGTTTAATCTGTTTAGCATCTAGCTTATTAATATTTAAATTTCCAGCTAGTAAAGAACTGAAAAGAAATGATCTTCGATTTAAATTCATGAACCCAATTCTTTTTCTGTTAAATCATATAAAATATAATATTTATTTTTAAATAAAATAACTGTAATAAAAATAAATAAAAATAAAACTATAATTTTATTTATCATCCAATTTGTGTCCCAAATATTCCACTGGGGAGAAATAAAAAAAACACCTAATTTATAAATAATAATTATTAATTCAGAAATACATATTAACAAACCTACATAGTAAGTATTTTTCGATAAATTTAAAAAGCTATTAGCTAACCATAGATGGGCAATCCACCAAAAATCCCACATAATATATTTAGTAAAATTTTCCTCATAGTATAGCGCGTATGTAACTGGAAAGATAAATTTTATTAAAAGTGTCCATAAAACAATTAAAACCAACCAAGATGAAATTATAACTGGTAATTTATTTTTTAAAGTAAAAAATGAGTGCACTTTATAAAAGCCTATTTAAATTAAAAACTAAATTTCTGTTTCTTTTTTTATAATATTTTTATTTTTATTCTTTAACCTCTTGCATACTGTTAAAACCCCACCTACCACAATTAATGATAATAAAGTTTTTCCTATTATTCTTGTAACTAACATTTTTAAATCCAATACAAAAAAAAATAACGATTGCATATAATATAAAACATATAAATAATAATTAGAAGTTATTTGGGGAATATTAATGAAAAAAATTACAGGACGATCAGCTTTTTTATCTATTCTTAAAAGTGAAGGAGTTACTCATCTATTCGGTAACCCAGGTACTACTGAGCTTCCAATAATGCATGCGCTAAAAGATTATCCTGAAATAAAGTATATTTTAGGGTTGCAAGAATCAATAGTTGTCGCAATGGCTGATGGTTATTCTAGAGCTACAGGAAAATTATCTGTCTGTAATGTTCATGTTGCTCCTGGTTTAGGCAATGCAATGGGTGCAATTTATAATGCTAAATTTGTAGGTAGTCCAGTTATAATTACTGCAGGACAGCAAGAACAAGGTCATGGATTAATGGAACCAATGCTCTATGGACCTCTTGTCCAAATGGCAGAACCTCTTGTTAAATGGGCAATAGAAGTTACAAGACTAGAAGATCTACCTAGAATACTAAGGAGAGCTGCAAAAATAGCATTAGCTCCTCCTACTGGTCCTGTATTTATATCTCTACCAGGCGATATTTTAAATACAGAAGCAAAATTAGATTTAGGAAAACCATCTAGAGTTAAATATAATATAAGTCCAGATAAGGAAACTCTTAAAGATATAAAGGATAGAATATTACAGGCAAATAATCCTGTAATAATATCCGGTCATGAAATAGCTCAAACAGATAGTTTTAGTGAAATTACTAAATTTTCAGAAATAATTGGGGCGCCTGTTTATCAGCAAACTGTCCCACATGGGTCTCATTACCCTTCAGAGCATAAAACATATGTAGGTACAATGCCTAGAAGTCAATCAGAGGTAAAAAAAATATTAGAAAATTATGATTTGCTCATTTGTGTTGGAAGTGATGTTTTAAGAATGTCTGTATGGAGCTCTACAGAACCACTTCCAAAAAACATGTCTATAATACATATCGGAATTAGAGATTGGGAATTAGCAAAAAATTATCATACAGAACAAGCTATCTTAGGAAATGTGAAAACGACGCTACTGAACCTTAATAAAACTATAGCTAACAATTTAAATAAAAAATATAAAAATAATGCAAATAGAAGAATTAAAGAAATAGAAAAATTTAATTGGAGTAAAAATAAAAAAAATCTTACTTCTAAAACATTAAAAGATAAGGATATAATTCCTATTACACCAAATTGGTTAATGATGACTTTAGCAGAAAATATTTCTAATAATAATATAGTGGTAGAGGAAGCTCTAGTATCTTCCAGAAGTTTACTAAACTTTCTTCCTTTTAAAAACAGTAAAGATTTTTATGGTTTAGCAAGCGGAGGAATTGGATGGGCAGTTTCAGGATGTATTGGGGTATCATTAGCTAATAATAATAAAACAATAGTAGCTATAATAGGAGATGGAAGTTCTATGTATGCTATTCAATCTATATGGACCGCCGCGCACTATAATTTACCAATTATATATGTCATAGCTAATAACCAAAGTTACCGCATCATCAAAGAACGATTAGAAGGTTTTCATAACAATACTAATTTTGTAGGAATGGATTTTAATAAACCCAAAATTGATTTTGTTAAATTAGGAAATTCAATGGGAGTTGAATCTATGCAAGTTTCAGAACCCACAGAATTAAAAAGTTTATTTAAAAAAGCATTTAAATATAAAAAACCATATTTAATAGAAGTGATGGTAGATAAAGGCTACTAACTAGTAAAATTTTCTCCATTTGGAGTGACTATTATTTTTCCACTTCTTCCGTACTTAGCTGCGTGTGCGACAGCTTTCTTAATATCTTCAATTGGATAAGTTTTTTCAACAGGTACATGAATAATATTTTTTTCTATCAGACTAGATAAGTATGAATACATTTCAATAATTTCTTTTTTATCCATATTTTGTAACCACGGCATTAGCCAAAACCCTGTTAATAATAAACGCTTAAAGACAGTTTGATGAGAGGATATCTGAATATTTTTTCCTGATAATAAACCATAATTTAATATTGTTGCTTCATCTTCTAAGCAATCTCCTATACGTAATACTTGATCACCTCCAACAGCGTCTATAGCCAATTTAATATTAGCATTATTAGTAAGATTCTTAACAGTTTTTGATAAATCATTATTATCTATAACAACTACATCAGCGCCTATATTTTTAAGACTTTCTTCTAACCCTTCTCTTCTAACAATATTAACTGTATTTAAGCCTAATTCCTTCGCAATACTTATAATAGAGTGTCCTACACCAGAATTAGCTGCATCTTGAATTATCCAATCATTTTTATTTAATTTAACATATTTTTTTATCATTAAGTATGCAGTTGCTGGATTAACTTTCATCATTGATGACTGTAATGGATCTATATTTTTTGGAAGTAATATTAAATTACTAGCCAATACCATTTTTTGCTGCACCCAGTTCTCTCTGTCCAAAGGAAGAACTATATCTCCGACATTAAATCCTTGAACATTTTTTCCAATTTTATTTACTTTTCCAACGGACTCTGCTCCTAATCTAGATGGCAGCTTATATTCTACTCCATACTTACCTTCTAGAATAAGAACATCTGCCGGATTAATAGGGAAAGCTAATATGTCAATTAAAACTTCATTCTCCTTAGGGTAGCCTAAATCATCAGCATCTATACATTCAATTACTTGATCGGGTTGACCAACAGAGGCAAATTGAGCTATTTTCATATTCTTTCCTTTTCAAAATTTCCAATAAGATATAAAAGTAAATTATACATCATATAAATATTATGATAAATCAAATAAAAATAATATGAATTTATTTATGAAAATACTAAACAATAATTTTTATAAAATTATTGAACTAATCCTTCTCAATTCTATTTTACCTTATGTAGTACTGGTATTAAAATTTTATACTAATAAAATTTATTACTTCTTATTATTGAAATTATATACTACTTCATAGCTTTATTAAAAATAAGAAATATATTTATATGGTAACTAAACAACCAAATAACGATAATCAAAGTTGGTCTATTATATTTGGCCTATGGCTAATATATTTTTCTTTTGGATATGCAGTGTCTTCCATTGCCCCAATCGTGCCTTATATTACTAATGATTTAAATATATCATATAAACAAATGGGACTAATACTAGGAGCCTGGCAATTTACTTATATGCTTTTTGCATTACCAGCAGGATTTATTTTAGATAAATATGGTTTAAAAGTATCAATTTTTATTGCAGCTATGATGATTACATTATCTTTAGTATCAAGAGGGCTATCTAATAATTTTTACCAAATGTGGGTAGCAGTTGCTTTATTTGGAATCGGCGGGCCTCTAATTTCAATAGGGGCTCCTAAAGCTTCCAGTCTCTGGAAAAGTCAAAAAAATAGAGCTATATCAATGGGAATTTTATTTACTGGGCCAATGTTTGGTGGCATAATTTCACTATCAACTATGAACTCTATATTAATGCCTTTTTTAAATAGTAATTGGAAATTAGTTTATTATTTTTATAGCCTAGTTCCTTTGTTATCAGGATTTATATGGCTTATTATTGTTAACAAAAGACCTATTCTAAATAAACAAAAAGATACTATTCTGAATATTTCGAAAAGTATTTCTGAGTTTAAACTTATAATTATAAAAAAAAGATTTTTAATAATATTGATACTTGGAACTTGCACAATGTTTCTAGTACATGGACTTGGAGGATGGCTTCCAAAAATTTTATTTTCAAAAGGTATTAGTATTAGTCTTTCTAGTTTATTAGCAACTATTCCTATAGTAATAGGTATAGTATCTGCCTTAACAATTCCCAGATTTACTAATAATGATACACGTATTAAAATACTTACTCTCTTATTTATTAATGCTGCTTTCTCCTTATTATTACTTCAATCAAACAATCTAATTATTTTTATAATAGGGCTTTTCTTTTTAGGTATGTCTACAGGTTCTCTAATTGCTATAATTTTAAATCACCTATCAGAAACAAAAGATATTTCTTATAATAATATTGGTATTGCAGGTGGTTTATTTTTTTCTATTATAGAAATTGGAGGAGTATTAGGACCATTTTTTATAGGTCTTATATATGATCTTTATAGTAATTTTAATATTGCATTAAGTTTATATGCTTTATTAATGTTTATAATGATCTTTCCTATATATATCTTAAAAAATAAAATATAGTTTTTATTTAGCTAGGCGTTACATAAGCAGATAAACCTTTAACATTTTCATTATAAGATAATTGTCTATTACTAGGGGGAAATGCTCTTTGTCGACAATCAACCCTAGGACAACTTCTACATGAAACTCCTACTGGTACAACATTCTCAGAAGAATTTAATAATACTCTTTCACTATAAATCATTTGATTTGCATCATTCAAACTGCAACCTAATCCTATAGAATAAAAACTTTCTGGTGAATCAAAACCACCACTTCTTTTTTGGAAAGCCCTTGCAATACAAAAATATTTTTCTTCATTTGGCATAATAGAAACCTGGACTTTTATCCTGTCCGGTGTTGTAAAAGCAGAATAAATATTTAACCTTGGACATGCTCCACTGTATCTAGAAATTGCTATTCCTGAAGCAGAGAACCTTTTAGATATATTTCCAGCTATATCTACTCGCATCATATGAAACGGTATACCTCTAGAACCAGGTTTATTTAAAGTAGTCAGTCTATGACACACTTGCTCAAAACTTACTTGAAATCTATTTTCTAATACTTCTATATCGTATTTAGTAAATAAGGCTTGTTCAAAAAATATTTCATATGGCAAAATTATAGCACCCGCAAAATAATTTGATAAAGCCAATCTACCTAATTTTCTTACTTCACCTTCTTCAATATTATTATCATCTAGTATGTTATTAATCTCATCATCAGCTAGTAAAAGTCCCATTTGTTGTGCTACTAAAAATGTTCTACTAGCTTGCGGCAATCTATCACTAATAACTAGTGTTTTTGCTACAGCATCGTAATAACGAATAGTGTCATGTTTAATTTCAGGAGGTATAGTTGCTACTCTTATATTATGAACAGAGGAAAGATAATCTGATAAAGGTACAAATAAATTTATATTTTTAGGTTTATCTAATTTTTTTAAAATATCTCTAGCAACTTCTTCTAATTTAGGAAAATAGTTAGAATTTTTTTGAATTAAATCTGAAATTATTTCAGCAGAAATATTATTAGTCATACCTGCTAGGTTAGATTTATCAACATCTTCATCTGTTATACCACTTAACTTATTCTGGTTAGTCTTATGTATGTCATAAAGACGGATAATAGCTCTAGCTATTTCTGGTTGAGTAGAAACTAAATCCTGAACATCATGGTTTTTTAAATGATTATCATCAAATACGGAATCACTAAAAACTTCCATTAAATCAGATAATAAATTTGAATCATTTTCTTTTCCTATATCTGAGAGCTCTATATTAAATTCTTGGGCTAAAATAATTAGTATTTTACCTGTTACATTTCTTCTATTATTTTCAATAAGGTTAAGATAAGGGGTTGAAATACCTAAAATAGAAGCTAGCCTTTGTTGCGTAAAACTTCTTTCTCTTCTCATTCTTCTAATAGAAGCACCTAATCTAATACCTCGTGTATTTGTATTTTTCATAAAATAACGCCTTTTTTGTAAATTTTTACAAAATATTAAATATTTACACAGTAATATTAACATAG
>ENA-OREN01001963-OREN01001963.1-marine-metagenome-genome-assembly--contig:-NODE-1963-length-22332-cov-3.337677_pt1 | contig 22332 bp, 52 predicted proteins | sample MGYA00248624_ERZ508555 | MGnify/ENA primary metagenome ERZ508555 (study PRJEB26222, sample SAMN06267773) | marine metagenome | isolation source: Saanich Inlet, British Columbia, Canada | place...
GGTCATTTTAATAATTTCCTTAATTCAGGGTAAACAGCACAATAAATTTCCAACTCTTTTTGATAATCTGATTTCATTTTAAATGATCCTTATGTTTCTCTAAAAATCCAAATCCTTCTTTAATGGCGTTCTGTTGCTCTATTCTAATTGCATCAATCATATCTTGGATTTCTATGGTTGATAGTTTGATTTCACGTGTGGATAATATCATTTGTAAACCTAAAGTTAAAACTTCACTTGGTACTTGTTTTACCGCATCGTTTGCTAAAAATGATGCAGTTAAGACAATGGCCTTTTCACGTGGATCAAATTCCATTAGTTTTTAACCTCACATTCAAAAGCATGAAACCTTAAACCACATTTAGAGCATTGACCCTTATCTTTTTTACCAATAAAGAAATGCTTACAATTACAAGAAAATAAAAAATATTTAGTAGATGAGGTCATAATCCCCATCTTCTCCCTCTATTAATTCAGCGTGTCTTATCTTGTAAGACAAGTTGTAGTTTTTTTCTTTGCCAATAAAACTCTCGGCTTGTTTTTCTGTGTTTGTTGAGAAAACTAATTCCTCAACTATTGCTTCGTCTGTGAATTGGTCATAGGCGAATACATGATATTGCTTACTCATGTTATATTATAACAACCCCTTGTATATATTACTTGTTATATTATAACAAATAACACTTTGGCTGAACTGTCATTCCTTACACTTTCCACATATTGCCTCGTCTTTATCGTCTCATCGTTTAAAGGTCATCTCTGCGATTCACAGCTAAATACGCCCAGACGGCCGCAATGGCTATCATGAATATTGGGATTGCAATAGTGCCAGAGTACAATGAATCTCTTTGCACACACAGTTGAGTATTGATTGTCACACCTACACCATCATTACATTTCTCCCAGAAAGTTGTATTGTAACTAAGATCAAAGATCGCTGGCTGGAAAACTATTATCGCCATACCAACAGAGAACACGGAAACAACAAAGAGTAAGATAATCGCTACTGCCATCTGGTGTTCCTAACAGTCCTGTCTTATTTAAAAGAATACTATTTTGGTTTGCATTTGTCACAGTTTGGGATGCCATTGTGTAGCGTTAACTCTACACCGCTTGAATGACATTTTTGGCAAAGACCTTTCATATCAGTTTCCCATCCAGAATGTCTGTCATTGTTTTGTCTAGCAGTTCATCGAATGTTCTCGCACCTCGTTTTTTCTTTGCTCTGCGAACCTTGTCTCTTGTTGCTCGCTTTACAGGAATATCTACGAAGATTGTTTTCCTATTCGGTTTCTTTTTTTTCATTATAAACTACTCGCCTTTCCATTATGTGTGAATCCAGATTTGGCAGAGAATTTTTTCTTTACTTTGAATTTCTTTTTCTTTTTATGTTTACCCATACGAACACCTCCATTGTTTGTTATTTGTAGAAGTTATATTCATACTTGTTGACCGTAATGCCTGTGACTGAATTAGGTGCAGGATTCCCTTAGAATCCACCGTAGGATCAATTCTATGTTCCCAAATTCTCAATACCACATAGCCTTGTTCCATAAGATCATGTGTGATTTTGGTATCACGTAACATCTGTTTCTCTATTTGAGCATGTTTCTTGTGGAGATTAGGATGGCACTCTTGACAACCATGAAAATAACAACCGTCAACAAATAGACAAATGTTTGGTTTGATAAAGATATCAGGTTGTCCTAGTATTGGTTTGTGTTTCTGGTATTTGATATTGTTAAGATCAAGAAAGGTCTGCATCATGATTTCAGGTTTAGAGTCTTTTTGTGGGAATACTTGATGAAGTCGTTTCTCTCGAAGTTTTCCTTTGTATTGTTCAGACTCGAAGATAGGTTTCATAGTGTTCATTCTTTTTGCTATTGTTTCTTTTGTTTGTTTATGACCTAATGCGTTTTTACGACCTATCATGATTTTGCGAGAATTATCCCTATGGTTTTGATCAGACCAATATTTTTTATTCCATGCTATGATTTTGTCTTTGTGTTCCTGTGAGAGTTTTCTGCCGAGATTGATGTTATTTCCTTTTTGAAATCCTATTTTACCACTGAGACAAAGATCAGATAGTTTATTTTTAGTTTCTTGTGAGTGTTTATGTAATCCTTTTGTTCCTTTTCTTGGATTTGTTTTTCCTTTATTTGCTTTGCCAATCTTTCTCTTTGTTTCTTCTGACATTGGTTTCATTATTTGTCTTGCTCTGGCTTCTCTGATTTTTTGTCTAGTAGCATCGCTAATTGATTTTTTCACATGTTTTTTTGTTAACTTGTTCATCGTCATACTTGCTGTCCAAAATCTCTACGGGTTACTCCGAGGAAAGCCCACGTACCAATAGCTATCATCATAAACATAGGTAATACAAGCCACGCATTGAACGTTGCATCTCTAGCTCTGCACGCATCTGAAATAAGATCAGGATAAGGCGGACTACCACAAAATATGTCAGTTCCGTTAACTGTTACATGAATATTTTCTCCCTCGTTAGTTCCCAAAGTGTTTACTACAGGGGCAAAAGCGACAACAGCTAGCACCGTTGCGATCATACCCAAAGTTGCTAACATGATAATTGCTACTGCCAATCTATTTTCTCCCCACAGTTCTTACAATTAACAGTATCTTGTTCATCAATTCTTTTTTTTACACACTCGCATTTCAATTATTTGTGTTAGGAACATTCTCTTATTTAAAAGGATAACCATACCTCTCCACATCTAGTCTAGTTGAACAGTTAACCCAAAGTACCACATCTTGTAGTCAATGGGATAGTCCATGTTTCATCAAGGCTTGTATTTTTATGTGAAATTATGATGTATAAAAGATTTATGAATCAAGCACTTTGTAGATTAAAATGCCATATCGTACACCGTTGTCATTATTCAGGTAACTTGGCGAGGCGTAAACAAGATCGAATTTGTCAGAGTCAGTGTATTTTGGTGTCCAGACATATTGAGTTCCATCGTTTTCAAATGGAATCATGCTACCAAGTAATGAGTTTTGAAAGAAATTTTGGTTTAATCCATCATGAGATTTTCCTGCAAGACCAAGTATTGTGTAGGATTTTAGTTCATCTCCACCCACTATGATCCTGTATTTTTGATCTTCTCTGTATGATGTGCTGTACACTAGAACATAATCTGCATCTATCTTCAGCAGTTCAGTGTGTGCATCATCAGGAGGCATTGCAAATATCTTTGCATAGTTGACGATCTTATATGTCCACAGAGTTGCATTGTCCATGTATGTTGTTCTTTCTCCAAGCACTGTAATCCAATAACCATAATCCCACCATGAGAATATCTTTGCGTCAGGTTCTAATGTTTTGATAAAGTCCATTGCTAGAAACCATTCGTTAGTTATTTTGTTTGATGTTGATGCGCCTGTCATTATTACTGGGGGTTGATCTGAAATTTGCACCCACATTATTCCAAATGGGATGATTGTCATGACGATGAGAATCAGGAATAATATCCCGTTTAGTTTCTTTTCCTGTCTTTTCCTGAGATCATCTAAGATCATTATGAGTCCTATTGATGAGATTATTATCATTGCCAACGACAACATTACCTGCAACCTGACCAATGAGATTCCGAAATACATCAGAGTTGCTGTTAAGATTAGTAACCATAGCCGATCTTTTTTTGTTTTGTAAACGAGTAACAGACCTACTGGTGCTAGAAACAAATAGAAAGCCTGCAAGTAAAACACAGTTTCAAGTGATGGTAGTTGGTGTTCGGCTACTGTGTTTACTAGTGGATCATCAGATTCTAAGAAAGGAAACAGGCTTGTTTTGTAACGCATTGATACATCGCTGAACAACACACCCCCAACAACTAGTGCTATGATTATCCCAACAATGATGATCCTGTAATGTCGATTGATCTTATGGCTGTACATGTTGAAGAATCCTACGCAAGCCAACGCTACCCCAAGAGGCATGAACAGGTCTTGCGTTCTCTCAAATAAGATCATAGGTATCAGTGATGTCGCACCAACTATCAGCATTGCCTGTCCAATCATTTTGCCAGATTGTTTTGTTAGAGGTAAAGCCAATCCGTAAAGCAGAATTGGTAATAGAAAAATTGCACTTCCTACCCATGCAGACAAGCTGTATGTTAGAACAAATCCAGTTACAATAGACATGCCAACATGAATCTTTTTCCGTTGAATCAAGTAAGTGAACAGAGCAAGCATCGTCAAGCCTGCCAACATGCCAAGTGGTTCGGACTTGAACCACCCAGCAGAATTGCGAATTAAGATCGTGAATGTTATGCTGTAAAAGATTGCACCGATCAATCCTGCCCATACAGAATGTTTTGTGAATTGACTTCCTAGTTTTGTTATCAGATAAAATAAAGGGAATACAGTTAACGCACCAAAGACAGCAGGAATTATTATTGTAAATGAATAGAGATCACGATAGTTATTTTCGCCTATCGAATCTTTCCACCAATAATCATAGAGGATTGCAGTGGTCAGATGTAATGATTCCTGTGATGTAAAACTAACATCTCGCCCCTCTGGATACCATGAGGTGTAGTCAGTCCAGTCTTTGTATTCTGTCCATCCGTTTTCAATTAAATATGATGTGGCTTTGTAGTTCCAGAATGGATCAAACTCGTTTAGTTCCCCATACTTTGCCATGTCAAGTCTTATGACTAGGGCTAGTGTAAAAATTAAAAAAAGAAAAATTATGTGTATTGGTTTCATATTGCGAACTTTCTGGATATTACGATTGTACCCATGACAGATGCAGATAAGATCAGTCCTGCAATTATACCAAACTCAGGTACAACTTGTGACCCATGAATCTTTATCTCCCAGATTTCTTCGGGGGCTGTGAATGATAGTAGATTGAATTGTTCATCCACTGCATAGGCATATCTGTTTTCCTCAAGTGGAGATCCGTTTACTTCAACGATTGATGGGTCAGTGATCATCTCACTATGTAGTTTCATGGTTATTAGATCGCCTGCTGGTGCTGGTACACCAAAGGTAAACAGGATGTAATTGTTTCTATCATTGACAAAAGATTTGATTATTTGTCCTTGAGATCTATAACTCATTTGGAAACTTTTGCCATCTCCTGTTCTCTCTCCGATACCACCAAGTAGTTTGACTTGATCTTGATCTCCCTCAATGTTTGCTTCGGTTCTTGCTAAGACCTGTTCAACTGGTTCAGGAATAGTTACTCCTGAAACGTTGATAACACCAGATGCCCACGGATGTAATACACAGTAGTAAGGATAAGATCCCTCAGTTGTGAATGTCCATGAGAATGTTTTGTCTGGTAAGATCAATGCGGAATCAAAATATCCGTCATTGCCATCAAGTAAACTACCGCTTACGATTGTGTGAGCAGGAACATCTTCGTTAATCCATGTCACTGTTTCGCCAGTGGTAATGCTTAGTGATGTTTTGTCATAGCATGTTGAATCTGTAATACACGTTGGGGCAACATTGCCCTCTAGTATTCTTACGGTGTCGTCAGCGTAAGCAGTGTTCACTGTTATGCCTGCGACAATAAAGAATAGTATTGCTAATTTCTTCAACATAGATAGTATTAAATCCAAAGGTTATGTTATAAACTTATTGTCGAAAGTAGTTGAGGGATTGGAGAAATTTGATCTTCCAAAAAAGACAGCAATTCTTTTGTTGTTTGTGATTATTGGGGTATGGGCAGGTGTGTCAACATATACTGATTTGTCTTTTGAGCATGAAGACTGCAAGAGTTTTGGCAAGAGAGCAGAAATGGGAACAGGAATTTGTACAGATTACGGTAAGAGATTATTTTTCATGACGCATTATGAAGATGAACAGAGAGGTATGAATCCGCTTCGTGTTGTTACATTTGAGTTATTGAATTTATCAAAGAATGTTTTTGATGATTACAGAATAATTCCATTTATCAGTTCTGGATTTTTATTGTTATTGACTTATTTTATTACGTTTGAAGTAACTAGAAGAAATTATACTGGACTGATTGCTGTTCTATTTGTTTTGCACAGTCCGATATTTTTCAAGTATGATCTTATAATGACGTACCCTAACTTTTGGGTTACGTTCTTTTTGTTCTCTGTTTATTCCACGTTCAAGGTTTGGCAGTTGAGTTATGCAGGATTCTTTTTGGGTGCAATATCAAAGATTCTAAACATATTGAACTTCCCTGCATTGATCTTGTTTGTGTATTTGACGGGTAATCCAAAGTGGAAGAAGATTGTAGGAATTTATTTGGGAATTTTAGGTTTCGGAATAGGCGGAGTGCTTGCATCAAAGTGGATTTATCCTGAGTTATGGTATAGATTTTATGGGATATTCCTAAGTCAGTTTGAATTTAATCCTGTTGATTTCTTGTGGTGGCTTGGTATGTGGAGTGTTGAGTTGTTTAGTGATAAGATCACATTGTTTTCGATCTTTTTGTTGATCCCATGTTTGTTTATGTTGAAGAAAGCAAAGGTTAGAAACGCCAGTGCCTTGTTGGTAATGATAATAATATTCATATTACAACCAGCATTTATCTCAGGCTTTACAAGTTACACCAATGAAGACTATCGTTATCTTCATCTAGTTGTGTTTGTGGGCATAGGAATAGCATTTCTATTACCAAATCTTAGAGTATTGTCAAAGTCATTTGCTAACTACTTTACATTAAAAAAGTAATCTAGTTTTCTTTTTCTTGATTTGATTTTTGGTCTTGCCACAAAGTACACATCTCTTTGTAATGTGATTGATCTTATGTTGACAGTATGTGGTCATATTGATCTGCCACTGCTGAGGTATAGCAATAGCAATACGTTAGTTGCACCCATGCCTGAGATTAACAAAAATGCCAATCCGTCAGGCCAGTCAACACCAAGTACATTTGCGACTGTATCCATCGTTGTACAGACGGTACAAACGTTGGTAACAACTCTACCTACTTCTTGGGCATTGAACAATAATGCTTCTGCACTATCAAAGATCGGATCTAAGATGAATCCATCTCCTGTGTGGTTTGAGAATGTAATGTTACTGGGGTCAGTTAAATTTCCCACCAGAGTTCCATCTAATGAATTGAATCCACCTGCGAATGTTCCGTTCTGAATATTCATATCCAAGTTAGATGCGTTTACCCCCTGCGCCACAAAGTTGTTTACCCATCCGCAAGACACATGAGATAGTTCAGCACAAACAGTAAGACCATAACTTGCACCCATCATCAGCGCACCGTTTAGCAAAATAAATAATAACCAAATGGTAATTGAAACTTGGAATAGAGCCATCTACTAATTTCGCCCCTCCTTTTTGATTTCGCCCATTCCAATCATTTCCATAAAGAACATTGCTACAGCTAAGATCGCCATAGCAAAGAATAGCCATGCCAGTATATTTTGATTATCATCAGTTCCAGAATTTCCATCTCCTATCACATAAACTGTGGAATTGGTTGTAAATGTGTATAGCGATGTTCCATTTATCAGTGCAGTTTCAATATTACTTTCAAATCCAACATCAGATTGTCCTATCAATATGATTGCTAATGAGAAGAAAAGTATGGCAGATAATAGAGCAAATACAGCTCCAATCTTAAATGATACAAGTAAGAATAGTAATGCTAGACCTAAAAAGATTACAAATATACCGCCATCAAACACTAGGTAACAACCCACATAATTGATTTCATCTGTTCTTGTTCATTCTAGTCTTATAAAAAATTAAGTTTGTTGAATTTTCCTGCCGAATATGTGGAATATGATGAACAGTCCGCCCACCTCAATTTCTTCTATGAGGAATATCGTGGCTAGATTCATGTAGAAACCATCCATTATTTCATTCACTGCCCACAAAGCCAGTGCAAATTTGTCAAAATCATTGACCAGTAAGATCAAGAACATTACTGCTGATTCCAATAGTAATTGGGGTTTCTCTGCCACCTGATCCAATGCCTGCTGTGTTAATTCAGTGGTTGATCCGAGTGATTCCTGTGGCAATAATGATATGATTTCATCCTTTTCAAACTCGAAATTATCTTCTGCATAGTTTACTGCATAGATAAATGTCGAGAGCATCACGACACTGATACTGAAATGAACCCCCATTAGGATTCTTTTCTTGGTGTGTCGCTTTCTAAAGAAACGTTTGATTGATCTTCCAAACCATCCAAGTTTGTTTTTGTATGTTAGAATTAAGATCGCAGATGATAATGCTGTCAGTAGTCCAAAAGATCCAAACCAGTTATCCCCAATATATTCAATGAATAATAATCGGATAGGGATTAAACTCAGGAAGAATCCTGATATGACAAGTGAATCGAATATTCTTATCCTAAGTGGCAGTTTTGAATTCATAGCAGTAGCAGTCCTTTTCTTCACAGAATCCACGATCTTGATGGATTATTTCTCGATGTCCGCAGGTGCAGGAATGTCCTGTGTCTTTCTTTATCACTTCATCTTCAGTGTTAAACTTTACATTACTGATCTTAATGATCTCTTGAACAGATACAAGACATCCACATTCATTACATCCTGTTGATGTTCCCTTGTGTTGATGCCCGATAACATCATGCTTACATTTGTAACAGTAGGCCTCAATGTCTTTTAGTGTCTGTTCTTTTTTGATCTTGAATATTTTCTCAAATAATGTTGGTTCTCTATCAATGTTTAATCTCTTTTTGATATCCTTTTTCTTTTGGAAAAAGTTTTGTTTCTTACCAAAAATGGATTTCTTTTTCTCGATTACAACTTCTTTTAGTTCCTCGTTTATGTTATCAATCATTTGTTGCTGAACGTCTCTTGGAAACAAGTGCCATACTTTTTGTGTGGAGTGATCTAATCCTGTCGGCATTGTAAGATCATTTGTTAGTAAATTAGGATCATGATGTTCTGTTGGGGGTTCAACGACTGGGGTGGAAACAATGGGGTCGGGTTGTGAGAGTGATTCCTCGCCATCCATATCAATGAATGATTCATCCTGTACTGTTTGGACTTGGATCTTTTCAACAAGATCAGTCATGTCTGTTAAGTGGGATTGGAATTCAACAAACTCTGACAAGGCAAATTCTTCCATCTCATGGAGTTCAGAACGCCACATGAACCTAGATTTTTGAACACTGCCTTGCTTTGCTCGTTGTGATTCGATGAATAGTTCACTTTCAGTTGCCCCCTCATCGGCTAAACTATTATGAAAATCTGTTGCGACTTGTTCGGGTGTTTCTTCTACGGGTTCTGGTACAGAACATCTCGGACAGAATTGATTATTATTTTCATCGTATTGAATGTAAGTTCCACAATCAACACATTCTGGATTATGTTTTGTTGACTCTATGATCTCAGTTTGCGGTGTATGATATTCTTCTGCGATCTGTTCTGGTGTAAGTTGTTCAGTGGGTTTTGTTTCAGGTTGTGGTTGTGTTGGGGGGTAAAGTTTTAGGTAAAGATCAGCGAGTCTCCTTTTTGTTTCATCGTTAGGATATTGGTTGTATTCGTTCTGTAAGATGTTGTATTGATCTACTAATGATAATGGTTCGGGTACTGGTTGAGGTTCTGGTGGCTTGGCAACAACCTGTGGAGGCGATGGCGGTGTGATTTCGGGTTGTTGAGGTTCTGGTGTAAGATCATGTACTGGTTCTTGTTCATGGAATCTTTTAGATTTTTCATGGAATCTAGGGGGGTATTTTTGTGGTGTTGGTTCAGGTGTTGGTTTCTCTTTTTTTGGTGTGTTAGGCTGAAACATATTTGGATCATATTCAACATTTTGCTGAGTGATCTCATCTGATTTTTCATTAAATGCAAGATCTTTAGGGTCAACCTTTTTTAATTTAAGACCTGATCCAAGTTTTTTCTTTGGTAATTTAAATAATTTCAATGGTGTTTGTTATAATGTTAATGTTATAAACATATCCTATCCGCCCATTTTTAACTTGCCTGCTGATCCGTAGTAAGGATTGCTTGATTTCTTTTTCTTTTTTGCCATATTACTTTGATGTTTTTGTTTTATTTAATTTTTTATTCCTATTCCTAGCCATCCAATACTTTCGCCAGTAAGTTCTTCTAGGATATTTCATGACTATTTTTCTTTTCTTTTTGGAATATCCCATGATTTTTTGTGGGTCATGATAGTCCTCAAGTAGTTTTTTTATTTCTTTTACTAGCCTGATCGGGGCTGTGATTCTATGTATTCTATTGTTTTGATCAAGTTCTATCATTTTACAAGAAAGTAAAACCCTATTACAATAGAAAGTAATCCTGTAATTACAACCCATTGTTCTTTATCGCTTAGATTAAGTGATTTAACTATTAGTGATTTCACTAACTGTTTCATTATTTGATGATCTTATCTGTTGTATTAAAATGTCTTTTTCCAATCTAGATAAGATACATTTGTCTTCCACTTCCATGACCAATTTTTCTTCTTCCATGAGTCGTGCTAAACAATGCGGACATGGGATGTAACCAGCTCCAGTGGATGTCCAATCTCTTTTTATATCTCTATCAAAATCAGTCCACACATTCATGAAAAAGAATATGCAACAAGATCGATATCCTGATCTTATGCCATTCCAAAACCAATTATATTTTGTCCAGTCTGCCATGATAATTATGAAAGGGGTTTCCCCCCCTCGTTAATACTGTCAGGTAGCCATCTGACCTTGCCTGTAAATCCGACAAGTGATAACGTAGTAATGGTCACACTCAAGGCATATCCATTCCTTGACAGTTCTTATCTAAATACAAATGAAGATAATTCATCAAATTAGAATAATCATTATGCAACCTCATGTGTTCAGGATCATCTAACATCATACTAGTTATCTCATCACAAATATCGATACTTCCTTGACTTCCATTCAAAACAACCCAACCAAAAACAAACAAAATAACAACAACACAAGCCGAAATACAAACTTCTTTCAACCCAAAACTATGATCTACTTTCTTATCATCATCAATCATATCTATGACACCTATGATTACAGGTCTCAGTCATTTTTTTTATGCTTTCCTCTCTTACTTTTCTCGGCTTTCTTTTTGTCTTTGATTACTTGTAATCTTTTCTTTTCTGTTGTTAGTGACTTTATGTAAATCATAAATGCGAATGAAAATGCAATACCAAATGCAATTCCCACCCATAGTTCTTCCCTATTATCCTGTAAGATCATGAACACTGTTCCTATTAGCATAGTTATCATGGCAAGATATCCACCTATGATTCTGTTTTTGATGAGTACCATTAGTCGTTTTTACCTCTAAAGAATCTGCTCTTTGTTGTTGATGGTTGTTCTGGTTCTTCTTTTTCATTCACTCTGTCAACAAGATCATTAAAGATTTTATTTGCAGGTTCTTCTTTGTTTGTTCCCTGTAATTGTAGATGTATTAATTGTATCATAGATAGCAACATGTATTCCGTTAAATTCATTTCCCCCGTTTCCTGATCAAGTACGCACCTGATTCATCTAATGCTATTTGTAAATGATCTAACTGATGATATCTTTCATTATTGCCACAGTCAGGACAGAGACATGTACTATTCATGATCTCCCCCAGAATTTATCATTACCACAGTTTGAACATGTGTTGGATAAAACACTATTGTTTGCGGTACAAGTTTTACATATTAGTTTAGAAAAAATTGGTTGATTCAACGTCTTTTCGTCTCCTTGTAGTTGACGATTTCTGAAACGTTGAAACCATTGTGTAGAGCATGTTCAATGGCAAAGTTAATGACATCTGAAAAGGAGATGTTGCCATCGAATTTGCCGATTGACTTACCTTGCAAGTCATGAAGTTTTGTGTTGTTGGTGTCAGATATAATAATTGTGACACGTTTTGACATTATCTCAACTCCTGCAAAGCTAACACAGCAAATAAAATGAGCATGCCTGCGAATCCACCTGCCATGACTAGACCACCTTTTTTCTTAGTTAGTCCAGTACACCAGAATGATTTCTTGGTTTTTTCTTCACTCATCATTTGTCATGTCCTCTATGTTTTTTTGTAGTTGTGGTATTTCTGCATACCATGTTTTGTTCATATTGTATGTACCAAAGGTTATGTTATAAACATTATGTTTTTTTTGTTGTTTAATTAAAATCCGTATCTTTTTTTCTTGTAATTTGTACAAGTGTTCTCTGGACATTTTGTACAATAGTGACCACAATAAGTACATTTCCAAAAGTTAGTCATTGTAATACACCACAACTCCAACAGTACCACTTGCCATCCCTACCACGTTTAGCTTGATCAGTAATAAGATCTCTGCATGTATCTACTGCACATCTCATTTCTTCTTGCCCCCTTTCTTTTTTGGTTTGGATTTCTTTCTCTTTTTCTTTGGCTTTGATGTTGTCTTGGATGATCTTGATCCAGTAAATGCACTAAGATCAAAGGGATTATCGCCACCTTTTCCGAAAGGATTGTCTCCACCAAACGGATTGCTTTGTCCTTCGCCACCGAATGGATTATCATCTCCGCCACCAACTTGCATGTTTGAAAAGTCTCCACCGTTTGATTTGCCTTGATTTCCACCCACGCCACCAAGACTGCCACTGATTTCATTGATTGATTTAGAACCTTTTGCTATCCACTTTGGTATTTTTATCATTGCGTTCTGCACATAGGTTTGTATTTTTAATTGTCTTAGCTTGCTTACTTTACCTTTATTGATCTTAATTGCTTCTTTCAAGGTCAGGATTTCTTCTGGGTCTTTGGATTTCTCCAACATTTGTTCCAGTTGTATTCGTTCCAGTTTATGTTCATCCATTCTCATATTGTATTTTAATGAACGGAGTTTGACGAGACCATCCTTGTCCTTTTTGTCAGTAAGAAAGTTTTCTTCTTTTTGGTCTTCTCTGATCTTATCTTGCATTTTTTCTACTTCTTTCTTCAAATTATCTTTCTTTCTTACCAATAACATGTCTTTTTTCATCTTCTGCAACTGTGCTATTTCTTCTTCGACAGTCTGTTTCTTTTGTTGGATTGCTTGAATTTGAGGTATGGCTTGATTCTTTCCTAACGGGGTTGTCTGATCTAACTCGTCTGTTAACTGTTCATCATGTATTTTTGTACCCTCTGGTTCTTGTAATTCAAAGTCAATTTCATCCAATAGATCATCCATGAATCCTTTGAAATCATCTTGATCTACTTCGTTCTTGAATATCACTCCTTTTGTTATTGATCTTATTTGAGTGATTAGTTCAGTTTCTTTCTCTTGTTCCTCTTGGGATTTGTAAGGAATGTCAGCTAGTTCACGATAGATTTTGGTCAGTCTATGTATCTGGACTTTGGCATCTAGCGTTTTTGTCAAGTCTAAATCTTCAGACATTGGTTTACCCTCTCCTTTAATGATGCTCGTATCTTGGCGGATGTCAATGCCTTTTGATATTCCTTTCTGGTCTCGGCAAGTTGTTTTGCATGATCCTCGATCTTATCAACATAATAATAGATGTTGTCAACGTTAACATTGTGTTCCTGCGTCTCTGATAGTTTGGATTTAAAGTACACCAACTTCATCAAGTGATCATGAATGTCTTGTTTGGTTGAGATCAATAGTTCATTCAACTGAATATCAGTTGTTCTTTTCATTGGATCGTCAGGATGTCTTGCGAATCTTGGCTTTAATGGTCGTGGTTTTAGTAGTTTTTTCTTGTGAAACTTTATGCCACACGCAGTATTGTGAAATCTCTGGTGGGGATTGTTTGTACTGAATTGTCTGTTGCACTCTGGATTGGCACAGACAAGATCTTTTTCTCTCATTTTAAGATCCTCACTTCGCTTGTGTCAGGTTTTACACAATGTTCAAAGAATCTTTTCACACATTCTTGGTCTCCACATGTCATTTTACCATCTAGTTTTCTGTGTTCTTGACAGATATTACATCTTAATGGGTTGAATCCTGTTGTGTGTAGGTCTTTGATCCCTACTGGGCTTGCAGAATTAATCATCGAATGAACCACCTGTTGCACTTTGAACAAAAGTCAGAGTTTGTTTCTGGCAAGTAATATGTAACAGAGTCACAGACATTACACCTCAATTTTCTCAGTGTACCTTTCTAAATGTTCGATCCCTGCTTCTGTGATCTTAAAACATGCTAGTCCACCAGTTGCTTCACTAACGGATTGTACAAGTCCTTTTTGTCGCATCTCAGATAATCTTCCTCTCACAGATGATTCAGGGATTCCGATTGTTGTTGCCAAGTTGCCGACTGATCTGTATGTATTGTTGTTTCTTGCTTTTACCAGATCACGCAAAAGTTTTGTTTTATTTCTGTCTTCAAAGTTTATCATAATAACACTATCATACATTATGTTATAAACATATCTCAGTATCTTTATTAGATACTGTCGTTATGAGATGTTTTTTTTGTTTCTAGGTAACAAATCTAATGCTTCTTGAGGAAGATTTGCTGTTGGGGTTTCCCACATTGTTTGTTGGATGGGGGTTAATGATCTTAATACAAGTTCATAATCAGCGAGATTGTAGATGTGAGCAAAACAATTTGCACAGTATTTCTTTACATGATCGAATGGATCATCCCTTACTGTTAATGAATAGAGTTCATTACAACCGTAACACTTGATTGGATCAATATGTAAATGAGTGTCTTTGCTTTTTAATGGGGCGATGAATGTATTTCTTTTCTTCAATTTATCTCATATCCTGATAGTAAACTATCGCATACCAGTACGCATAAGTCTTTTTGTTCATAGACCCAAACTTGCCAAAGAGTTGTATCAAGCACGTTTTTTCCCTAGTCCAAAGATACCAGAACGTTTTGGCGTAGGTTCTTCTACCTGTTTAATTACATGGATATCAGATAATGTTTGGTACTCTGTACAATGTTCAGCAAGATCATCAGGGTTTGTTTGCATAGATGCATAGGGATATTGTTCATTCCATGCAGTGATCACACCATCCACAGCTTGTCTTGCATTACACATCTTCATGTGAATACATCTGGCACAGCTAAGATCCTCACTCATCAGTATAGTCCTGCCTTTTCCAAAAGTACAAATAGCCCACCAATAGCAACTGCCATTCCTATAATTATGATTGCAATGTTTCGTAAATCCAATATCATAATAACACTATCATAAATTATGTTATAAACATAGCGCATCATTTTCGTACCCAAATGACAAAGCCTGCAACACCAAATGCAAGTAAGAATGAATATGACAAGGCAACAGCTTGTTCTAATTCCCAAGCATCCTTGATCTGATAGTATGTAATGAATAAGATCACTAATGTAACAAGTAAGAATAGATCAAATTTCAGGAGTTTCTTTGTGATGTTCTCCATCAACTAATCCTCTTTTGGTAAGATTTCTTTCTCAACTATTTTTGTTGAGATAACAGATGTAAGATCAGTGTTGCCACAAACACCACAGTTTGTTGCTTTATCAAAAAGACTTAGACCACATTTAATACATTTCTTCAATTATTTTTCCCCCGTTTTCGGCTGTTCATTTTTATTATTCATTATAGATTCCCCACTAATAGGATCATGGACATTATTCCAATTACCCCAAATACCACAGTAAAGTAAATTTTAATGGCTTTATCCATCTTCATCCTCTTTTTCTTTTGCCAGTTCTTGATTGATCTTATTCATCATGAGATAAGTCAACACCATTACTCATCACTCCAAGTTGTTTTGCCACAGGATGGACAGCAGATTGCTTCTGTTTTGTATGTTAGAACATCACAGTCTTTTACATAACAGGTTCTTGTGATTTGTACCATTATAATCCCATCTCCACAATTCCTGTCGATCCAGTCGGGTTTGTGCAGTCATACAGATACTTTAGATCAGGGATAAGATCAAGTTTGTCCTTTAATGTTTTGACAGTGTAGTCTTTTACCAACCATGTGTTGTGGATTGCAAGTCTTACTGGTTCAGGATCTTTTACCTCTACAACAAAGTAAGTTGTCTTTTCCCTCTCATCCTTGTCGTTGATTTCAATTAACATCAGTCACATTCCCCCCTTTCTAGTTTGTCCATTACATGAGGATACCAAGCATGTTTGAAATATTTTTGTTCTTCTTGTGGCAAGAATTTATCATGAATATAATCACATGTTAAATTGTTATCAACATAGCTTTTGGCATTTATGTTATCATCATGAATTGCCATTGACATGAATGTGACAGCCACCACAACACAGAGTAATCCTAATGTTGGTAAAACGATATCAGATTTATCCATATCAATCCTCATCCATGAGATAGTTGTTTATGCTAAGATGTTTAGCCAATTTCTCTTTCGTATCAAAGTCGAATCGTTCCAAGATCCCAAGTTTGGCGTTACGAATCCTTATACGATCTGATCTGTACAGTTCATTTTCGTCTTGTTTTACTGATCTCATGATTGCTTCTCCACATCTGTTGTTTGATATTCCATTCCGTTGAGAGCATTGTCATAGCATGGAAACTCTATTGTTCCTTGTTCGCATTGATCTATTGCTATTGATCTTGCTTGTTCTTCTGTCTCTGCTTCGATGATGGCAGTGTTCTTTTCCAGAACAGTTCCATACATCTCTACGTTGACTTTGAATTTAGTCATTGATCTTCATCCTCACTAAGATCGCCCATGTGATAGATACATTTCTTGCAGTTCTTTCCTGTACAGTTTTCACTCATGATTGGTTCTCCTTTTTGTTCCAAGTAACAACTTGCATTACTTCTTCAAAGAAGATCTTACACTTTGGACATTGTGCTGTTTGATACCTTGAATCATCGATAGATTCTTGTTCTCCCCAGATCCATGATCCATCACAGTTGTCTGCTTTACATTCAGGGCAATGGCATGGGAGTCCGCCTTTGTTTTTACTCATAGTCGTTCAAGTTCTCCTGATAACTTTGTTTCACTACATCTGTTGTGGTCTTACCCTTGAATAGTTCATCGTTCTTGTGGTCAAAAGGATCAAGTCCGATTAGTTGTAGGTATTGTAGATCAGCAAATGCTCGATCATCATAGTCAATAGTGATCACAAGACTACCACCAATGATGTTAAAATGACACATCTGTTTGCCGATTTTCTCTGGAGCTACTATTTGATGATCTTTAAGACTAATCATTGAGGTTCACTCTCCAAGTCTAATTCCATTGTTACGTCTGGTTTGACGTATCTATTTTTGTCACTCATTGGTTTGGATCTCCAAATGAATACTTTATACTGTCTTTGTCTTTACAACAAAACATCATACCAGCTCTAAAAAGTTCACTGTTTGTGTGTACGATCTTTGCTTCAACGTTTGTTCCGTATTGCATGCCATAATTCATACTATATGTTATACATAATAATGTTATAAACATATCGTTATCTGCATATAAACCATAATTTAGATATATAAAAGAAAATGTGTGTTGGTAATGATTCTTGAATTCCACAAACAATACGGTCTAGCAATTAAACTAACCAACACACTGTTTAATTGATAATGTTGTTACCAAAAACGATCTAATAAAGATGATTATTGAATTGGAGTAAACTTGTCATTGCCACAAATACCACAGTTCATCACTGCATCAAAAAGTTTTTCGTTGCATTTAGTACATAGTTTCATACTATCTATTATGTTATAAACATAGATAAACTTATTGGTGTTTTTGTTTGTATTTTGCGTGTCGCCTGCGTGCCTTTTCCGTCTTCTCATATCGTTTCTGACGGGCTTTGTTCTTGTCTGACTCATTGTATTTAGATCGTGATCTTATTCCTTTCTCTGTTTTATTGTATTTCTTTACTGCTCGGATTACAATTTCTGGGTGTAATGCGTAGTAGGATTTGCTGTACTGACGTTGGTATTCTTTACGGTATTCCTTTTGTAATGCGATTAGTTTGAGTTGCAGACGTTTTGTTGGCACATGAATTGTCTTGCGATCATCTTGTGGGTGTTGTTTTTTCATCCATGTGATCTTAACTTTGAGATCATGTATCGCCTTTTTCATCTTTCTAAGTTGTGCAAGTTGGGTAGTCATTAGTCAATCTCCGTAAACACTGGGGTGGAGTTTGTTCCCTTGTTCACATCAAAGTAATCAGTTCCAGTCTTGCCACAGGATTTGCATTTGATAGTTCTTGCAAAGTGTTTGTTCTTTACCATAGTTTCTCCAAAGTATTCCATGTCCATTTGTTCACAACAGAGATCAATCATGATTCATCATCCATTGCATCTCGATATTCCTTTAGATAAGAGTCGAAAGTTAGAGTTCCATCTTGGTATGCTAAGGCATTTTCCTCATTTGCTAGAACGTGTTTTACAAATAATGCTCTCATTTTAGTTGTTGCAGATTTACAAAGTGGGCAGTTAGCGGTCATGATTTGTAATCCCCCTGTTCCCCAAGTCCTTGTTTCTCTTTACATGTTGAACAATAGTGTAGATTGATCTTATGATCAAGGCAGTGGTCGAATCCAATATCCCTTAGTTGGTTGTGGATTGCCACTTGTACGCCCTCGTACTCTACGCCAAAGTCTCGGTACTTTGAGTTATGCCACTTGTCTTCTAGTTGCTGTGTCTCTTTTCTAACCCATTCAGAAGCGAATGTGTCTTCATCAGACTCTAAAGTTCTCATCAGATCTGCGATCTTGTAACAGTTTTTGATCACTCGTTTGATTGAACCGTGTCTTACATTTGGTTTGTATGCAATTAGATTGTCAATAAACAAAGTCTGTATCTCTCGGATCACTTTAAGATCGGTTGTGCCTTTGTACTTTGCCATCCTCATTCGTCTCTTGTTCATCCCTCAATCCACTCCACTTTACCGTAAATAAAATTCCCCATTGGTTTAGATTTTGAACCATCACGTTCTGAGATAACAGTATGTTTAGTGTATCTTCCTTTAACGTGGGCTGTCTTTCTTTTATCAAGATCAATATCATCTTTTTTGAATGTCTGAGGACATAGACTGCACTTGATTTCATCTGTTGCAGGAATGTTTTCTGCTATCCATGTTGCGCCAAACTTCATGGATGGGTTTTGTTTAGGATCAAATAAGTTCTTTGATGATACGATCTTAGAGTTCATATACAAAACTTCTCCGTTGATACAAGTTTGTTAATCCTATCCTCGATTCTAATACATCTGAATGGAAGTCGTTTAAGTTCGTAAAACGTGTGTAATCGATTGTCATTTTTCATTGCTGTTAACATTGGTAATGGGATCAGAACGATATCAACTTGTTTTTTTGATTGGATATCAACCCACTGATCTATCTCTGATCTTATTTCTGGGGTCAAGTGAAAGTCTAACGCTACATCCCACCAACCTTTGTAGTTGCCATTTGGTTGCTGTGAGGAATTTGGTTCAGTGACTTCGTGGAAGTTTACCTTTAGATTCTCTGCGGTCTCGTTAGATACTGCGTTTAAGATCGTTCCATCTGTAAATATAAAGTCATGGGGCGATGAGAAATTTCCCACTCGCAAGCCATTTGTCAATGTAACTATTTTATCTAATCGTGTCATTAGTTGCAAAACCTCTCTTTTCCTTTTTGTAATACTATGAATTGTTTTTCATGTTCACTACATACTCTAACATCCCCGTCTTTAAGTTCGCCTGATTCTGTTTTGATTCGTACTTTAAATGTTGTAATATCTGGCTTGGTACAATTTGAAACCCCACAAGTCATAATGTTTTCAGTACCTCTGCGATTGCACTCTTTTGTCTGGCTGTTGTCGTGTCTTCTTCCATCTTTAACCAAAGGTTTAGTTTCATGATCTCAGCTATGCGATGAAGTTCTTTTGCTGTATCGTATTCCGTCAATTAAAATTCCCCCGATCTTTTAAGATCAATGGCAATGTCTCTACAAATCTTATGTTGCATTTGATTTTGTTGCAGTCATGTGTCTGGAAAAACTCTGCGTCTTGTGTCTTTAGATCACATCTGTAACAGTATAGTTTTGTAATGTTGCCATCTATCTCTACTGCGACTTTAGAATCCTCTGTTGCTTTCTTGAATTTTGATAAACAAATCATGCAAAGTCTCTGGACAGTTCTTTCTTTCGGATCTATCACTACCGTAAGATCATGAATACCGCCTTTCTTTTTGGCGTGTTTGCGACACTCTGAGCAGTTCATTTTATTCTACCCCAGTATTGAAATGCCATTGGCGAATAAACTTCATCCTTTATCAAGATGTCAAGTACAATATTCTTGGGAATGATTACACCAAAGTATTCATTACCAAACTCTTGTACAGTTTCATTCAAGTCAATCCCGTATTTTTTTGCTCTCTTGTTGCGGATTTTAGGATCAATGCCGAATGTAAGATCAATCACTTTGTTGTTTTCATCAATACAAAATGCGTGTTCAATCGGGATGCCATGCCAATTAACAAAGCCCTCACAGTATCTTAGATTGTGACCAGACATTATTGCTCTTGCAGAATTGCCGAAACATTGCTTAACTTCTGACCCTAATTTCTTTGCTAGATCAATAGATTTTACTTTGTCGATCTGTTTATCGTTAAAGTATGTTGCAGTTTTATTGAACCATCGATTGTATTGTGAAGCAGGACTCTGATCTTTATACAGTTTTATCAACTGTTCACGATGAATTAATAGACTCATTTGTATTCCTCTCTAACTTGATTCAGTATTGCTTTCATTGTTTTGTGTACTTGAATACAGACTGGATGATCGCAGTTACCTGAATGATCTATTACTTTACGTCTAAGTACCCTATTGTCAATATCTTTTAACGAGTCGTGAACGAGTTTTAGATGTACTTCGCATTGGTATTTACTCATTAGTTGTCCAACCTCTTACCTGTTATTCGTTTCATTTCTCTATCGTGTTGGGTTAAATCATCGAATAGATCGTCTGCCATGTCTTTAAGTTTGATCATTTGTTTAAGGGATTTTACTATGCCAACGGATAACCCCTCAATAAGATACGGTACTTTATCAAAGTTTGATGGCTTGCCTTTGGCTTTAGTCTCTAATAAGATATCGTCATTGTAGATTATTTTAACGTCAATGTGTCCGTCAATATCCATGAATCCATTCTTTAGATCGTCTCTGGCTTTGATCTTTTTGATACTCATTTGACATGCTTGCCCTAATGTTTTCATTGATTTCTCTATTGCAGTACATAAAAGATACTCTGATTCAAACTCTTTCTCACAGACTCCGATTTGTGCGCCATTCCACATCAGAATTACTTTGGTGTTTTCCATTATCTCACGAACCTCATGTTCTTTGTTTTGACAAGATCTTTTAATTTATCATCGTATTTTTCAAGTTCAATCGTAAGTAATTTGATTGTGTCTTCTATTGCTTTTAATTTTCTTTCAGTGGTTTTTATCCATGTATTGATCATTGGTGTTTGGATTGATCTTACAGACTCACATCCATCTTTCCAAACATTGTTTTTCTCGTTAGTTTCCTTGTATCGGAATGGATGATTGTTTATTCCATAGGTATGATATTGAGTTCTTTCCATGATCTCAGCGTGTTTTTTACATAGAGTTCCCACATGATCTTTGCTTTCTTTCCTTGCACATTTCAATACTTGGCAGATAGTCATTATTGGAAACCCCCATTACTGATCAAGATCGGTCTGGCTAGTTCTGTATTGGATATATTGTCGCCTGTAATTATCTTTAACTTGATTGTCATTGGATCTCTGGGATATTTTATGTTGCATGTTTCACAGTTTAAACTATCCTCATACCAATAACAGGTTAATATTGCATTGAATTTTTCGTCTGTACAAGCCCTGTTACAAACATCACATACCGCACAGTCCTTTAGAATAACATCGACTGTAAGATCACATTTGACACAGGCAACGGTCTTTGATCCCTGTTCTTCCTTGACAGTCTTGAACGTATGATCTTGCTCGTTACAGAAAACCATCTTATCCTCACTCATTTTTGTACCCCATCGTGACTGTTGGTTCGCCTGTCTGTATATTTTCCTCGTTAGTTCTAGTTAAGATAAGGAATAATTCGTCAGCATTTGATAGTCTTTCTCTTGTTGGTTTAGAACATTTGTACCAGTGTGTACAGATATTTCTTATCTCTTGGTCTGGAATTACTACCTTGTTCTCTCTCATTAGTTGAGCTAGATCATCGAATAGTTCAAAGTTATCAGAGTATAAATTGATGTGTATTTTCATTAGATCGATTACTGTCTTTGATGATTTGCATACCTGTCCACAGTTAATACAAACTCCGTCAGGGAAACTAGCACTCTTGTCGATGTCACATTTTGACCATCCATGTGCGTTGCAATTCATGTTCTCATTTCTCATACCTTATGTTATACATAATAATGTTATAAACATATCGGTGTTTTGTGTTTTTAGTTTATAAACTACCTTGCCGATAGACTAATTTCAGCATACA
>ENA-OREN01001965-OREN01001965.1-marine-metagenome-genome-assembly--contig:-NODE-1965-length-22322-cov-7.378917_pt1 | contig 22322 bp, 13 predicted proteins | sample MGYA00248624_ERZ508555 | MGnify/ENA primary metagenome ERZ508555 (study PRJEB26222, sample SAMN06267773) | marine metagenome | isolation source: Saanich Inlet, British Columbia, Canada | place...
AGATATAGAAGACAGTGATAGATGGGATTTTATTGAAGACTTTTTTTTAGGAAAAGGTGAATCTGACCTGCTTCAGCATGTTAACGATAAATGAAACATGATTAAAGGAAAACCATGGCAATAAAAAAATCAGAATTATACAGCAGTCTTTGGGAAGCCTGCAATGACCTGCGCGGCAGTATGGATGCCAGTCAATACAAAGACTATGTCTTGGCTCTGTTGTTTATCAAATATATTAGCGATAAATGGGCAGGAAAGGATTTCCCTCCTATCACGATTCCAGAAGGTGCAAGTTTTAAAGATATGCTTAAACTGCGGGGTAAATCTGACATTGGTGACCTTATCAACAAGCAAATTATTGCTCCCATATTAGAGAATAATAAACTTACCACCATGCCAGACTTTAATAGCGTTGACAAATTGGGTTCAGGCAAAGAAATGGTGGATAGACTTACCAGTCTCATCAATGTATTCAATAAAAAAGAATTAGATTTTAGCAGCAATCGTGCAGAAGGGGATGATATTCTTGGGGATGCTTATGAATATTTGATACGACACTTTGCCACCGAAAGTGGAAAAAGTAAAGGACAGTTCTACACCCCTGCTGAAGTGAGCAGAACCATGGCAAAAGTCATTGGAATTAATAATAAGCATACACGACCAGATACTTCTGTTTATGACCCTACATGTGGTTCAGGTTCATTGCTATTAAAAGTGGGTGCAGAAGCCGATTCAGATGTGTCGCTCTACGGACAAGAAATGGATTTAGCCACGTCAGGTTTGGCACAGATGAATATGATTCTCCACGATAATGCCACAGCCGTCATTCATAAAGGAAACACTTTAGCGAATCCATTTTTCAAGGAAAGTGGCAATCTGAAACAATTTGATTATGTGGTGGCTAATCCACCTTTTAGTGATAAACGATGGAGCAGCGGGCTTACATTGCCTGAAGATTCCCCGTACAACAGATTTTTGGATTATGGCGTTCCACCAGCAAAGAATGGTGATTATGCCTTTATGCTTCACATCATCCGTTCGCTGAAACGAAATGGCAAAGGTGCGATTATTTTACCCCACGGTGTGTTGTTTAGAGGAAATGTAGAAGCCGTGATTCGTGAGAATATTATTAAAAAGGGTTACATTAAAGGTATTATCGGACTGCCTGCCAACCTGTTTTACGGCACAGGCATTCCTGCCACTATCATCGTGCTGGACAAAGAGAACGCCCAGAATCGTAAAGGCATTTTTATAATTGATGCTGGAAAAGGATTTATCAAAGACGGCAACAAAAACCGCTTACGTGAGCAGGACATTAAAAAGATTACCGATGTGTTTAACGATTTTATTGAAGTGGACGGCTACAGCCGAATGGTATCGGTAACGGAGATTGAGCAAAACGAATACAACCTAAATATCCCCCGCTATATTGACAGCACCGAACCGGAAGACATTCAGGATATTGAAGCCCATTTACTGGGTGATATTCCAACGGCGGATGTGGATGACTTAGGTGAGTATTGGAAAGTGTATCCAACGCTTAAAAGCAGTTTGTTTGGTCCAAGTGAACGCAACAAATACAGTTCGCTGAAGGTAGAGAAGAATGCTATTAAGGATACGATTTTTACCCATCCTGAATTTGTGAGTTTTCGGCGGGAGATGGACACCATTTTTGACCAGTGGAAAACTGAAAGCACCACCAAACTGAAAGCCATTGATACAGGCAATATACCGAAAGAAATAATTGCAGAATTAACCCATCGCTTACTTGGCAGTTATGTCGATAGGGATTTAATTGACAAATACGATATTTACCAATATCTGATGACTTATTGGAATGAAACCATGCAGGATGATTGTTATATCATTTCCTTGGATGGATGGGTTGCAAATATCCATCGAGTGATTGAAGAAAAGAAAGATAAAAAGGGCAATGTGATCAAGGAAACCGATAAGGGCTGGGATTGCGATTTAGTGCCTAAAGATTTGGTGATACACCGTTATTTTGCCGAAGAACAAAATGCCATCAATTCATTGGAAGAAGAAAAGGAAACCATTGAAACCCAACTGACCGAAATGGAAGAAGAACATAGTGGTGAAGAAGGTGCATTAAATGGAGTGAGCAAAAAGACAGATGCAATAAATAATTTAAATGATTTCAAAAATTTAGCATTAGTGCTTTATAAGCCTATCATTTATGAAAGTAAAAATAATCTAATAACAGAACTTAAAACTTTAGTTGATAAAAAAATGGAATCAGAAAATGATTCAAGGTTGCAAGTTTTGAGAAATGCAAAAGGGAACATCACTCAAACAGCCGTAAAGGGACGATTAAAAGGACTGAATGAGTTTGCTGATGAATATTCATTCTTAAATAATTGGATTATTACATCTAAAAGTATTACATATAAAAAGAAAGAAATAAAGGAAATAAATGAAACTATAGATGGTATTATCTCTGATTTGATTCAAGAAAATCCTAAAGAAGAGTTTATTTCTGAAATTATGATTTTGAATGACTATTTAGAAAAAACCGATAGGGTGAGTGTTTTAAAAACGGAGATTAAAACAGCCACCGCAGAATTAGATGCACTGCTTTATGCCAAATACCCTGAACTCACACCAGATGAAGTAAAAACCCTGGTGGTGGATGATAAATGGATGGCAACATTGGAGAGCGACATTAGTAATGAGATTGACCAAATCAGCCAGAAATTGAGCAACCGCATTAAAGAATTAGCAGAACGCTATGAAAATACCTTGCCAGAGTTGGATGTGGAAGTGCAGTCATTAGAACAAAAAGTGGATGACCATCTGAAAAAAATGGGATTTGAATGGTAGGCTATAAACAAACCGACATTGGACTCATCCCTAAAAATTGGAATTTAATTTCTTATGAAAAAGCGTTCAATTTCTTGTCAACTGCTTCTTATTCAAAAGCGGAATTAATTGATGATGGAGAGTATAAATACATACATTATGGTGTGATACACACAAAGTTGAAACACTTCATCGATTTTCATCATTTTGAACCAAAATCAATTAGGAAAGAACAGTTAAAATCCTATTCTATAATCAAAGAAGGTGATGTTATTATGGCTGATGCTTCGGAAGATTATTCAGGTATATGTAAGAGTGTCGAAGTAAAAAATATTGATGATATTATTGCTATTTCAGGACTTCACACCTTTTTATTAAGAGACAAAAATAACAACTTTTGTAATGGTTTTAAGGGATATTTAGATTCTAATAGAATGATTAAAAACCAGTTTGATAGACTTGCTACAGGTTTAAAAGTTTATGGTGTGTCAAAGGGGAATTTGAAATTAGTCCAAATCCCACTCCCGCCCCCTAAAGAGCAAGAAGCCATTGCCCAAGTGCTATCGGATACGGATGCCTTAACCACAGCGCTTGAAAAACGCATTGCCAAAAAACGGCTCATTAAACAAGGCGCAATGCAAAAACTGCTCACACCACAAGACGATTGGGAAGTGAAGAAGTTGGGGGAAATAGGTGATATTAAAAAGGGACAATTGATAACAAGCGATACAAAAGTTGAAGGCGTTATTCCTGTCATTGCTGGTGGCAAAAAACCTGCATATTTCCACAATAAATCAAACAGAAATGGAAAACAGATTACGGTAAGTGGTTCTGGTGCTAATGCTGGTTTTGTATCATTTCATAATTACCCAATTTTTGCATCAGATTGTTCAACCATAGGCGAAAGTAAGAAATACAAAATCGAATATATTTATTATTTATTGATGTTATTTCAAGAAGATATTTACAATAGACAGACCGGTGGAGCACAGCCACACATTCACCCTTCTGATATAAGTCCAATTGAAATACCTTTTCCACCAATTCAAGAACAAACTCACATTGCTAACATTTTATCAGATATGGACAACGAAATAGACGCATTAGAAAAGAAACTCTCCAAAACCAAAGAGCTGAAGCAGGGCTTAATGCAACAACTCTTAACAGGGAAAATAAGATTGGTATGAGTGATAATTTAGAAAGGAAAGATAAAAATGAATTTTGATGAGAGAATCAGAAAAATAAATGAAGTGTTAAAAGAATATTTTGACAAACGACCTTTTTCAGAAGATATTCCAGCAAAAGACTTTATGCCTAACTTTGTATGTGCAGAGATATATAAAAAAGATCATAAAAAGGGATTACCCCTACGGAAAGATTTAAGAAGATTAGATTCATTGAGTAAATTACATTTAATTCCATTCTTATATGCAGATAGAAAAAAGACCAATACAAAGTGGTATTTTATGCCTTCAAATACAGAAATTCCTGAAATAAAAATACAGCCTAAAAAAAGTCCGAAGAAAAAATCATCCAAAACCCACAACATAAATAAAGATGAATATTATGTAATTGACTTATGTGACGAAGCGCTAAACTTAACCGCATCAAGACAGCATACATTTGATTTTCTGTTGGGAGATTTACACAAGGATGGTGTCAGTAGGACGAAATTACCAGTCGATGCCTATTATGAATCACTCAATTTGGTGGTTGAGTTTTTGGAAAAACAGCATACCGAACCAGTCACTCATTTTGATAAACCTGATATTATGACTGTCAGTGGAGTAAGTAGAGGAGAACAACGTAAAATATATGACCAACGAAGGAATGAACTCATTCCTAAAAATAACATTGGTTTAATCACTATATCTTATTCTGATTTTGAATTTAATAGTCAAAAAATCATTGTCAGAAACAAGTCCTTAGATTTAGAAATTGTAAAAAACCTACTTTCAAAATACATTGGAAAAGATTAATTAAATATGAGCGAAATAGGTCAAATAGAACGCAAAACTCAAAACAGAGTTGTTAAACTCTTTGCAGAAGAATTGGGTTACGACTATCTGGGAGATTGGCAGGACAGAGAGAATAATTCCAATATCGAAGAAAAGTATCTCACCGCCTATCTTGAGAGCAAAAGCTATCATCCTGCATTAATCAGCCGTGCAATTACAAAACTAACCAATACAGCAAATGCCTTCCCTGATAAACTCTATCACACCAATAAAGCCGTTTATGAATTGCTACGCTATGGTGTAAAAGTTACACCAGATGTGGGCGAAAACTATGAAACGGTGCATCTCATCGATTGGGGCAATCCGCAGGAAAACTATTTTGCTGTGGCGGAAGAAGTCACCATTAAAGGCAATAAAACCAAACGCCCTGATGTGGTTATTTATGTAAATGGTATTGCATTAGGGGTGATTGAACTAAAGCGATCAAAAGTATCTATTGGTGAAGGCATACGGCAAAATATTGTGAACCAGGCTGATGATTTTATTATGCGCTTCTTCTCAACGGTGCAATATCTCTTTGCAGGCAATGATACAGAAGGGTTGCGCTACGGCACCATCGACACACCCGAAAAGTTTTATCTCTCTTGGAAGGAAGATGTGGAAGACACCAGTCGCATCTTGCTGGATAAATATCTGCTTAAAATGTGCGATAAAGAACGCTTTTTGGAAATCATCCACGATGCGATTCTTTTTGATGCAGGGATAAAGAAACTCCCACGGGTACATCAGTATTTTGGATTAAAAGCCGCTCAAGAGAATGTAAACAATTATGAAGGCGGTATTATTTGGCACACTCAAGGGAGCGGTAAAAGTATCCTGATGGTTATATTAGCCAAATGGATATTAGAGAACCACCCCAATGCCCGAATTGCAATTATTACAGACCGTGACGAATTGGATAAACAAATTGAAAGAGTCTTTAAAGATACAGATGAAGATATTTATCGAACCCGAAGCGGAAAAGATTTACTGAATCAACTCCGAGAACCGAACCCGCGATTGCTCTGCTCACTGGTGCATAAGTTCGGTAAAAAGGATGTTGAAAATTTTAACACCTTTATTAAAGAACTAGAAGAAAACCGTCCAGAAGTGGCAGGAGATTTATTTGTTTTTGTAGATGAATGCCATCGCACTCAAAGCGGAAAACTGCATAGAGTAATGAAAACGATTCTGCCGAATGCGGTTTTTATCGGCTTTACGGGAACCCCTTTATTAAAGAAAGACAAGCAAACCAGTTTGGAAGTTTTCGGGAAATACATTCATACTTATAAATTCAACGAAGGTGTGGAAGATGGTGTTATTTTAGATTTAACCTACGAAGCCAGAGATATTAACCAGCGCATTTCATCCCCAAAGAAAATTGATGAGTGGTTTAATGCTGTATCAGAACCATTAAACGAATATAAGAAAAGATTATTAAAGCAAAAATGGGGCACGATGCAAAAAGTATCCAGCAGTCGTCCCCGTATCAATAAAATTGTTCAAGATGTGATTATGGATTTTAAAACCAAACCACGGTTAAAGTCCGAAATGGGAAATGCCCTTGTGATTGCATCATCCATTTATGAAGCGTGTATTTTTTATGAATTGTTTCAAGGCACATCACTCAAGGATAAATGTGGGTTGGTTACTTCGTATAATCCCTCCACCCGAGATATTGTAACCGAAGGCACAGGCGACAATACGGAAACAGAAAAAGAATTTATCTATAACACTTACATAGAATTATTAGATGGGAAAGACACCGATACCTATGAAGATTGGGCAAAACTGAAATTTGTGACTGAACCTGCCAATATGAAGTTGCTGGTTGTAGTGGATAAACTTCTCACAGGGTTTGATGCACCTTCCTGCACTTACCTGTATATTGATAAAAGTATGCAGAATCACGGGCTATTCCAAGCCATCTGCCGTGTGAATCGTTTGGATTCGGATGATAAGGTGATGGGGCATATCATTGATTACAAAGATTTATTCCAGAAGATGGAAGACAGCGTTAAAGTATATACATCCGATTTGGATTATGATGACTTCGACAAAGATGATATTGATATTCTTCTCCAAGACCGATTAAAAGCAGGCAGAGAACGATTAGAAAATTCACTGGAAGAATTGTTTGTATTATGTGAACCTGTTGAAGCACCCAAAGACACCTTAAAACATATCCACTATTTCTGTGGAAATACGGAAGATGCAGAAGAATTAAAAAAACACGAAACGAAACGAACAACTCTGTATAAAAAGACGGTTGCATTGGTTCGTGCATTTGCGAATTTGCAGGAAGAAATGGAAGAAGCAGGTTACTCTGAAACAGAGATTACCAAGATTAAAAGAGATGTGAATCATTATTTAGATTTACGGGATGAAATAAAACAAGCCAGTGGTGAATCCATTGATTTAAAAGCCTACGAAGCGGATATGCGTTTCTTGATTGATACCTATATTATAGCAGATGATTCAAGAAAAGTATCCAATATAGATGACCTTCCCTTTTTAGACATTATTTTAAAGTTAGGTATTTCCGATGCCATAGATACCCTGCCCGATGGTATTAAAAGCAAACAAGATGCTATTGCTGAAACGATTGAAAATAATGTGCGAAGTAAAATCATTAAGGAGCATTTAACTGACCCTGCCTACTATGATAAAATGTCTATTCTGTTAGGGGAAATAATTAAACAGCGGAAAGATGATGCTATTGCTTACGAAGATTATTTGAAGAAAATATCAGAATTAGTTAAGCAAGTGAATACAGGAATGGAAGATGAAACGCCCGAAGAATTGGATTCACCTGCTAAACGGGCATTGTATCATAACTTGGGGAAAAATGAAGCATTAGCCCTTGAACTGAATGCCATAGTCCACCGTGTTAAAAAAGCCGATTTTAGGGGCAATTTAGCGAAGGAAAGAGAGATTCAATCCGCTCTTAATGATAGATTAAAAGATGAAGCGCAAGTGCGACAGATATTTGAGATTATCAAGGAACAGAAGGAATATTGATGGCAACCCTTTCCCTTGGAAATATTAGTGTAGAAGTCAAACAGAAGCATATTAAGAATGTTCATTTGAGTGTGCATCCACCTAATGGGAGAGTGACTATTTCTGCTCCAAAGCGAATGGATTTAGAGACGATTCGTGTTTATGCAGTCAGTAAGTTAGGTTGGATAAAAAAACAGCAGAAAAAGATAGCCAAACAAGACCGTGAACCTGCCAGAGAATACATTGAAAGAGAAAGTCATTATTTTAAAGGCGAACGCTATTTAATGAAAGTTATTGAGCAAAATGCACCCCCCAAAGTGGAATTAAAACATGATACGATAGAATTGGTTGTCCGCCCACAGGCAACAACCATAAAAAAGATGCAGGTCATGGATGAATGGTATCGTGAGCAGTTAAAGATAGAGATTCCCAAACTGATTGAAATATGGGAAAAGAAAATGGGCGTAGAAGTGAATGAGTTTGGTGTCAAAAAGATGAAAACACGGTGGGGTTCGTGTAATATAAATAAGAAACGTATTTGGTTAAATCTGGAACTGGTAAAAAAGCCAATTGAATGTTTGGAATATGTGGTTGTTCATGAAATAGCACACCTGTTAGAAAAGAATCACAATGCACGGTTTTACTCACTGATGGAAAAGCATTATCCCAATTGGAAACATGCGAAAGAATTGCTAAATAGATTGCCAATAAGCCATCGAGATTGGGAGTATTAAATTAAAACTCTATTAACATAAAGGAGAAATATGCCAGACTTTAAAACAGAAATATATCCGGAAATTCTTAACCGATTAAGTGGAGAACGGCGATATTTTACAAAAACAAATAATGAGCCTAATTTTGTTAAGATAAATAACGATATTATAGAAGTGAGAACAATGAAAAGCAGTCCTAATTATGAAATTGTCCCTTATGAATTATTTGAGACAACTTGGAAAATTCTTAAGGAAAAAAGAAGAGTAACTCAAAATGATTTAAGTAAGGTGCATTATGTAAAAAGATCTGCATTTATGTTTATTGCTTTCGATCTCCTGGATGAAGTGACTTACAAGGACTATAATAATTCGCTTGTATTAAAATAAAGCTATGATTGATATTTTTACCATTACTGCCGATATTCCACGATTTTGGGCTGTTGTTAACCAGAATCAATCAAAAAGGCAGTGCGGGAAAGAGACTCAGAATATATGGAATCATCTTAATATAACAGATAATGTCTGCACACTGGAAGATGCCGTCGAAGATGTCAAACACCTGCGTAAACTCCAAAAAGAAATGGATGAAGCGGTCTTAAAAGCCTACGGCTGGGATGACCTTGACCTTGCCCATGATTTCTACGAAGTGGACTATCTCCCTGAAAATGATCGGGTGCGCTATACCATCAGTCCGGAAGCCCGTAAAGAAGTGTTAAAGCGATTATTACTTCTAAATCATGAGATTTATGAAGAGGAAGTAAAACAAGGTTTACATGATAAGAAGAAGACAAAAGCAAAGGCCAATAAGAAACCGAAGGTTATAGAGAATCCGGGACAAGTAGGGATGTTTTCCACAGGAACGCAACTCACCCATAAATCATTGATCAGTGAACCGCTTGAAGGATATGGCTACCAAGTAGGACAGAATGTAAATCATGCATCCTTCGGCAAAGGCATCATAAAAAACATTGAAGGACTTGGCGACACTGCCAGAATAACCATCCGCTTTGAAGCCGGTGAAAAGAAGTTAGTGGCGAAGTATGCTAATTTGGGGGTGATTGATATTGGGGGAAGCTAAAGAATTTGAAGTAAGAGTTTTTAAAACTCAAGATGATTTAAATCTAAATAGTAATTTTGATGATTTAGTTAAACAGGGTAATGCATTCATTATGCCCAAAACAAACGGGGTGTTAATTAACCGTCAAATATTTAGGTCCACTAAATTTTTTAACTCCCAAATATTATGTGTTGATCCAATGGGTGAGCATAAGAGAGAAACACCAGATGATGGAGGGGTAATATTTATTGATAAAGTTTTTGAATCAGCCGAAGAAGTAAGTAAGATATTTAAAAACTATGAACGGTTTTCAACTGATGGTTACCACATATTTTTTTATAATTGTGAGTTTAAGTTTCCAGAAGAAATAGCCTATAATCCTATTGAGACAAGGGTTACCTATAATTGGTATAATTGTAAAATAAATAATATCTCAATTAATCATTTCCGAAACAGAAGAAATATTGAAGAGTCAAAAGCAATAAAAAAAGCAAATGATTTAGATAATAAATTTAACAATTGCACAATAAATACTTTCAAATTTGAAACAGACCTTTTACCAGCTTCACCATTCTATCTTTCTTGCAATACGGTTGATATTATTTCTACAAATGCCTTAACAATTCGTTTAAAAAAACTCACTACAAAATTAATTCATCATCAAGAGTTACATAAAAAGCCGGATTTTGGTTTTGATAATGTAAATATTCTTTATGATAAAAAATTATTAACCGAATTAGATACTGATGAAGGGAGAGGATATTTAAACTCTTTCAGACAATTCTATTTGAATGATGGTCTTTACAGTGAACATGATTCTATTGAACGATACATAAATTATTTTTCATCTAAAGATAATGGACTATATAGACTACTATTTATTTTTAATGGTGGGAATAAAAAGATTTTAATTCCAATGATATCAACTTTTGTAATGGTGTGTGGTATGATTCATATAACAACAAAATATTTTGATGTTATGGATTTAGTATCTGCCTTTTACCCAATTGAAATGTTTAAAGAAGTACTATTAGCGGATAAGGTTATAACAGAAAAAGGACTGTTAAAGCTTTTACTCTTAATTTTTGAAATCGTCTATATTTATTCTGCATTCTCAATGATAGCGGCAATCAAAAAGCGGTTTGGGTTTAAAATAAGTCGATGATTTATCCAGTTGAGGTGATCTAAATATGGCTAAAATGTTTCCAAATATTATTCAACGTGGCGCTCCAATGTCGGAGTATAAGGTTTTTACTCAATTAAAAGAAAAATTAAGTGATGAGTATTTGGTTTATCATTCCTTGTCCTACGTAAAAAAAACAAATAAAGATAAATTCATAACAGGCGAGGCCGACTTTTTAATTGTCCATCGCTCTCACGGAATGTTACTACTAGAAGTAAAGGGCGGAGAGAATATTCAATATTTACCTGAAGAAAAAATGTGGTCCAGATCAAGGTTTGATGATGGTAGTATGAATAAGTTTAAAGATCCTTTTCAACAAGCACATCGAAATATTTATAATTTAATCGATAAAATAAAAGAGACTGATATCTTTGGCTATGGTATAAAAAATGTACCATTTGCTTTCGGATATGGTGTTGTATTTCCTGATTCTGCTTTACTAGGAAACATTTTTCCAACTCACATTCTACCTGAAATGCTTATTGATTCTAATGGCATGTCCGAGGTAAGCAAATCAATTGAAAAAATGCAATATTATTGGCAAGATAAATCTGTTCAAGCAAAACCATTTTCGAAAACAGGATTAGAAGAACTCATAACAAAAGTGTTAGCACCAAAATTCAAATTAGTCAGGCCATATAGCGCACAATTAAGGGACGAAGAGGATATATTAATTAGATTAACTGATACCCAGTTTAAATATTTAAATCACTCGCTCAATGAAAATAAAAGAGCCTTAATTAAAGGTTATGCTGGCACAGGTAAAACAGTGTTAGCTGTAGAGAAAGCAAGAAGATTGGCCGAAAAAGGTAAGAAAGTTTTATTTCTATGCTATAACGTGCAATTAGCAAATGTTTTAAAGAATAAAACTGCTGGATGGTCAAATATTACGGTTACTAATTTTCACCGATTTTCTAGAAAACTACTCGTAGAACACGGAACAAATCTCCAATTTCCGACAACGGATGATCAATCCTTCTGGGATGAAGTTGTCCCAGGGGAACTCCTAAATGTTGTTTCAAATAATAACATTAAATATGATGCAATAATCGTGGATGAAGGCCAGGACTTCTCTCCGGATTGGTGGGTGCCAATCGAAGAAATGTGCCATTCGAATAGTCGGTTTTATATTTTTTATGATCCAATTCAAAATATTTATAAACGAAATCTTGATTTTCCAAATATACCAACAGTCCTACCTTTGGTTGAAAATTGTAGAACAACAATCAGTATAAATGATAAAGTTCAAAAATATGGTGATGTAAATATCCCAGACTCGTCTTTTAATCTTGATGGGGAAAAGGTACAATTTTATCCATATAATAGAAGAGATGAACAAAATACTATAATTCTCAACATTATTAGAGAAATCAAAAAAGACAAAAGGTTGAAGTCTCGGAATATTGTTATTCTTTCGCCTTATAATTTTCAAAAATCTATATTTTATCCTGAAGGACGGTTAAATGGGTATCAAGTGGTAGAATACTCAGACCAAAACCCAAAAGAAAACGAAATTCGATATGAAAGTATTTTCAGTTTTAAAGGTTTAGATGAAGATGTTGTGATTCTTTGTGATATTTCCAATAACAAAATATGTAGCAGGAATGCGATTTATGTAGGAACATCACGAGCAAAACACTTGCTATATATTGTTTACTCACAAGATTGGAAAATTTAATGAAGACAGTAGATAGGATTAAACTAACTACATCGTATAAAGGGACATCAGATACTATTGCTGATAAGGGTTTTGCGTTTTTTGAATCGAATCAAATTGATTATTATTTTAAATACCCAAAGCTACCAAAGTGGGTTAGGAAAATCGTTGAAGATGCTAATGATGGTTCGATCTCTGTATTACCTTATATTATGCCTTCATTTGAGTTTGAAGGTCATCATACTATAGATAATTATTCGGGGCAGGATAAATACACAGCCAATAATATTAAGTTAGATGCGAAATACAATAAAGCAATCAGTCTTGTGATTCCAAATGATAATAGAACAATAGATATAATAATTCCAGGCATTGATGGGGCAATCCATGGGCCTTGGAAAAAGGACGATTTAGAACTGGGCTATTACTCAATCATTGTTTATCAATGTTTAAAAAGGGGAAGAAGATCTGAAGACGATTATTGGGTAAAAATAAATAACCGTTTAACAAATTTCAGTGAAAACGATTTTGAAAATATCCACGAAATTTCTAACAGTCATAAGTTCATAGAATCATTCAATATTTGGGATTTATCAACCCTCATCAAAGATGGAAAGATAGATGATGAAGTACTCAACCGTTTTAGTGAAATATATAAGGATGTTGTTGAATTAGGTGAAAAAGCAAATACAGACTTACTGACAATAGGGTTCAGTAAAAACGTAGAAGATTTTTTAGCTAATAATGAAAACCTTAATATCAATGAAATAATTCGAATTAAGAATCTCGTAGGTATTGAAATAAGTGATAATGATATAACAGATGTTTTTTATGATGAGATAAATCAGTTAAATCCGATTGTTATTGATATTGAATCTGATGGAGAAAATATTTTTGAACTCGGAATAGTGACAGTTGATGACGCAAAAAGCTATACAACAAAGGGTACAATTAAAAACGCTTTAAAAAAATTGAACAAATTAAATGGAATGTTGGTCGGTCATAATATAATTGACTGGGATATACCGATCCTGGAAAAATGGGGTATGGATATATCCAATTTTTGTTTTTGGGACACATTGTTGATCCAGGCTCTACTTACACCAATAAACAAGTCTATAGCTTTAAATGGGACCCATAAGGCAGTAGAAGACGCCTTGGTTAATAAAGACCTTTTTTATAATCAAGCATTATCACTTTTATTTAGTAAAGATTTAAGAGAAATATGTAACTGCAATGAAATAAAAAAAGCTACAAATCTTCTATACACAACTTTAGATGAAAGGCTTAATACCTTTGGATTTACTGAAGATGAAATGAATCAAAAAAAGTCTGATTATTATTTAAAGAATACAAGTAAATATCTTCGCCAGAAATCTTACCATACAAGTGAAAAGCTTTTAGATGGCATATCTGACCTTACTATTAATTCTAGATCTTTGATAGTTGCACCGAGAATCATTTGGGATGATCTAACAAGGTTACCTAACACTCATTTTTATTCTCTGGATAAAACAGATGATTACTCGCTAATAATAAATCCGAAAAGTTTAAATAAAAAGGGAACAAGTAAAGAGAATAAATTATTACAAGCATTTATTTCTTATACAAACCAACAAAACTTAATTCCTAGAGTGAATAATGTGTCAGGTTGGACGAGGATCCAGGTAGATAAAAGTAAAAAACCGATAATATCATATTCTAAAGAATTCGAATTAGAAGACCTTGAAGATGACCAAAACCTTTGTATATCATTAAATGATTTATTGGCTATAAGTAGCTCTGAAGAATTTAAACAACATAACTTTAAAAATATTATTTCATGTTTACCTGATTTGGAGCTATCGACTGGTAAAATGAAATTAGGAATAGTTGAAATCGAATTAGCGCAACATTTTATAAATGAAAATCATATTTGGAGGTTTTTCTCACCATCAAATTCATTATTTAAAATTGACTCAATCGAGATGAGAGATATTGTATTTGAGTTTTTTGAGATTGATAAAACTTTTGGGCAGAATTATGATCGAATTTGGTTAGAAAAAACTATTTATGGAGATCTCATTCTATGGGGAAAACAAACGCAGGTCAGTAAGACGTTAGTAGAATTATTCAAAGGTTCTGAACATAAAGTAATTCAAGACCACTTTGTAAAAGATACATCCAAATCGGCACTTTATTTTATCAATACAGAAGCCGATCCTAAACACAAAGGCAATCGGCAATATCAAAGATTAAACCCTGAAACAAGATATAGAGATTTCTATTGGTTGGGGCAAATATTAATTATTGAGAAGCTATCCAGCTCTTCCAATTCTATTATTTTTATTCAGCAAGAAAGTGAAATAAAAAAAGTTAAAAATCTTTTTAAGAGTAGAAGTTTTGATGTTATTGATACGGGGCATGAATTAAGTGATTTAAAAATGCTTGGGCAAAAAGCATCCCCCCCTAAAGTTGGTATTTTTGTGTTTTCCGCAATTGATAGAATCCTAGAGCACCTACCAGACACTTCTATCGACATAATTATTGACTCCTTACCCTTGCAAGAGCAATGGATAATGGGAGGAAAATCATTGGGCTTATTGAAGGATGACTTGGATGAAAACCCAACAGAGGATAACTCAACCTTTGATGTTGATCAAAGTACAGAATTACTTCAAGACGGTCAAATAATTACAACTACAACCGATGATGATAATATTGGCGATGAACTTATTCTTAAATATGATATGGTAAGCGCTTTGCTATTGTTGTACCCAAGGATAAAATACTATTTAAACAGAGTGTCAAATATTCAAAATAATAACCGGTTAATTATACTAGATCCGAGATTGCAAAAATTAAAATCTTCTCCTAAAAAACCTTTATTAAGCAAAATAAATATTGTACTTAAATTAACGGAAAATGCGTACGAGAATGCATTGAATGATGTTCGAACATGGTTTAAATCAATAAATATGGAAACCGAAATTCAGCAATCAAAGGGATGGGTAAAAACATTGGAAAGTGTCTTTTTAAGCGGAAAAGGGGTTAACGGTGATGTCGGGACATTTAGAAAAGATCAAATGGCACTTTTGAACTATGTATTTAGTAAAGAAGGCGATGCTCTAATATCTTTACCAACTGGTGGTGGAAAGTCTGTTATCTTCCAAGGACCCGCCATGTATTATGGACTACGAACTGGCCGCTTAACTTTAGTCATTTCCCCTCTTAAGGCATTAATGAGAGATCAAATTGAGTCATTATGGGGCATTGGTTTCTGGAACAGTGTGGAGTATTTGTCTGGCGATTTAAGCAGAATTGAAGTTAATGATATTTATAGGCGTGTATCTGGTGGTGAGGTGACAATGCTATTCGTTGCCCCCGAAAGATTTAGGTCAAATCAGTTTTTAAAATCTCTTGGGTTTAGAGTTGAAGTTGATCAAGATAGCGAGTATTGGGTATTTGATGAAGCGCATTGTATTTCACAATGGGGATTAGATTTTAGACCTGATTATTTTTATGCAGCCAAGAAAATAAAAGAGTTTAAAAAAAGTTTTAGTAAGGCGCCCATTCTTTTTGTTTCTGCAACGGTAACTAATCAAGTGTATAATGATATTGAGGATATTTTCGATTGATATTTAGAACAGAAAATGAAGGTGCTTATAATCCAATTAGAGCACATTTGTCCTTAAATGTTGTTAATCTAAATGAGGAACAGAGGCTAAATCATATTTATAACGATTTAGAAAAATGCTCATTCAATCCCGCTATTAGTAGGTGTATCGTTTTTTGTAGTAGCCGAAAGCTTACCGAGGAACTTGCTGATAAATTCAATACATTATGTGAAAACAACCCAACATATAGAAATATGACGGGTTTTTTTCATGCGGGTATGTCAGGTGACGAACGTGAAGATCAGTATAAATCATATTTAGTGGGTCGGTCTGTAATATTATTTGCAACAAAGGCATTTGGAATGGGCTTGGATATCCCTAATATTCATTTTATCTACCATATTGATGCACCGTCGTCATTAGAAGACTTTTTACAAGAAGTCGGCAGAGCAGGAAGAGACCCAGGTTATTTAAAAAAAGCAGGGTTTGGTATTAAAAATCCTATAAAATGTACTTTATTTATTCAAAGCGATGATTTTAAAAAACAAAAAGATCGGCTACATAGATCTCAACTATCTTGGTCAGAGTTAAATGATATACTCGAAGAGATTGTACGATTTGTAAAAAATGTACGGCCAAAATTAATCTCCGACAAAAAGGCAATCCCGCTTCCATTAGACTTTTTAAAAAACTCAATATTTTTTAGAGAAAAGCAGGATTTATTAAATCGCCAGAGGCTCGGATTATATTGGCTAGAGCGATTAAATAGAATTAGGCTTGGGCAATATTTATCTGCTTACCTTGAATTTAAAACTGATATTAAAGATGAAAGTGAGATTGAGTTATCCCAGATTGAAACTGATTTATTACTTGTTTTAAAATCTCATAAAAGTAAATCCAAAAATTCAAGCGCCTTTTTGGTCCCAATTACTCAAGTAATGAAGGTGACTGAATCAGTAAGTATGAATGAAATATTTAAAATTATTTCATCGCTATATCAAAAGAAAATAGCGTGTTTGAACCACGCTATTCATTGCAGTATTACTAAAAAACGTGAGAGAGAAATCAGGTATTTCCAATATAAAGAAGAATTATCACCAAATTTAAAGGCGGGATATGATTTTATAAATAAAGTTCTTATTTCAATACCGGCAGGAGGTCGAAATATATTAGATAATGATGGGTTAGATAATTATATTGATGAGATATTTTCTGATTGGGCTGGAAATCCACCTTGGGATTGGATAGATAATGAAAAAAAAATGGACAAGTTTATTAAGGATTCTGCTGATTTTAAGAGAAAGTATCGCAGAAAAACATTATTCAGAGTAATTGATAATATTCCTGGAGTTACTGTTAAAACTCATTTTGATAATGATGAGGTAAGTTACATCATTAGAAAAGAAAAAGATGATTGGTCAGATTGGTTGGAAGATCATCAAATTTCATCGTTAAAACTATTAAATATGATATTTGAAGCCCAATCTGCAAATGAATCTTTGGAGCTCGTAGCTGTTTTAGCTAACATAGGCGCAGAAAATCCTAACCTAGATTACTTAGAAGGTATTTTGCTTTTTTTAAGAGGAATGGGGTTTATCAAATTCTCTGGTCCTTTAGTACCTATGGCTGTAGAAATGTATTTATTAGCAATCGATGAAATCGATATAACGGATCAACAAAAAAATGACTACAAGGTTTTTAAAGATTTTCAAAATAATAGAGAATTAAAAATATTGAGGTTATATGCTTTAGAAACTTTAGCCGTAATAAAAAAGGTAGAAAAACAAAGCATATTCATAGAGGAGTACTTTGATTGTACTAGCACAGGCGATGTAAGAAATCTAATTGAAAAATATCTTGAAGAGATTAACCCAAATCATAATATTTTATCTGAAATTAGAAGTGAAGCACTTGATAGATTGGTCCATGGTGAAGAGAATGAAGATGGAGAGAGTGATGGTGGTCTTAATGATGAACAATTGGAAGTGTATAGGGCTCCATTTGAACAATCTACAGTTGTGATTGCCGGTCCTGGTAGTGGCAAAACCCATACACTATTATTAAGATTAGCAAGATTAGTTCATGAACAAGGTACACCACCAAACGAAATATTAGTATTAGCATATAATAGAGCAGTTGTAACAGAATTAAAACATAGGTTATCTGAATTATTCTCAAGACTGGGATATCGAACACTAATCCATAGACTAAATATTTTTACTTATCACTCTTTTATCAAGAGGTGCATACCAGATATTTCGGATTTAATCCCCTTAGGTACAAATACAGAAGGAGATGTCTGGGTTGAAAAATTTCTAGAACGAATTCAAAGTGAACCTGGATTGGTAATCAATACATTAGGCTCTTTACGATATGTATTTATAGATGAATTTCAGGATATTATTAGGCCCAGATACGAAATGATAAAACAGATTGCAAACCCAAAGAAAACGTCTATCACAGTAATCGGTGATCCAGATCAAAGTATTTATGGCTATGATAGGGTTAAATATGGAAAACCACCTGATCCTAGAGAAGCGGATACATTTTTTAATTTGTTTGAAGAAGAATATTCTGCGAGTAGATACAGTTTAAAGAAAAATTATAGATCATTCCCGGATATTATTACAGAATCTCAAAATTTGATATCGCTTAATAGTGAGAGATTAGAATTACCTCTAGAGCATGTAAGGGAACCAAATAGTGATTGGAAAATCAGAAACTATGTAGAAAAAATAGATTCGGATTCGCAGAATAAATGGTATAAAAAATTGTACAACCTAATAGATGAAAAAAATGGACAAGGTGAATATTATAAAGATATTGCCGTATTAGTTAGATCCAATAATGACGTTGCTTATAGAGTAGATGAATTCATGAACACTCTTGAGAAGGAATACGAAGAAAAAATATCCATTAGAATACAGGGAGCATCTAGTGGGTTTTTACAATCAAGAGAAATTGCTTATTATATGGATATTTTCAATAATAAAACCGATAAAAAACTTCCACCTAATTTCCCCTCTATATTTTTAGATACCATTTTAAAAAAATGTAATGAATTTCAAAATTGGGATATAAATATTTTAGAATTACTTGTAGCACTTGTTTTTGAGTTTAATGAAAATCACGGCGAAGATCATACTTTTGGGGAGTTGTTTGAATTTATAGCACATCTTGGAACTAGTAGAGATGAGAGTCATCTGTATAAAATATATTATTATTGGAAGGATATAATTATACCAGATGATAAAAATAAAATTCAGCTTATCTTTTCTAATTTTCATAAAATCAAGGGTCTTGAATTTGATTGTGTTTTTATTCCGCCGTCTTTTTCTGATTTACCAATGGGAAGATATGGAAAGAATTCTTTGCAATCTGTGATTGAGGAAGAAAGACGTGTGTTTTACGTCGGTTACTCTCGGGCAAAAGACAGACTTGTTATTTTAGAATGGGAGAGAGAAAGATGCTTAAAGCAACCTATCCCGACTAAGTGGAGTTTACCAGAAAGATATAAAGCACAAATAGGTAAAGGAGTTGAACAAACTCTTCAAAATATTCTTATATCGAATAATGCAGATGAAAGATTAATTAGACAATATTTTTCTTTTAATAACTGTGAAGCGTTCATCTCATATTATAATACAAAAATATCTAAAGGGGATTCTGTTACTATTAAAAAAATTGGGGGTAGGTGGTTAATTATACATGAGATGAAGCCAATAGCTATGTGTTCTAGTACACTTACACGCTATCTACAAGATAATCATATGTATTCTGGGTTAAGGATTGCATCAATTGTTAGATACACATTGGAAGAGTCATTACAATATGATGAAAGGAACGATAAAAACTATACGAATAGATGGAGCCCATATTTTAAATCACAGGGTTGGATATATGTACCGGAAATATTTGGATATATGAAAAGTAATAACATTAATTAAAATATGTTTACAAATCAACTAACACTCCTATGGAAAATAATCAAACGGGGATTTTATATCCTTGGTGGGTTGCTACTGTTCATCGTTGTCATAGAAGTTATACGAGCATTACAGACCCTTGCAGCTGTTCATACGTTGTTAGCATGGGTGGCTGGAATCTTAGGCATCGGGTCCATTATATGGGGTGTTTGGAAACTGTTGAATCTCTTAAAAGAATTCCCATCCGCATTAATATCACCGAACCCGGATACACTTGGTGGGATAGAAAGCAGAACTTACCTAAAAGCCCACCTTTATTACTTGAAATCAGTTGTCGAAGGGCTATCGAAGAATAAACAACTTCCCATTGAGAGTCGTAATGGATTGTACGGTGTGTTATCTGACAGTAAATCATTTTCAACGTCTGGTAATGCTGATCAAGTAAAACGAAGAATAGTGACATTGGACGAAGACGTTATTTTTCCTGCTCTAAAACAGTTAGACGATCAAGCGGAAAAGAAAGTTCAGGATACGGTTAGGGATACTATGGTTGGTGTCATGCTTCTTCCGTTTAAAGCAGCGGACATTTATTTAGTTATTTACCGTAATGGCGTCATGTTTTTTGAACTAGTCAAGTTGTATAGCCAACGACCCAGTATTAAGGAAACTTACAATGTTTTCAGAGACGTTTTAAAGATGGTAGCCACAGTAAACATTTTAAGCTATACGGAACGGTTTACCCAAAAGCTTATGGCTTCCGTTCCAATCCTAGACAAAACGACTGATGATATTATTCAGGGAACTGGTGCTGGTATATTAACGACTGCCGTTGGTAAAGCGACCATTCAAAGGTGTCGTGCTTACCAGGGTTGGAACGTTGATGCTGAAATTGAGAGTTATCGTAAAACTTCGTTAGACTTCTTGGGTTATGTAAAAGACATCTTGGGAGATGACGTTGTACCGCCTTTATCGAAACAGTGGAAGCAGGCTTGGGGATATATGAAAGGAATGTTTGTTAAGGATGAGCAGGAATTGAATGACATAGTAGATGAAAAGAAACAGAGATGGAAAGTATGGAATAAAAAATGAAAAACGTGCTATTTATTTTGTCGCTTCTATTTTATGGTATTTATTTTTTTGGGGATTACGGCTTAATATTTATTGAAAACTTGTCAGAACTATTGAAAAGAAATAATTACAGATATTCAGAATCTTTTGCTGTCCGAGATGGTATCTGCCCAAAGTGTCAAACAAAAAGCATGGCTCGTATAGAATATCAATTAGTTAATTATAATAATATTCAGGATAAAGATTCTATTAAGGTAATTTGTGGTAATGGTTTAGCGCAATGGCAATGTACTAAGTGTAACTTTGAATCATGAGACTAATTATACACTATATAGTATCAAAAATCATTTTATTTAAGAGTTTTTAAACTTCAAAATGCCCAAACAGTCTAAAACAGTCGCTTTCTACTTAAGAGTATCTACTCGGCACCAGGATACCCCTGAAGGATCCATAATTTCCCAAAAACAACGCCTAACCGAATGGTTTGAGTATCATAACTCCCAAGCTGAATATGATAATGATAAGGAGCCATATACGAGTTATATTGTTTATAGGGATGTTGAAACTGGGACAAAGGCTGCTAAACGTCCAAGCTATAAGAAAATGTTAGCTGATATTAGAATGGGGAAGGTTCAAACCATTGCAGCCATCAGTATAAGCAGGTTGAATAGAAACCTTCGTGAATTCTATGAGCTTTATGATATCACTCAACATAAGAATGTTGATATAGTATCCCTCAAGGAAAATTTTGATACATCAACTGCCATAGGTCGGGCAATTTTAAAATTCATGCTTATATTTTATGAACTAGAGAGTGAACAAACCAGTGAAAGGGGCAAAGATAACCGATATGCTAGGGCAAAACGTGGTCTATGGGTAACAGCCACAATTACCGGTTATAAAAAAGATCCTGAAAAGCCTGGCCAACTAATACCAATTCCATCTGAAGTAGAAGTGGTTAATATGATATTTGATCTTTATTTGGAACATGGTTCTTTAGGGATAGTCAGAGATAGACTGACAGAAAGAGGTATTTTAACACCAGCACGGAAAATGACAGGAACAAATTCAGGAGATCCACACCCCTACGTTACAGTGAGTATCAGTCGTATCCTTCAAAATAAGGTCTATATTGGTGTGCAGCAGTATCAAAAGGGTAAAAGGGGAATAGATGGATTGCCTCCAGGAGACGCTTATGAAGAGTTGCCCGGTAATTGGGAACCAATTATAAATGATAAGAAATTTAAAAGGGTACAATTACTTCTCATGAAAAACCGTGACATGAAGTCAAATAATATTAGAAAA
>ENA-OREN01001968-OREN01001968.1-marine-metagenome-genome-assembly--contig:-NODE-1968-length-22315-cov-9.164268_pt1 | contig 22315 bp, 35 predicted proteins | sample MGYA00248624_ERZ508555 | MGnify/ENA primary metagenome ERZ508555 (study PRJEB26222, sample SAMN06267773) | marine metagenome | isolation source: Saanich Inlet, British Columbia, Canada | place...
GATGGATTGGTATATCAAGGTATGGTAGATGATTGGAGTCAAGAGTTAATTGATGAAAATAGATTAATCGATTTTGAAAATATGATAGATAGTATGTATGGAACAGGAGTTTGGGAGTGAATATATTTAAATTACCAGTAGATGGCAAAGGTGTTGATTCAGATGTGGCTCGTTCATCTAACGATTGGCACGAGTTTAGGGAGTATCATAAGGAACATAACCCTATTAGGTATTTCATCAACAACGACTTTGAATCGATTTTCATTTGGCCTTGGTCTATGAGATTAGAACGAGCAATTGATTGGGTTAAATATAGAACCACTAGACGATACCATATTGTTAATACAGGAATGGAGCCTGGATATTCTGATGTATCTGAGAAGATGCTTCACGTAAACTTTAATATGCTTAAAGACTTTGTTGAGATTGAAAAAGCACATATGTACGAAGTGTTTGTTAATAATGGCGTCACGGGTAATGCCGCTGGCGTTGCTCACCTTATGTGGGAAATGGGCTTGGAAGAACAAGAAGAATTTGGCAATAACCAACAAGCAAAAAATGCTAGAGAGATTTATGACTTATACAATTGGTGGATTGATGAAAGACCTTTAAGAGTAGACCCAATGGAAACTACCGAATACAATGCTTATTGGAAGTTACGCACTGAACTTTATGGCATCGGCTGTGTCGGTTGCAGTGACAAAGATACACCAGAACTAAAGAAACTTCAGACAAAAGCATACAAGTTATCAGAGAAATTAGATAAGCAATATGCTAAGGAAGATGAAAAGAATCTTATTAGACTAATGAAGATTAGAGATGCCCTATGGACATAACAGAAAAAAAGGTAGAGGCATTGGTCAACTTAGTTGAAGCAATGGCATTAACTCAAGGGACTATGTACAATAAGATTGAGTTCTTAGAAAAACGCATTAGGTTACTTGAGTTTATTACTGACTGCGACGACAAAGAATTGGAACTATTTCGAACTGGCGGTACGGGTAAATGAAATTTAACAAATTTGACCAAGGGTACTTCATTCAATTAAGTGAAAACAAGAACATTGAACTTGAATGGAGCACTGATTCACAGTGGTTTTGGTTCTCGACTGGCATCAATACAGGTGACCACTGGGGATTTGAACTTTACGTAAGTATATTAAAGGTTGATTTAAGATTTACTTTTTACGACACAAGACACCGAGAGGACTGATATGAAGATAACATGTATTAGTGACACACATACTAAGCACAGCGAATTAGACTTACCAGGCGGTGATGTGCTTATTCACTCCGGCGACTTTATGTCAAGTGGCAAAGATTCTTTGGAGTTGTTAGAGTTTCTTAATTGGTTGTACAAACAGCCGTACGAACATAAGATTCTTATTGCTGGCAACCACGATAGACTATTCGAAGAAACACCTGCGTACGCTAACCAACTCATCAATGATGTTAATCACAACGGTTCCATTACATACTTACAAGATGAAGGTTGTACAATTGATGGTATTAATTTTTACGGCTCTCCTTGGACTCCTGAGTTCTGTGGGTGGGCATTTCAAATTCATAACGACTATGAAGACACCGAACATTGGAGAAAGATTCCAAAAGATACTGATGTTCTAATTACTCATGGCCCTGCTTACGGAAAACTTGATGAGATTACAACACCATCAAGGACTGGAGCAACTCCAGGCCATTTAGGTTCTAAGGCATTACGACTTTGGATTGATGAGAATAACCCTAAGTTACACGTATGCGGGCATATTCATTCAAGCCAAGGTGTATTAGATGGGTACGGCGAAGTAACAACTCACATTAACGCATCGTGCTTGGGCGAAGATTACATGTACTCAAATGCTAAGAGGTACTTTGAGTGGACACTGTAGTATCTAATATATGTTAAAATTTATATACAGAGAAAAGGAGAGTACCAATGAAAGTAGAAACTAAGTTCCACCCAATAACAATTACATTAGAAACAGCACAAGAATTTGATTTTATGTGGGATGCATTAGAACAAGCATATGAAACGTATCCTATAGATTCACCTATTCGTAATTTCTTAATAGATGCAAGTAATTCAATGAGCGAAGTACATAGTGTTCAGCCAAGCGTTGAAGAAATTAATGAGTTGATTAACACAGCAGTTATTTCTGAAGACGATGAACGTATGCTGGATGACCAATCAAGAGATATTTGGGAATAACGTTCAAATGAATAATTGGGTGTGGAAGGGTGATGAAATTATTATCGAAAACCGTGAATGGTTTAATAACAACTACGTTGAAATTAAAGAATGGTTTACTGAGCGTATGTTGTTAACACACTTATCATTTGAAGGAACAAGTAGAATAATCGTACGTGATATAACACCCGAGATTAAAACTATGTTCACATTGCAGTTTAAATAATATACATAAGTCGTGCTTACGTAAAACTTAAAAGTTTTGTACGTTTAAAGAGCATAAATACAGATTATGCTCTTTAATTACTTAACAATATTCATTGCACTTGCTATATCAGGTGTAGCAATTTTCTACTCAGTGGCAGGACTAGCAACAATATTTGCGGCTTCTGTTATTCCTATCATCATCATGGGAAGTGTACTTGAAGTAGGAAAACTTATCACTGCTGTATGGCTCCATAAGAACTGGAGTAAAGCAGTGTGGTGGCTCAAAACATATCTAACACTAGCAGTAGTAATCTTAATGTTCATTACGTCTATGGGTATCTTTGGTTACTTGTCAAAGTCTCACATTGAACAAGCATCTGCATCCGATGACCAAATAGCAAAGATTGAAGTACTAGATGATACTATTGTACGTTTAGATTCTAAAATTAAACGTTGGGATGATGAGATAGAACGTTTGTCGTCGGGTGATATTAATAACACACGTGTAGATAATTTAATCCAGCGCGAACAAGATGCACTTGATACAATTAATATAGCAATAGATAAAGAAAAGCAAGAGTACAGAACACAAGCATCTACTGACATTAATGCGGTTAATAATAAATTAACGCAGTACAGAAATAATACAAAAGATGAAATTGTATCGATTAACGAACAACTTAAAACTTGTTTCTCTTGTACAGATGAACAACAAGCACTCAAAGACACTAAGTCAGCGTTAGCAGGCAATGAGGCATCTGCAACAAGCAATATTAGTAGCATTAAGCGACAATTATCAGTTGATTTAAGTAATATAGCGCAACAGTACACGTCGCAACTTGCGCCTATTAACCAACGTATTAATGAGTTAAAAACACAATCATCTAGTAAAACACAAGACATCGATGTACGTATATCAACACTAGAAAGTAATATACAAACAGCACAAGCAACTCTTTCATCTAATCGCGAAGATAAAACTGTACTAGAAAGTAAATTCCGCAAACTCGAAGCCGAAGTAGGCCCTGTAAAATATATTGCTGAATTTATATACAACAAAAAAGCCGGCCGTAACATGCTCGAGGAAGCAGTTCGGTGGGTGATTGTTACTATTATCTTTGTATTTGACCCACTTGCGGTATTGTTACTAATTGCAAGTCAGTATTCATTTGAAGAAACAAAGCGTAAAAACAATCCAAAGCCACCTACTCCAACACAGCCTATTAACCCCACTAAACGCGAACATGATTACACGGAGTTAGTTGGCAGAACATACAAAGGAAAGTGGCATCCGGATGATGCACCCGATGCTAATACGCCTAAAGATACATCGTACACTGCACTCGTTGGAAAGATATTTGAAGGAGTAAGACACGAAGACGATACTACAGACAATAAAATACCTGCTAAGCCCGCGCCAATTAAAAAGAAAAAGAAAACTAAAACTAGCAAGACGACTGCTAAGAAGGCAGTTAAAAAAGCAGTAGACAAGGTACATAAACTTAAACGTGAGTTGACGAAAGGCACTATCAAAAGTAAAGTATCAGACAAAGATGTAGATATTATTACTGCACTGATTACTCATACAGATCCAAACGAGTACATACTATACGAAAACAAAAAGCACAGACTGGCACCGTTCGCTAGTTCGCATTCCGAGCTTTTAACTGATGTCAAAAGCACAGTTGACTTCGGTGTTGTATTTCCAGAGAATATGCCAGTTGCTACGTTGTTCATACGCACTGACTTCTTACCAACCAAGTTATTTAGATTTAATAGCGAGAGTTGGGTTGAGTTAGATAAAGCATTGCTCAAGGAAAGTGCTTATAGTGCACTGTATGTTGAGCATTTAATTAAAAAGATTAACGAGCATGATCACGATAACGTATTACTTGATGCTGTTGTAGCAGAAGGTGTAGATAATGATTCTGTTATGGTATTTAACGATATTGAAATAAAACATATAACCGAGTTCAAACCATAATAGTTAAGGTTGATTTAACCGGAACCAGGTACATCTGCTTTTAAAACAGGTGTATCTACGCTAAAATATAAATAAATTAATACAATTACATTAGGAAATGATATGTCAGAAACTTCAACTGAAGTAGCAACACAAACGCAAACGCAAACGCAAACGCAAACACAAACTGAGTTTGAATTAGCTCAGCCGTCGTTATACAAAATCATTTATATAAACGATAGCCAGACAAGTATGCAATTTGTTATCGATAGCTTAACTTACTACTTTGGATATAGTGCAGTTGGTGCCGAAACAATTACAGAAGACATTCACGCCGAAGGGTCTGCGATTGTTGCTGTACTGCCGTACGAAATTGCCGAGCAAAAAGGAATCGAAGTTACTGTAGATGCTAGAAGTCAAGGTTACCCGTTACAAATTAAGTTAGAAGAAGACGAGACCTAGTGTATATTATTGTAGGTGATAGAGATATACAGGAGCTAGCAAAGAAATACATTATTCTTGAATTAGACACGATCAAAGTTGAATCAAATAATACAACGACGTACTGTGTTGTCGATTCCGCAGGCATTGGCGTTAATGATATCAATGCATTGGAAAGTCACAAAACATTACATGCTAATTTAATTAAAAACTACAAGATTGGTAATTGGAAGTTTTGCAATGATGCAATTAAACACCTACACGGCAAGTTTAATGGAGAGTTAGACACATTTTATGATGTCTTTAAAGACCGTGTCCTGACATTACAAGAAGACGAACTTCCTAAAAATTGGACAGGTGTTGTAGTCTTATAGTAAGTGTCTATACTTTTTTACAATCGCATCACCGACACTTCTGGACTTTTTATTTGCAGTTTGATAAGCGTCAGCTAGTATTGGTACAATAGACTTGTTAAATACAGTGGGTTCTATTGCGTTGCGGTACATATCGTAGTAATAAAATAACGAACCACCAGGAACAGTATAAAAACTTTCTTCTTGAATTTGTATTGCTGTATTCATGCCAGTTAATAATTCATTCATTAGTTTATCGCAAAATGCAGAACTGTAGAAATGCGCACGGTTATACAGAACAATATCTTTAGTTTTTTTGAGCATGCTATTATAATCTTTTTTGCTCATTTCCGAAATGCGCGTAATGATAGATAATATTTTTTTATATCTTAACTCGCTGTCGGTTTCCACATCATATCCTTCGTCCCATATATCTCCAAATGTTTTAAACCCGTAACTTTTTATGTATTCTAAGCTGTGTGGTCCTGCAAATAGTATAAATGGCTGATACATAACAATTGGTTTAAAAATCTTCTCTGTTAAATGGGTTTTGTCTGTATTAAATAATGTTTCTGGGACTAGTTGGATGTCGAATCGTGCACGATCTTGCCAGTCGATAGACGCACTCGCATCGCTTGGTATTATTTTATTATGGTTTAATAATGCGGGACAGAAGATTTGATTGTTTGTGTTATTTCTCGCAAATGCTAATAAATCTTTTCTATATTTTCTTGTACCGGAGGTATCACGAATGTACATTCCAAAACGCTTAGTATTACCAATTGAATGTTTGCTATAATCTAGTAAACGGTAGCAGTTAAACCAGAATATACTAGTCAATGCGTTTGACCAAAAATGAACAGGAATGTGGAAATTGTCTCTGAATTTTTTAATATCTGCACTGTTGGATTCGCTGTGACATATAATAGGAGAGTACAGTGATGCCGAGTTCGAAAACACAAAATCATCCGAAATGTAATTGATATTGTTTGATATTAATGTGCTGCTCGATAAATCGCAAATAGTAGCGCTGTAAAATGCATCGATGTCGACTGGCTCCTGATCGTACATCTCTATAAATCCCGTAGATCTTCTTAATAGTGGTGTATTGTGCATATCTGGTTGGTCACTAGTATAAGGCGTGTGTGTGGGAACTAAGTCATTTAGATTTTTTGATCCATTTGTAATGAAATTACGAACTGTCACACTTTTTTTATTAGTAATACAATAATAGCGTAAATAGTCGTATAATTGATTAGGAGAAAACATAAATGAATATTGGTATGATTGGATTAGGTAAACTAGGTATGGATGCGGCGGAAGTATTTGCTACAAAAAACACAGTTTACGGTTACGATATTTACCCAAGAAAATCCGACACTGTAAATGTTTGTAGTACTGTTGAGGATTGCGTTAATAAAAGTGATTGGATTTTCATTGCAGTTGAAACACCGCATAGCAAGGAGTACGACGGCAGTGTACCAAGTGCACATCTTAAACCAAAGGATTTTAATTACGATGTTGTTAAGTCTGTACTTACACAAATTAACAAGTACGCAACTGCTGATAAAAATATTGTACTAATTAGTACAGTACTTCCGGGTACAACACGTAGAGAGTTTGATAACTTACTAGACAACCACACGCTAATTTACAACCCTTACTTAATTGCAATGGGCACTGTTAAGTGGGATATGGTAAATCCTGAGATGCTAATTATTGGTAGTAAGAATGCAGATGACCCTCGTGTTGCTGAACTAATTACTATTTACGAAGGTATTATGGAAAACAACCCACGATACGAATGCGGAACATGGGAAGAAGCAGAAGCAATTAAAATCTTCTACAACACATACATTTCAGCAAAAGTTGGTATCGTAAATATGATTCAAGACTTTGCTATGAAGATTGGACATATGAACGTAGACGTAGTTACCGATGCAATGGCACACAGTGATATCAGACTACAAAGTCCTAAGTACATGACTGCAGGCATGGGCGACTCAGGTGCTTGTCATCCACGTGATAATATTGCATTGCGTTGGTTAGCAGAGAAGTACGACATTGGTTACGATATGTTTAGTACTATTATGGGTGCTAGAGAAGACCAAGCAAAGAACATGGCAAACTTTTTAGTAGACCAAGCAAAAGCAAGAAACTTACCTGTTGTTATTCACGGCAAAGCATACAAGCCGGACATTGAATATTGCATTGGTAGTTACAGTACATTAATTGGACACTACGTTACAGAAGCAGGCGCAGTTGTTAAGTACCTAGACCCGCTTGCAGACGACAAAACAGATGTCATTGATAATATGGACAGTCCTGCTGTTGTGTTGTTAGCACATAATAGAAGAATTACGTACGGTTATGTAACTGAACATAGTGAAAGTGATTTGAATGATTCGTTCTACACTGATATTCCAACGGGAAGTATTATTGTTGACCCGTGGAGAAAGATGGACCAAAAATCAGACAAGTACACTGTAATTTATTACGGAGATACAAGACACATTGAAAGTTAATAGCAACAATGAGTGGGGTAAGTTACGTAGTATTGTTGTTGGCACAGCAGTAAACGCAAACTTCCCACAGTATGATACATTGTATCAAAAATCGATGGAAGGCGGTGCGTGGGGAGAAACCCCACCACCCATTGGTGCTGTGCCTGAGCAAATCATTGAAGAAACTGAAGAAGATTTAGATTTATTAATACATACGTTGGATAGGTTCGCAGTAAGTGTGTACCGACCAAACACATTAGAGTTTAATCAGATTGTTTCAACTCCCGATTGGAAAACAGACAGTCAGTATGCTTATTGTCCTCGTGACACACACTTAGTTATTGGTGATATGGTCATTGAAACACCAATGACCACCCGTGCTAGGCAACATGAAGCAATACTATTGGATACTATTCGTAGACAAGCAATACAAGATGGTGCGAGATGGATTAGTGCACCACGTCCTAGATTATTAGATAGTGAAAATTTGCTCAATGGCGAATTTAAACTAACCGAAACTGAGCCTGCGTTTGATGCGGCGAATGTATGCAGATTGGGCAAAGATTTGTTGTACTTAGTTAGTTCAAGTGGTAATAGAATCGGAGCACAGTGGTTACAAAATGTAATTGGCAACGAATACAAAGTACATATTTGCGATATGTACAATAGTAGTCATATCGACAGTACTATTGTTCCTATTGCAGAAGGCACTGTGTTATTAAATGCCAATCGTGTTAATGAAGATAATGTTCCAAGCGTGTTTAAAGATTGGGATAGAATCTACATCAAGGAAGAAGATATTGTTCCTAGAGATTTTCATGAATATCCGTACGCAAGTTCGTGGATTGGAATTAACATGTTAGCAGTCAACCAAAAGACAGTTATTGTGGATGAATGTCAAACCAAAATAATTGATATTTTGGAGAAGAAAAATTTTACAGTCGCACCTGTTCCGCTAAGACATAGTAGAACATTGGGTGGCGGATTTCATTGCGTTACTTTAGACTTAGAGAGGGATAATGATTAATACCGAAAGTTTGATTGATACTAGTGCTATTGAAGCACTAGTAAAAGATAAAGTAGCAGAAACTATTGTTGCTGAAATTGACCAATTGATGGCAAACCCTGCTGAATTATTAGAGTTGATTAAACGTGACGCAACTGCAATACTAGTTAAGCAATTGGCAAATAACTGTAATGTTGATGATATCGAAACTAGAGTAGCAATCCACGCAGACAAGTTACTAGAAAAACGAATAGACGATAGTACAATATCGAACATTGTGTACGAACATGTAAGAGCACCTGTCGAAGCAGAAGTAACTGAACTCTTGAAGAATAGCATTGATATAACCAATATTATTGAATCACAAGTAGTCAATGCCTTTAGAAACCGATTGGGTGTTAAGTTTGACAATCTCGATATTACCGATATGGTTAATAGTAAGATTGATGAATTATTCAAAGCACATATAAGTGTAACAAAGGGCATTTCAAATACAGCAAAACAAACAGAGTTGTCAGTAATGGATGACATTGTGGTTGTTGAGAATGAACTACTTGTTAACCGTATTAACTCTCCAGGTGGCATCACAACAGATAGTAACTTACATGTTAAAGGTAATATGACTATTGAAGGTGATATCAATACCGATGGTAGAGGTTGGAGCAAATTAACGAAAAAGATTGAAAAAAATGTTCTAGATAAGTTTCAGAACCAAGCAATTCATAAGTTGGGTGATTCTGTTTTAGAGTACGCAAAATCAGAAGGTATTGATTTTGGTTCAGTTACAGTCAATGGTAAAGAATTAATCAATGAAGGTGGCCTTGGTAAAACAGTTGTAAAATCTAACATACAGACTCTAGGACAGTTGAATGATTTGAATGTTCGTGGCGAGGCAGAAATTAACGATACACTATTTGTCGTTAATAATAGAATAGGTGTTAATACTGCTGAACCTAGCATGGCATTGTCTGTGTGGGACGAAGAAGTTAGTATAGTTGTCGGTAAATTAAAATCACAAACAGCATTCATTGGCACAGCAGGAATGCAGGAATTAATCATTGGTATTAACAAGCGCCCTGACATCACAGTCCAAGAAAATGGAATTGTTGCTATTGATAAGTTGCAAATCGGCAGAAACAGAATAAAGTACGAAGGGGAATTACCTGGGTACCAAGGTGTTAAAGGCGATATAACATTCAATACAAACGTATCAAAGGAACACACTGTGTTTGCTTGGGTGTGTTTGGGCGGACACAAGTGGTTACCACTTAAGGCGTTTGTGTGAAGATAGGGTGGGCATTAAGTGAGCAAATTGGTAAAAAAGTTGCCGACATCGATGTATTAAAGGATACTGCCCCAACTTGGGGTAGTTGCTCCATATACAATAATTACACCGTTGATAATATTATATGTAATGATATAAAGCAAGCAGAACGGTTAATACAACACGGTACTCAAAACGAAGTTAATTTTTACATGCCACAGGAAGATTGTAGCACGTTGGGCAACCCACCGAATATCAAAACATTTCAAGGTGCGTTCACTGACACTAATATCAATTTCAAGGATGATATTGTTGCAATGAATGTAGTTACTAGTATGTACGATATTATATTGCTACTCGGGTTTAAGTTCACTAAGCCAAAAGCAAAAGCAGAGCAGTTAGATAAGCACAAGCAATTAGCGTATTTACATAACGTAAAAACTATCATCAAAGAGAACGAAGACAAGCAATTTGTCTTAGTAAATTATAAAGGCAAACTCAGTGCTGACTTTGATTCTATCGAAAATCTATCACGCGACTCATTAGCAAATGTACTAGAGCTAATACACGAAATTTAATTCATACCATTTAACCTATTTAGGTTGCATTTTATTTTTTCCTAATGTATAATACAACTGTATTTAAATTTTAGGGATATGATAGAAATGCAAAAAATCACAAAAGAGCAATTTGAACAAATTCAATACCGCACACGTATGCCAGTCATTGAAAAAATCATTAGAAAGAAACGCAAGTTCTCGCGCTTACTGTACGATCAGCACATGGAACTTATAGCAACTCAAACAATTACACACGCAGGCTCTGTTTACAAGCTATTATGACAACAATATACGCTTACTCGGAGTATAATCCACATCGTACTAATTTCCAAACACTAACATATCAACTTCGCAATGATTATTCATTAACATTTGAAGTACCCAACGAGTTAGTAAATGTTACTGAAGATAACGAATTATACAAAATCACAATTGAAAAAATAACAGACAAAGAAGAAATTGAACAAGCACTGATGTTCGACAAGCTAAGAGGAGCAGAACGTGTCAAGAATAAAATCCATCAAGGACGGATTCCTATTATGGATAGCGTACACAATTTTTAAACTATAGGGAGTAATATGAAAAAACTAGCAATGCTTTTCGCTATTGTAGCAACTACAACAATGGCAAACACAGAAGTAGAAACAGTTAATAAACAAATCAATAACGTAAATGTTTCAATTAGCGATAATAAAGTAAGAGTTACACTAAAGAATAAACACATCTTTTCACAAGATTGCAGGGATTATACGTGTAAACTATTTACACCGTTATTGCCAGACCCGTATATCGAACGCGAAGATGGATACATTATCGAATCGCCTGTTATTAAACAAGTGTCATTGGAAAATGCAACTAGTTTTAAACGGTTTGACGATACAATCGTATTCATTGTAAACAAAGCAAGTGTATCCGGTTTGTACTCGCACATCGGACATTATGCAATTAATACTGTTAGTGGGTCAGTAACAGTTAATATTAATGAGCAAGACGTTTATAATCAAGGTCTACCAGATCCAACAAAAGAATTTGCATCTACCACAATGCAAGCAACAACAGTAACATTTTAATAACAAAGGAGCAAGAATGAAACAATTAGTACTAGTAACAGTAATCACATTAGCATCAACAGCAAACGCACTAACAGCAGGCGATTTAATGAATAAACGCGACATTGCATTAACTGCATTTGGAGTAGCGGATTATTATTCATATAATTGTGCTGGATTAACCAATCGCGGTAAACGCATTATTAATGATGTGTACCATAAACATGGGTTTAACCAAATGGACACAGTTAAAATGAAAAACACAAAAGAATTCCGTAATGGATTTGAAGTTGCGGCACGTTATAGTTGCAATGGACTTAGAAGTGCATTAACAGATGCCGGCGCCGGCGGAATGATTCGTTAGGTGGTAATATATGACAGAGCAACACTTAATGGTATTTTTAGTTTGTTTAATGGTTCTTACATTTACTTCGGTAATGACGTACGGTTTATTCAGAACAAGTAAATGGAAGTAAAGCAAACAGCGGAGCAGATACGTTCGAGAAGGTACGCAACCAAGAAGAACGAGAAGGTGTCGTACAATATTCAACAAAAACAATATGCTGAGTCGCAAGGCAAGTTTAAAGGCGATAAAGAAGGTCGCGATAAGAAGTACAACACAGACATTGAATACATTCAGAGTATTGTATCATCTGAAATGCCTAAAGAATGGACAGAACGATTAGAAGAAGTTATGGTACGACACAACAGTGCCACTAAGAACACTACTCGATTTAAAACAAGTACAATTAAAACGGTATTTGAATTTAAGAAGCATCAACAAAAACACGATGATGCATTAGTAAAAATGTTAAATGCGTTAGGATAAGATGATAAGTGAATTAGGAACAATTATGTTTTATTCTGTAATTGCCGCACTAGTAGTAACTGCACTAGTTGAATCTGTGTTTAAGTAGGAGTTAAAATGTTTAATGATATCGATGAAAACTTTATTGAAAAAGTAACACTATTTGACGAAGAGTTCATTGTTAAAAAGGACGTGCTAATTGATTCTAAGTACAGAGGATTTCATAATGGATTGCGTGTTACTAAAGGGTACGACGATAAGTTTGAAGTGCTACGAGACGTAATTGTGTACTACGAAGATAATTTCATGAGTATTAAGCACTTTATTGAGAACACTAACTACAGTAGCAAAATGTGGGTGAAGGAAGACCCCGATAACCGATTCGTTGTACCGTTATCAGATGATGCAATATATTGGCAAGAGAAGGGCATTCATACAGTACCACAACTCAGACATTATTTGGATAAACTTGAAGTTATAGCATAATATAACTTGCATAAGTAAGTGTATGAATATTACTGAAATAACAACACAAACAACTACAGTGTACCACGGTGACAATTATGGTACTACTTCAATGAATCCAAAACTAATGAATTACGGAAATAATCAAGAAGGCATTGGTATATATTTTGGAACACTAGACACAGCAAAAGGGTACGGAGATAAGATTGTATCTACACGCATTAATACTAGTAATTTTTTAAACTCAAGAGCACTAACTAAAGACAAATTGCAATTAGATAAGTTAACCACACTTATACAAGAGTTGAACAAACGTGATTCTGACTTTTGGTACTTGTTTACTGACTTTGGCATGGAAGTACAAGGACCAGAGGAAGTCAAACAATACCATTGCTCAGAGTTAGCATATGCACTAGGCAACGACGAACTCCGTAACATGCAAATAACACTAGCAGAACGCAGTAACGTTGAACTATTTGTTACGTTGTGGAATAAGATATTCCCTAATGTTCATGGACTGTACAACAACGAGTTCTATGCAATCATAAACACAGGTTATAAATTATCAAAAGTTCAGTGATGCAAAAGTTACGTTGGTTGGGTGCATTTACAATGACTGTAGCAGTTACATTACACACACTAAATATATACCCGTGGAATGTGTACGTGCAGATGGTTGGTGCAGTTATATGGATATATGCAGGCACTACTGCAAAGGATTGGGCGTTAGTGTCCAACTTCGTACCGCAGTTAGTCATTATGGCCATTGGAATGATTTACTTAATGTGGTAAGTCTACTAATAGTGTAGTGCTAAACATAGCATATAAATAATGCTTATGCATATGACAACCCCACTGTGGTTACAAACCGAATACAATTTTAATATATTAGACATACACGATATCTCTGACATAGAGTTCGCTCCGTACAATACAATATATAAAATATTAAGCGATAACTATTCCGAGAAATATTCGCCCGACGACAGAATAGTGTTATATAGCAACACGATACTAAAATATAATGTATTAGAGTATATTCAAGAATCGATGTATTCATTTGATATCGACAATAGTTTTTTGCTAATAGTATCTCCCAGTGATATCGCAGACGAGCTTAACCAAGTTAGAGTAAGCCTATCCACAAACAACAATTCAATTCATAGTATTGTTAGGATACCTGAGACTACTCTAAAAAACAAGGATGTTAACCCATCTTTAATTCCAAAGCCACTTCCTGCAAGTTTTTGCGTTCTTGCTTGGGCTAGTTTGAAAATAAACGCACGTGGTAACTTCACTCCATGCTGTGTATACAAAGGTGCTATCAAAGACGACAATGGATCGAAATTTAGTGTCTTTGATAACGCGTCCATCGACGATGTTTACAACTCCACTGAAATGAATGAACTTCGCGATGATTTTATTCACGGTAAGCATCCAGAAAAATGTTCGTATTGCTGGAACTTAGAAAATAATAACTGCCATAGTCCACGAATCGAGAATATAGAAACATTTAAGAAGATAGTAGGAGTAATTGATTTTGAAGAACCGAGTATTGAAAATATTTTATCAGTCGATGCTGACTTGGGCTCAACGTGTAATTTAAAATGTAGAATATGCGGGCCAGGGCTAAGCTCAAAAATTATGAAGGAAGAATTAACCTATGCTACTAATCCTATTCAAATTGAAACATTACTGAAATTAAAAGACGAAAATAATAAATTTAATAGAAAAAATGAAATGTTCTGGAATTCAATGATTTCAATCCTGCCCAATGTAGAAAGGCTGAATTTTTTTGGTGGGGAACCACTAGCAAACCTCAAGCAAATTCCATTTCTGCAACTATTAGTCGATAAATCGTACTCAAAAAATATTAGGTTGCATTACAACACTAACGGTACATTATTGCCAGTGGGCATTGTACCTGTGTGGAATAAATTCAACGAAGTAGACATAGCATTTAGTATAGATGATACTGGTAAACGGTTTGAATATCAGCGCAGTGGTGGATTATGGAGTGACGTAGAAGCAAACATAGATACATTACTATCGCAATCAAGTACTACGTATACATTCAGCGTTTGGGCAACAGTAAATAATCAAAATGTTTTTTATCTCGATGAATTATTAGATTGGTGCAATACCAATAACTTCGGCGCAGTTCATTTGAATATCTTGGAATCCCCGGACTACCTTAATATTAAGTACCTTGCTGATAATACTAAAAAAATAATTATCGATAAATTAGTAGGATCATCCCATACTAAATTGCACAATGTAATTACTTACTTACAGACGACTATGGGATCGACATCAAAGGAGGAAGATTTCAAAAAATATATTAGAAAAATTGATGTTAGACGCGATGAAGATTTTTCAATAGCGCATAGCGATTTTTCTAATATTATTAATTACACTAAGTAATTCCTCTTAAAAAAATCTGTTTATTAATTCATTTGTATAAATAACTATATAAGTAAACTCTAATATTATTGTTTACTTATATTATACTTAACATACAGGAGAAGTAAAATGACAAAAACTATCACAACTGTGCTTACGGCACTACTTTTAACAGCTGGTTCAGCAAACGCATTTTTTGACAATGCAAACTTTATGCCATGGGACAACAATAACAACGAGCGTTGGTCTTTTAACAACGATGCCGAAGACAACGGAATCTTTGCATACAATAGTTACGACTTATGGGATCCACGTTGGTACTCAACTGAGTTTACTAATATGGTTAACGAAATCGACGATAAGCAAACTAATCAATATGCGTTTAACTCAAACTCTTTTCCAGCAAAAGATACAACTGCAGTTACAATTATTACTAAATAAGTTTATAATAATATCGTAAATATCAAGGGCTCCGAAGAGCCCTTTTTGGGTAAGAATTGATTATTTTAAACAATAGGAGCCAACCATGGCAAACGAAGTATTAGACGCAAGTGGATTAAACTGTCCACAATCGAGAAAGTATAATGAATATTAAAAAAGCACAAACGTGGATGATGGCTAATTGCCCACTACCAAAAGCAGTTCGTTGGGTTAAGAATCATTTTAAAAACTTAGACAAATAGGAGTAGTAATGGTATTGTTTATTATTAATGCACTAATGGCAAGTGCTCTATTGTTTGCTTTCTACATCACCCAAGATGATAGAGACTACTGGTGTCAGCGTCAAATGAACAAAGTATGGAGTAAAGTATGGAAAAGTTAAAAGGTGCATCAATTGCTACAGCAATTGTCTTAACATCATTGATTCTTATGGTTTTCGGAAGCAAGCCAGCATTTGCTCAAATAACAATGGATGTTGATTCAAGTGTACGTTCAGGTACGTATAAGTGTCCATCGGTTAAAGATTGTGTGTTGATGGCTCGTTACGCAGAAGAACGTGGTGCTACACAATGGTGTAACAGTGCTACTATCAAACGTGATGGCCGTGTTGTATGGGTAAAGAACTACTGGCCCAAAAATAACTAACATTAGCTCCTATTAACGTACCTTAATACTAATTAAGGTAATTAATTTTATCTCAATAAACACTACAGCACCAGTACATTGGTGCTTTTTTTCTCTCTACGTTTTTTTTCTGTGGATATAAATCTCTTGACAAGGTTATATTAGGTCGCTATAATACACCGTATATTGTTAATTGGTACTTAATAATATATTAATAATAAACCAAAAAAAAACAAAACGGAGAAAGACATGAATAAGTGGGAAAGAGATTTCGTAGACGAGCTAGAAAAAAAACCAATGACCGAAAAGGCATATAGAAAGATTGCACGTGAATATGATCATAAACATCACAACAAGACACGCATTGCAATGAACGATATTCATAATACAGTGAAGACTATTGCTACAGTTAGTAACTTAGTAAAGGATTCAACTATTTCGTTACAAGTACATTGTCCTGTTAAACACAAAATTAGCAAAAAGTGGTCACGTCCCGAATACTTCGAGGAATTAAAGACTGGCCCAATGTCAGATGCACGATTCAAATTCATTATGCAGAATATCGGAACTGATAATACACGCAAGTATTACAAAGAATGGAACAAGCAACGTGAAGTTGCAAATGCTATTTGGAGTAGAGTAAATTGTAGTGAAATGCGTAAAAATGCCAAGGCAGTATAGTATGTTATAACTACTATTACAAGTTAGTATTATATTAAAAAGGTTGCAGTAGGGGTACGGCAACCTTTTTTTTATGAATTATAGGTTGAGGCTAATCGTTTTCCTGTTATAATACAAATGTTGTTAACAAAAAGCAACAAAACGGTAATTTTTTTTATACACGGAGAATAAACGATATGAGTACAAATAATAATATGTTAGACAAAATGCTAAACACAGTAATGCAATCGGACATCGCAGTTGCTGATAAGTTAACACTAATTGAGTCGTTAACTGATTTAAACAAAAACGAAGAACTTGCACGTGACTACGAGCAAGCCACTGCACCTAAAGAAACGTTTAAAGTAACACTTAAACCTTCGTACGCTGTTAGTGGCAACAATAAAGAAAGTGTGTTTGGTATGGAACGTTGGGAGCCAGCGCAAAGAAAAGAACTATTTAAATTAGTTAAAGATGCATTTGGACCATTTAGCGCATGGGAAGGTTTATCAACTCCTAAGTTTGCATCTACACACGAATACAAAGATGCATTACAGCAACTAGCACAACATTTTGGTCGTACAACTGGTTCGATTAAAGCTCAGATTAGAGATGTTGTTCGTCCTGTTAAAACTAATAAAAACAAAACTAATATTAAAGGCATTAAAGGCGCGAAAGAACTAGCATTTGAAGTAGGCTTTATTGGCGAAGAAGAACTACACGCTTAAATCGGAAAAAGACCTGTAACACTTCTGCTTGTGCTGACAAGTAAGTAGCTGAGCGTCGCTTCAAAACTTAAACTCGATGCAGGTCTATCATATCCTAAGAGTTTAAGTTAACGCTCACTAAATTAGTTTAATTTAAATAGGTGCTTTACTGCACCTATTTTTTTGATTGTGGTGTTATAATAACCTAATATCACCTAACAAATAAATTATGATTGTAGACATACGCAAATTAACAGACTTTAGTTCAGATCACGGAGAATTAGCAGAACGTGCTGTACAAAAACTTATCTGCGATAACTTTAAGGATCTACGGCCTGGCGTATTAACAGTTGGGTACGATCCAACGTACGATTTTAGTATTAACAATACACTAATTGAATTAAAGTTTACTACATACAATTTTCAAGTTACTAAAGTTGAAGTAGCTAGAGCAGACGGAAGACCTTCTGGGCTATCATTAACTAAGTCCGATGTTTATGCATTCTTTAGTCAAGATGGCCAAAGAACTGCCAAGTTACGTTTTATTAAAACAGCAGATTTATATGCGTACTATCTTACTAAACAAACACTAACACACCATCACTCGCCAACATCGGGCGATTGTGCAGGTCGAATCGAGCTACCTTTAAATATGAGTAACGTGAATAACTTAGGTGCAGGCGTATGCGATTATGATAACGGATTATTTGATCTAGACACATTTAGGCCGGATTCGTACGCAGTAGATAATATCCACAAATACATCCAGTGAGTAAAAACTTACGGGCATAGGTAACATGCAATAATTAGTAGTGCTGATGTGTATAATAACTTAAAATAATAATCCTAGGAGAATAAATTGCCAAACTTGATACCAACAGTAATAGAAAAAACAGCAAACGGAGAACGTGCGTACGACATTTACTCACGCTTACTAAAAGATAGAATTATCATGTTAGATACTGACGTTAATAGCCATAGTGCTAGTCTTATTACATCGCAATTATTATTCCTGGAAAGCGAGAATCCAGATGCCGACATCTTGTTCTACATTAATAGTCCAGGTGGTAGTGTTAGTGCAGGTATGGCTATTTACGACACAATGAATTTTATTAAATGTGACGTAAGTACAATTGTTATGGGCATGGCAGCAAGTATGGGTAGTTTGTTATCAACTGCAGGTGCTAAAGGCAAGCGTCGTATGTTACCGCATGCAACGCACATGATTCATCAACCATTGGGTGGCTCGTCTGGACAAGCAACAGAAGTTGAAATCCAGTACAAGGAATTGCAACGCTGGAAAGAAACACTAACTAATATCTATGTTAAGCATACAGGAAAAGATTATGCTACGTTGGAAGCCGATATGGATCGTGATAATTATATGACAGCGCCAGAAGCATTGGCGTATGGGTTAGTGGACGAGATTATCACAACTAGGTAGTATTTGCCTGCTTATAAAACCCTGTACCGACATACAGGGTTTTTTTACGACTACCGTTTTCTTATTATAGGTTAAACCCAATCTAAAATAACTTTACCTTAGGTTAAAAGGAATATAATATGTGCAGTGTGTTTACGGTTAAACACAAAACAACCTAATTAATTAGGTATTATAATACTAACGGAGAACATAATAATATGTCAAGAACTAAAGCAAATACCCCAGCTAACTACAAAGTAAACGGCGCAACTACACAACTACAATTTTTACAAGACCATATGCGTGGCACAGGAGTTTCATTAACTGCTGCAGAAGCATCGACTATGTTTGATATTAAGAAGTTGGGCGCTCGTTTACACCAGCTTGCAAAAGCAGGCCTTAAAGTACGTTCAATTGCTACAGGCAAAGGAAGAGAATTATCGTATAAGGTAGCTGCAAGAGATTTAACTGGGTCTCGCGCTAAATTAGCATTCTAATTACGAATATTTAATTTATCTTAAATGAGGGGATTATATCCCCTTTTTTATTGAGTAACTTATTGAATGTTGTTGTGGATGTTAGATCATAAAAATCGATGTATTCGAGTAGTTGTTTGTGCAAATTTCTATCAAATACAACTTTTTTAATACGTGCTTTAATTCCTTGATTTTGTATTAATTGCGATGCATATTCCAACACATCGGGCGGTACTGCCTCTAGTGTGAGAACATCCGGGTTACTAACAAATTCAAACGACATCTCTAAATTTCTGTCCTTGCACCAATGTTCAAGTTGGTGTAGCCATACTATATTAAGTGCATGAACTGTGCAATGAACCTTTATAATGGCGGATGTAGTGGCCATTGCATCGTCGATAAACGATTCTGTTTCTTTCCAAACGCAATTTTTCCTAACATATTCTGCATAAGAGCCAATAGCATCTAAACTAGCAATAATAATTATATCTTTAAATCCATTTAATTGTTTAATGTGATTGGTAAGATCGACACTTGCATTTGTATTAAATAGTAATCTAATCTTTTTCTTCTTGTTGTCCGGTAGCTGTTTAATTAAATCCATTAAGTGCTTGTCGATAAATGGCTCCCCACCTCTTATATGCAGGAAAGTAATAGGATGCTTTTTGATAATAGCGTGAAAGTGGTCAATGGCGTTAATATTTTTTATTAGCTGTGTGGAGTTATCTAGGTAAAGTGGATTTTGTTTTAAAATAGGCTGAATCGCGGTGTGGTCCTTATTTTTACTCCAATTACTTTTAATCTTTGAACTGTCTAACGGATTGCACATTACACACTCATAATTGCAAAAATTTGAAATCATCGCATCAATTGATACAAGCAGATCGCTTTTGTAATTTACTTTATTCATGAAATACAGTTTCAACCACGATTCTTTAAAATCTATACCCAATTGATTATTTGCAATTGATTTATTTGATGATGTTCGGATGCTTTTTAAGTTGTTTTCTTCGTTGTTTTTGCAACTACTGCACTCAGGTGGAAAAACACCAGTAGCTAGCTCCTTTCTCAAATGTTGCATGTATTCGCTGTTATGCCATGCGTTAGTTGTTTCCGATAATGTATATACTGATTTATTTGTAAATGCAGTTTTTGTACAATCAATTGCGCAACATGGCGACAATTGCTCGGTATTATCATTCCTTACACTAAACCACGCAGAAGCACAAAATGTTTTACTATTTAAATAATTCATAAATTTAGGTTATTTAGGTTATATTAATTAATTATCACTCGATGTATTACGTTATAATATTTGTAACAACGGAATTAATATAATATGTTACTAGATAAATTAACAAAAAAACACTTGGAAGCAATCGTTAAGTCAGTTAAAACAAATCCAAATTTAGCACCAAGTTTAATAGAAGAAATTCTTAATCCCATAAGACATTATTTAAAGGAGAAACATGGCACATGATTTGAAAAAAGAAGCAAGTGATGGCACTTCGGCAGATTACTACAAATTGCCAGAAGGTGCTACACAATTACAAGACTTAATTAGTGCAAAGAATATGAATGCACAGATTGGCGAAATTGTAAGAGCGTGCTATCGTTATGGAGAAGTAGAACATTCTCCCAGGTTACGCGATGCCAAGAAGATTAAATTTTATATCGAAGCAGAGATTGCTAGATTGAAAAAACATGGAGATTGCTAATGGAAGACAACTACGGACATATTGAATTTAGTAGTAATGCATCTATGGTACGCGAAGAGCCAATGGACTACGTAAACCAATTTAGTGGTACTATTTTTGGATTTCCTCCTGGAGCAGTCGAAGAGGAAGAAGTTGGTACGATTAATGGGTTTGTAATTGACGTCAAGCGTGTTATAAGCGATGGACGTACGTTGTCAGATGTTACAGACGCAAGTATGGAAACAGACGAATACCTGTCGTATCTATGGAACCCAGAAACAGAAGAGTTCAAAGAAACAATTACAGAGGAGTCAGTTGATACAGTTGTTGTTATTGAGAAAATATTAATATCGCCGACGTATAGTGGGAATAATTTTGCACTTTCCGCAATACAAACAACAGTTAGCTATTGGACTAGTAGTTCAGAATGGTTAGTGTTGCTAAAAGCCTCGCCATTACAGCACTGCTTAAAAACACCAAACGACATTATTGAAAAATTTGATTTAAATAGGTTCAATAAAGAAGAAAAGGAATCAACTGATAAATTAATAACACATTACGGCAAGATTGGGTTCGAATGCATCGATGATACTAATTTTATGTATGTGAATGGTGCACTTAAATCTAAATTCAATACATAATTATGGCAAAGAGAAGCACACAAATTGAAGTAACTAAAATCCTCAACGATGGCACTATTAAAGTTACATTAAGTAAATCAAAAATGAATAGACAAATGTGCGAAGATGTTATTGAGCGCCTTGCTAAAGACTGCGAGACTCTCGGCGAAACTAATATTAAAGAAATTAAATTTAAGTGTGTGGGGTAAATTATGAATTTTTCAAGTAAAAGAGTAGATTTTAAAAAGAGATTATTTCCCGATATGCCAGAAGCGGCATCTATGGAAGATTGGGCAGAATGGAACAACACCGCTGAACAAAGCAAACTAAAGTGGTTTATTGCTGATACTGTACCTACGTGGTTTGCTGTTACGTTTCAATACAGATACGAAAATGTAATTGGTAAATTAAAAAGTAAGTACATTCGTAAACACAATTTAATTAAGATTAACTCATT
>ENA-OREN01001972-OREN01001972.1-marine-metagenome-genome-assembly--contig:-NODE-1972-length-22282-cov-4.909615_pt1 | contig 22282 bp, 17 predicted proteins | sample MGYA00248624_ERZ508555 | MGnify/ENA primary metagenome ERZ508555 (study PRJEB26222, sample SAMN06267773) | marine metagenome | isolation source: Saanich Inlet, British Columbia, Canada | place...
CTTGAGGTAGTGTTAGGCCTCGAGTTGGGCTCGCGTAGCCTGTTGGTGACGTTTCATCCAGTCACGTTGGAGCCGGGTAGAGCAGTAACAGACTTTCAGACGCTTTTGAGTGCCCTGGATGAGCTGGAAGGTGTCAGCTTGGTATTTACCAGGGCCAATGCCGATACTGAAGGTCGCGCGATCAACGCAATGATTGATGATTATGTTGCCGCTCGTCCGTCATCAGTGGTGCATACGTCCCTAGGACAATTGAGATATCTTTCGACCTTGAAGCATGTCTTGGGTGTGGTTGGCAATTCCTCCAGTGGCATTATTGAAGCGCCTAGCCTTCAAATCGGAACCATCAATATTGGTGAGCGTCAGAAGGGTCGCGTGCGCGCAGCAAGCGTGATCGATTGCGGATCGACTGTCGGGGAGATCCGCAGTGCGCTCGAGACTTTGTTTAGCTCCGAATTCCAACAACGATTGCCGAACGTCGTAAATCCCCATGGCAGCGGCGATGTGTCGGGTCAGATAGTTCGCCTATTGCAAGAGGTGTCACTTGCCGATCTCACAAAAAAACACTTCCATGATCAGATTCTATCTGGGAGTCCGGAATGATTTTCTATAAAAAGCGTGACGAGCTGGTCAGGCAGGCTGACCATGTTTCCCGATTTGACGCTGAGTCAGACAAGCGTGAGGCAATGTATGGGTTGCCAAAAAATGTGGCATTTTGCACGCGGTGTGTGATCTCGAACCAGCGCCCCAATTCGACTGTTGAGTTTGAGCATACCCGCAATAGCAATAAGGCCACCATTTTTCTTGATGACAAGGGTGTCTGTGATGCCTGCCGGACTGCGGAGGCCAAGCGGTCAGAAATCGACTGGCACCAAAGGGAAGCGCAACTGTGGGAGTTATGTGACCGTTATCGAAAAGATGGCGTAGGGTACGATTGTTTGGTACCGGGCTCTGGAGGTAAGGACAGTTTCTATGCCGCTCATGTGCTGAAACATAAATACGGCATGAGTCCGCTGACTGTGACCTGGGCACCACATCTGTATACCCCATGGGGATGGGACAACTTTCAGGCTTGGATCAATGCGGGTTTTGATAATTACCTCATGACACCTAATGCTCGAGTTCATCGGTTAATTACCCGTCTTGCAGTAGAGAATCTTTTCCATCCTTTCCAGCCCTTTATGCTTGGGCAAAAAGCATTAGCACCGAAAATGGCTGCGTTGTTCGATATTCCATTGGTGTTTTATGGGGAGAATGAAGCAGAGTATGGCAACCCTACCCAGGACACCCAATCGGCTGAGCGTGATTGGTCCTATTTCACCCGCGAGGACGAGTCTAAAATATTTCTCGGTGGCGTTTCCGTGGAGCAGCTGCAGGCAGAGTTTGGCATCCAAAAAGTGGATCTCTCGCCTTATTTGCCGATTGACCCTGAGACGGCCGCAAAAAAGGGAATCCAAGTGCACTACCTGGGTTACTACCTGCCTTGGCATCCGCAGGGCGCCTACTATTACGCAGTCGAAAATGGCGGGTTCAAGGCGTCGCCTGAGCGAACACCAGGCACTTATAGCAAGTACAACAGTATCGACGACAAAATTGATGATTTTCACTACTACACAACTTATGTCAAATTCGGCATTGGCCGTGCGACCTACGATGCGGCGCAGGAAATTCGCAATGAGGAGATCACGCGTGAGGAGGGCGTAGCTCTCGTCAGAAAATACGATGGCGAGTTTCCAAAGCGATTTGCTGAGGAGATTTTCCGATACCTCAGCATCCCGGATTCTGAATACCCGGTTGCGAGCGAACGATTTGAGCAGGCGATTATTGACCGCGACTATTTCGACGATTTGACGGACGCCTTCAGGTCACCCCATCTTTGGTGTCGCAACGGTGAGATTTGGCGTTTGCGGCGAACCATCTGGCAGGGGACGGATGATGCGTAACGTTCGACTCATCGCACGACTGGATGTTAAAGCGCCAAATCTTGTTAAAGGCATACAGTTTGAAGGCTTGCGTAAACTGGGCGACCCTAATGATTTTGCCCTGCGTTATTATCGCGAAGGTGTAGACGAGATCTATTATGAGGATATCGTCGCCAGTCTTTATGAGCGTAACAGTCTGCTCGATATTATTGAGAAAACGACCCGTGATATCTTTGTGCCGGTTACTATTGGCGGCGGCTTGCGCAGCGTGGATGATGTGGCCGCAGCACTGCGTGCAGGAGCCGATAAGGTAGCAATCAATACAGCGGCGATTAAGAATCCGAGCATTATCAGTGATATTGCACGCCGGTTTGGCAGTCAGTGTATGGTGCTATCAATTCAGGCCAAGAGCCAGGGTGATTCGTGGGAAGCGTATTTTGATAATGGCCGCGAACACAGTGGAGTTGATGTCGTGCAATGGGCCGAACAGGGGCAGTCTCTGGGGGCAGGCGAGATTCTATTGACCTCGGTGGACCAGGAAGGAACTGGCAAAGGCTTTGATCTTTCGCTGTTGAAAGCGGTCAGTGACCGAATGGATATTCCGGTGATCGCCAGTGGCGGCATGGGCTGTTCGCAGGACCTTGCCAACGCGGTGAAGGTAGGCGGGGCAGATGCTGTCGCCATGGCACATGTGCTGCATTACGGCATTTGTTCGTTGCCAGAACTGCGTGAGGCGTGCCGGTTGGAGGAGATTCCTGTGCGCCACAGTATGCATGTGGACAGTGAGCGGGCCGCATGAAATCTGTCACGGTAATTGACTATGGTATCGTTAACCTTGGCAATATCGTGCGCGGCCTTGAGCGCGTGGGTGCGTGTGTGTGTGCCAGTATGGATCCTGATGCAGTACGCCAGGCCGACCGCCTGGTACTGCCCGGTGTAGGTGCTTTTTCGGCTGGAATGGCTGAGTTATCATCAAGAAGTCTTGATCATGCAGTGATCGAAGCCGCACAGGCCGGTACGCCATTATTGGGAATTTGCTTGGGAATGCAGATGCTGCTGGACCACAGCGAGGAAAACGGTAGTCATCGCGGCCTGGGCATACTGGCTGGTAACGTCAAGGTGATTCCCAGAGAAGGTGTCGACGGGTCAAAACGACGTAAGGTACCCCACATTGGCTGGAATGCGCTGCAATATCCACCAAACCGTAGTCACTGGCAGGATAGTTGTCTTGCCGGCATCCAGCATGGAGAGTTCTGTTATTTTGTGCATTCCTATATGGCGGTGCCTGAAAACCCCAATCACATCCTCGCGCAGTGTAACTATGAAGGATTAGCCGTGACTGCGGCTATCGGCCGGGACAACGTTACTGGGTTGCAATTCCATCCTGAGCGCAGCGGTCCTCACGGACTCAAGATTCTTAAGCGCTTCATTAATCATTGAAACGGTAATGTTTGATCCTGATCGATCAGTTTTTGTCATTGCCGAGGCGGGGGTAAACCACAACGGAGATTCAGATCTCGCCATGCAGATGGTAGATGTCGCCAGTGAGGCTGGAGCCGACGCGATTAAGTTTCAGACATTCGATGCCAAAGCATTGGTCACGTCGAGTGCGCCAAAGGCGCGTTACCAGCAGGCCGCGACAGACAACGCCGAGTCGCAGCAGCAGATGCTGGCAAAACTTCAGCTCGACAGGGAAACACATTTTCGAGTCAAACGTCGTGCGGAAGAGCACGGCCTTTTATTCATGTCGAGCGCATTTGATTCGCAAAGCCTTTCTTTTCTAGCAAACGATTTGGGCTTGTCATTGCTCAAGATTCCCTCTGGTGAGATTACCAACGGCCCGTTTTTGCTGGAGCACGCCCAGACCAATCGTGATCTTGTGCTATCGACCGGTATGTCCACACTAGGCGAGGTTAAGGCTGCTTTGTCAGTTCTAGCCTTTGGCCTTACAGGCGGAAAATCTCCCAGCATTGATGCATTTAACAAAGTCTTTGTGAGCGAAGAGGGCCAAGGCGCGTTACGAAGACACGTTACCCTCTTGCACTGCACAACCCAATACCCGGCCCCTTATGACAGTGTTAATCTTAATGCGTTGGGCAGCATGCAGTCCGCCTTCGGCCTTAGAATAGGGTATTCAGATCATACTGTGGGAACGACAGTAGCATGTGCTGCGGTAGCGCTAGGTGCCCGGGTAATCGAGAAGCACATCACGCTGGATAAAACGCTGCCGGGGCCCGATCATGCGGCGTCGCTGGAGCCTCAAGAGTTTCACCAAATGGTACAAAGTATCCGCATAGTAGAGCAGTCTTTGGGCGATGGTAATAAGGCGCCCCATGAGGCGGAATTGGAAAACCTTCCAGTCGCTCGAAAAAGTCTGATAGCAGCACAAACAATCAACAAAGGCGAGTTATTCTCGCCTGAGAATGTGACAGCAAAGCGCCCAACCGCTGGGCGTTCACCGATGGAATACTGGAGTTTGCTTGGCGTAGCGTCCACTAGGGATTATGAGCCTGATGAACCAATCAATTAGTCATATGGAAAAGATGTCGAAAATACGGCAAAGCAACAATGGGCGGGGGTTGGGATGCTGATCGTCGGACTGAATCACGGTGAGATCAATTCTTCGGCAGCCGTTTTCCATCAGGGCGGCATTCGGGCCGGGGCACCGGAAGAGCGGTTTAATCGACAAAAACTGACCCGACTTTTCCCCGCCGGCGCGTTGAACTACTGTCTTAATTATGTTGGGGCCGATCTCAGCGATGCAGACTGTGTTGCCCAGGCATGGAATCCAGGGGCCTTGTGGGGAAAATATAATCCGGCGATCTCCACCCATCGGACAAGAAAAGAGGATTATTTTTATAGCGTTCCAGACCATCTGTTGAATTTGGTCTCCCGCGAGCCCGGTGACTGGGTCAGTATGCAATTCTCGCCCACAAGCGCTGTGCCACCGGTTTATTTTCTGAATCATCATCTGACACATGCAGCTAATGCGTTCTTCCTATCACCCTTTGAAGAAGCCGCAATACTCACGGCCGACTGGCGAGGTGAATTTGAGTGCATGAATGCTGGAGTAGGCCGGGGCAATGATATCAAGGTCCACCAGAGTCAGTCGATACCGGATTCATTGGGTATGTTTTATGCCACATTTACTGAACTGTTGGGCTACCGACCGGACAGCGATGAGTGGAAGGTGATGGCGCTATCGGCGTTCGATATTGACTGCGACGATCTGTATCAAAAAATCCGCTCTACCGTACATCTGGCTGATGATGGCACCTTGCAGCTCGATCAGAGATTTTATAAGGGCGCATTAGTCGACCAGCCAGATCTTTATACCGCTTCCTTGGTGCAGTTACTGGGTGGCCGCATTGGTCAATCAAGCGAGGAAGTCGATGATTGGTCAATCGGGGTTGCCAAGGCAATGCAGCGGGTGAGCGAGGAGATCGCCAGCCATTTTTTGAAAGCCCTGCATGAGCATACCGGTCAGTCACGAGTAGTACTGGGCGGTGGGTTTTTTATGAACTCGGTCTACAATGGCAAGGTTTTAGAGCAAACACCATTTGAGGAGGTATATATATCCTATGCTCCCTCGGACGGTGGCAATAGTGTTGGTGCGGCACTATATGCGGCCCACTGCATTCATGGGCAGCAAAGAAGTGATTCGCAGGATTCCAGTTTTATTGGCCCGGAATACTCCAGCACACAAATTGTTGACGCCCTGAAAAGGCGGGGAATCTCTTGGTGCGAGCTCGACAATCCGGCTGATAGCACAGCTGAACTGATCGCAAGCGGTGAGGTCGTTGCCCATTTCGACGGGCGTATGGAGTTCGGCGAACGAGCTCTTGGCAACCGGTCGATCCTGGCTAATCCCCAAGACCCAAAGGTCAAGGACCAGATCAACAGCATCATTAAGTACCGCGAAGGGTATCGACCGTTTGCACCGGCAGTGCCTGCCGATCGCGCGCACCTATATTTTGAGGTAACCGAAGGTTATCAGTGCCGTTATATGGAAAAAGTCGTGCCGGTACGCAGTGAATTTCGTGATCATCTGCCTGGAGTGACTCATGTGGATGGCTCTGGCAGGTTGCAGACTGTGGAAGAAGGCGAGAATCCCCGGTTTTTCGAGATATTGCGGCGGCTCGAAGAGAAAACCGGCTATCCTATTGCACTCAATACATCGTTCAATATCAATGGTGAGCCTATTGTGTGTAGTCCCGACGATGCACTTAATACCTTTTTCAATAGCGGTTTGCGTTACCTGGTAATGGGCAATGTGCTGGTTCAGAAAGGTTGATTTCGGCTCGGTCTTTGTCAGACGGCGGGGAGTTCTACTAGCGTGAGTCGTCATTGGCGAAAAGTGCTTCTCGACTGTGGGGCGGACGTCACCACAGCCGCCGAGGTGTTGACATCTTCTTCGATGCGCATTGTGTTGGTGGTTGACAAAGAAAATCGTTTGTTGGGAACCATTACAGACGGCGACATTCGCCGGGCGCTGATGGCTGGGAGTGCGATGAGTTCTCTAGCCACGTCTGTAATGCAGAAAAACCCAATTGCTGTGAATCAGGGGGATTCCAGGCGTAAGGCATTGCAGATCATGCGTGAAAAGGATCTGCTGCACCTGCCCGTGTTGGATGCTAAGGGTGTCGTGGTTGGTCTTGAGACGGTGCGTGATCTACTGTTCAAAGAGCAGCGGCCTAACCCGGTGTTGCTGATGGCGGGGGGATTTGGCAAACGGCTGTATCCGCTGACTCGCGAGGTTCCAAAACCTCTGCTCCCAGTCGGAGAGAAACCCATTCTGCAGACCATTCTCGAACAACTGGCTGAAGGCGGGTTCTCACAGTTTTTCCTGGCAGTGCATTATCGCTCTGAGCAGGTGCGGGCCCATTTTGGTGATGGCTCCAAATGGGGGGTGCGCATTGAATATCTGGAGGAGCGCCAGCCACTCGGCACGGCAGGCGCTCTTAGTCTGTTGGATCAAACCATGATTGATGCGCCGCTGCTGATGATGAACGGTGATCTGTTGACCCGACTGGATTTTGGTCAACTTGTAGATTATCACAGCGAACATGGTGGTCTTGCGACCATGTGCGTTCGAGAATACGATTTCCAGATTCCCTACGGTGTGGTACACGGTGATGGCGACCAGGTGACCGATATTATTGAAAAGCCAGTGCAAAAGTTTTTTGTTAACGCTGGCATTTACATTTTAGAGCCAGAACTGCTCGGTCAGTGCCGACCTGACGAAGCGATCGATATGCCAGATTTGTTACGACAGGTTGTGAACGATGGTCGCAAGGTGAGCATGTTTCCGATTCATGAGTACTGGCTGGATATCGGTCGGATGGAAGAGTACGAGCGGGCCCAGGTTGAGGGGAGCTGACAGGGTTGCTTGACGAGTATTTGCCCAACGAGGCGGGAGATCGATCATAACGGCAAATGGATACAGGGCGGGCCAGCCGGTCCTTATCCTCTCCAACGCTCTTTCCGGGGGTGGCGCAGAGGCTGTCGCCCGTTTGATGGTTGCACAGACCAGTAGCGCCAATTGCGTATTATTCGAAAATGATGCGGGAGTTACGATCTCTGGAAAATCAATAAGGACAGCCTATCGACGGCATCACGCCGGAGCCTTTTTTACCGTAGTTGTAAATCTTTGGCGGTTGGCGTTTATTCAGTGGGAGAAAATTCGCCTGCGCCCGGTGGTGACTATCAGTCACCTTGAAGGGCCCAATTTTGCCAATATGCTGACTGTGATGGGGGGCAGGCGAGTATTGTTTGTTCATAACCGAATTAGCCAGAGCTATCAGGGCCATGGTATTCGTGACAAGGTTATGCGTTATTTGTGCAAACGACTGTATTCGCAGGCAAAAATGGTCGTCGCTGTTTCGCCGGGTATTGGACAGGAACTGGTCCAGTCACTTGGGGTCGAGCCTTCCAGAGTCATAGTGTTGCCCAATCCGGTAGACATCAAAGCCATAGAGCGTGCGGCAATGGGGCGCTATGGCGATTATCGTGACACCCTCTGCAAGGAGCGATACTTGGTCAGCGTTGCCAGCCTGACAAGACAAAAAAATCATTCACAAATGTTACGTATTTATGCGCAACTGATTTCCAGTTCCAAAGATTGCGCTTCGGTCAGGTTGATACTGCTCGGAGAAGGGCCATTGCGCGGCGAATTGCAGGATTTATGTCACCATTTGGGGCTTCGGTTCTTCGATCCTCAAGAAAGCGATGGTTTTGATTTTAAAGCGCAAGTATTTTTTTTGGGGTTTCAACAAAACCCGTATCCACTGATATCCCGGGCACAGTTATTATTGTTGACCTCCCACTGGGAGGGATTGCCTATTGCGTTACTCGAGTCGATGAGTCTGGGTATTCCAGGTGTCGTCTCAGACTGCTCGGAGGGCATCCGGGATCTGTGGCAACTGCCCGCCGATGTGGGCGATTGCCATGCAGATCAGCCGGCACTGAAAACTCCTTTTGGTGTGTTAATACCGTTGGGTATTGATGATTTAAAACCGGCACTGTGTTGGGCAGAAGAAATTGGCAAACTACTATGTGACCCGACGCAGCGAAATCAATATGCCAAGGCGTGTCGCCGCCGTGCGAGTGACTATGACATTGATCACGTAACACAGCTTTGGAGTCAGCATCTTCTGAATCCTTCAAACATTAACGACTAAGGTATTCGCTTATTAAGGATTTGATCGTCTCGTGGGGGTGTTCATCTGTGGGCATCGACACCAGAGACTGAGCAGCCTCTCGGGTAAGGTCGCAATACTGAGTATCTGGCATAGTTCTGAGTGTGTCGCAGCGGAGGAAGAAGTCTGCCTCACTGCCCCCGGCTTTAAGTTTGACACTGTCTGGAAGCCTATCAACATAGTGTTCAACACCCCAGGCTCGAATAAGCTCAGGATCGATAGTTGCCCCGAGGATGACTTTCTTGCCAGCAGCAAAGAGTTCAAAGCCTAGAGTTGATCCTGGGTGAATTATGAGGCTGCTCGACAGCCCGGCAAGATAGGAGTCGAGTTCCTTTGCTGCCTTATCCGCGCAAACAAAATGTAGAGATACGTCATCGGCAAGCCTCGTGTAGTACGCGCGCTCTGCAAACTGCGCTTCGGGTTCACGGGTTTTGGTAATGACGCAGAAACTAAGATTTCGATTTCGCACATACTGACAACAGAATTCGAAAAGACGCCTCTGGCAGCATTCAATATGCTGTTGGAGCGATGAGGACTTGGCCCCAAACATCTCCGGTCGGTAATGAGAGATGAAGGCCAAGTCAAAGGCCTGGTGAGCTTTAATTGCTTCCTGCGCAAGCGCCAAGCCAAGCTTAATCGAGCCAATGGGTCGATACTCTTTACACCTTATATCAAGAGCGTGGAAAATTTCTTTTTCAACTTCACCAAAAGCAAGATAGATGGGTAGAGCCTGTCCCGGTGTCATCGATCCTTGGGTATCGCGCAGCGCGTTTTGAATAAGTACTACCGGAACCTCTGGATTATCTTCGGCATATTTTGCGAGTAGGACGTTATTGTCAGCGCAACTGATGATTAGCCTTGGTGTAAGCCGTTTGAGCAGGGCGCTCAGCCACGCATAGCCAATGTGACCACCACCTTTGCGCGATGAAAACACTAAGGATCGGCACAAAAGAAAGAAAAAGCCTAGATCCAGTAGAAGTGGCTTGCGGTTGCGGATATCAAGTATTTCAACGTGGCAGTCCTGCGGTAGGCACTTTTGTATCCAGCCAGTGCCGATAACATCGATCACCAGTACATCGCAGTTGAATTTTCTAAGCCAGGTGATCGACGTCATTTCAGGATCTGGTTTTTGCGGCCACTGCCGCGAGTTGCTGACGGTACAACTCCTGGTAGGAGCGAGACATTGCCTCAGCGCTGAAATGTTCCATCGCCAGTGCACGCGCTGCTGTACGGCGATCGTTTGTAATTTCGAAATTTTGAATTGCCTCATTCAGTGACTCCGGCCTGTCGATAGAGAAAAGCTCTCCTGCTGCTGACGAGAGCGCGAGGATCTCCCGGTGAGCAGGAATATCTGAAAGCAGTACGGGAAGGCTGCAGGCCAGCGCCTCGAGAACAGCATTTGGTAGGCCTTCTGCGTGCGATGCCGAAACAAAACAGTCCGCCAAACGTAAATAGTCTGCGACATTCGCCTTTGCTCCTGGCAGTGCAATATTCGGTGCGCCCCTGGTCAGTGCCTCACATTGCGGCAACAGCGGCCCATCCCCAAGAATCACCAGAGCATCGCCTTGAGCGGCGCGCATTTTTAGGGTTTTGATTAAGTCTTTAGGGTTTTTCCGTGGTATCAGTGGCCCGGCAAATATAAACAATCGGCCACGGGTCGGTAAGCCCAATGCTCTTCGCTGCGCTGCCTTATCCGGCTCTCTTAAGGGCGCAGGTAGAGAGGCGATATCAGCACCGTTGTGGATAACATGAGGCGTTTGTGCGTAAAGAGCGTTATGTTGAGTGAGCGCATGGGAACAAGCGACAACCATTGGCAGGGCATTCAATGCCCGTTGATGAAGGACGGCAGCTGCCTTGCCAGTCCAGTACCCCATTAACGGTGGATAGTCTGATTTGGGATTATTGCGCTGTGTCGCCATTCGTAAGAAGGGCAAGTCGAGTCGTGATGAGAGCCAGTCTGCTCGCAGACCCTGGGAGTGCAAGATGTCGGGGTCGAGCTCTCGCAATAGTTGATTAAGGCGTCGTTTTCCAGTCACTACACTGGTAAAGCGAGACAACGCCATAGGGTATAACTTGATCCCCAGACATTTAAAGTTCGCCTCAAGATTGTCTGCGGGACTGTCCGAAAGGGTGACAACCGCTGCATCGAATTGCTCGCGGTCAATATATTTCAGCAGATTGTATAGTTGGCGAGTAGGCCCAGTACGCCCCAGCGTAGAGACGAGGTAGGCGAGACGGATTCTGCTCACGAAAATGGGACTCTGATCAGCCGGACGTGGGATACATCAGGTAGATATATGCCCCATCGTGATGCCAGAGCAGCTCAAAAAATTCAGGGTGCGTATTGATAAAGGCCTGTAGATTGTCCGGGTAGTGGCGGGAGACCTCCAGTATATCGGCGGGCCAATGGCCCGCATACAGTGCGCTTTGGGTTGTTGCACCATCTCGCTGGTTAACCACGATCAGCGAGTGACTGAAATCTGATCCAAGAATATCCTGCTGGTAATTGATGTTGTGTTTAGGAAAATAATCGCCCTCTGTCCACCACCAGGTCTCACCTCTTGTGGCCGCATACACCACGAACCGCGTGACTGGGTCGGTGATAATCCGGCGGATGTTAGTCTCGTTTTGTATCTGATCAACTTTGTTGATTAAATCTTGCCACAGTTCGGCGCCACTCTCGGGTCCGACCGCGAGTAGGCTGGGTATCCGGGAGGTTCGATTAAAGTATCCATTAAAGTGCCACGGCAGAAGTGAGAGCAAAAGAATGGTGACCAAGGCATAGCCAACCATCGTCTTAAGAAAATGTTTGGCTGCGGGCTTGGAAAGTAAAGTCACTGTAATTAGTGTTGCTGCGGTTATCCCCAAGGGAATCAAATAGGCGGTACGCCACATTCCGGTCGCAGGCCCAAAATGCAGGAAGAGTACGGCATAGAGCGGATTGAGGTTGGTGAACAGGGGTAGTAGCATGCCCCCTGTGAGGAAGTCGGAACGGGCCACGGTTCTCCAATGCCAAAGACTCCATACGTAAACGCCAAGCCCAAAATATCCGAGCGTATCCCAGAAACGAAAAGTGGGATTATCTAAAGGGAGGCCTGAGAGGAGCCAAAAAAAACGGCCAGCATCAACGACGTGTGGCGTATGTTGCCAAGAACTCATGGTACGAGTACTGAAGGCGTACAGAAAAACCAAAGCCAGAATCGACAGCCAGAATTGGCCGCTCGCCCGGGCACGTTTTCTTAGGATGGTGGGTAGATCACCAGATGGAGCATAACTGCGTAAAGCTCGGACAAACGCGATAACACTTAATAAAATCAGGGCCAGTAACGCTTCCTGGCGATGAACTAGCCACATTGTTACCAGAAAAACCGGTACAAGGAGTAACTGTAGCCCGTTGTTTTTCGGCCGTTGTAGATAATCTAAGAATATAGTGGCGCAGGCATATATCAGTGGAAAGGAAAATATTGTTGGAAAATAGGCGTAATAGCGGACATATGAGAACGTAGCGGTACCAAGTGTTGCGAACGTTAGGATAGCGCCGAGAAGGCTTCCTATTATTCGCGCATTTGCACTAAGTTGAAATACCCCAAGGAGGCTGAAGGTGAACCAGTATATGGATCCAAGAAAAATAACGCTTGTAACTAGCGTAATAGACGGCACCAGTTCCAAGGGTAATACGCCTAACATCTTGGCAACTAATGCGTGAATCACATAGACAGGACTGATTTCAAGTGCGCTGAGGGAGAAATTAACCCGGTGACCCAGATAACCATCTTCTAGTGCAGCCAGTTCGATGCCAACCCGAGCGAGGTGCTTCCATATATCGGAGGGTATCTCCGTATATGGGCCGACGGAAGCGTGGTAGACCGTGAATATCAGGAGTAGGGCCATTCCGCCTAATAAGGAAAGGCTTTGCCCCCTGATTCTGGGTGCGCGATGGTGCGAGCGCCTTGTGGCTCGCTTTCGCTTGGACAAAGTCCATGCTGTAGTCACTAGCCCGAGGACGACCAGGTGAAAGATGCCTACCCAGAGGAGAATACTTCCCCCAAATGCATAGACGGGAGCAAGAGTGAGAACGATAATTGCGAGACTTATCGCGAAGGAGAGTAGAAATCGGTTCCGGACTACGCCTGAGCAGTAAAGTAGCAAGAATCCAGGCAGTAATAGGTATGTCCCGTAGAGGCCGCCCGCTATAGAGTTAATGAGAAAATCTGTCACTGGGTAATTATGTGAGCGGTCACGAGTCAAACAGTGGTTGCTTGAAATGCACCCTTTTCAAGATGTGGTTGATATCCTCGGTTGACCAGAATTTTGCCCCTCATGCGGTCAGTTTGGCAACGGGTTGACTCGTAAGTCTAACTAAAAAAGCGAAGGACAACCCAGAATGACCGCGGCTAGTATATTTTTGTTGATTCTTTGGTTCGGCGCTCACGGCTTTATTATTGCCGTTGCCTTCCGTTTGCCAGGATATCGGGTTGGGTTAGTGGCGAGTGCATTCATGTTGGCCATGTTGTTCCTACTTAAGCCATATACTTACGACCTTAAAAAGTATTCAATCTATTTTGATACAGGCTTTATCGAAACTCAGGGGTGGAAGAGCCCTGATGGTGATGTTGATTTCCAGCTCTATCAGAAGGATACAACTGGCGACCCCTTCATGGGCGCCTATGAATACGGATTTCGCAAACTCGCGCATCTAACCCACGAGCTTCTCCCTTCTGGGGCGCTCATGCCCCGAATCGACCCCGATTATGGGGACTTAAAACAGCGAGGCCCTCCACGATCAGATGCTGCAATTATCTTTATCGCTATCGTCGGATTTGGTTTGCTGTTATCGGGGGTAGGATTATTTAGTCAGCGACAACCAACCGCGGTGGTGGCAGAAAACGCAAGATGGTTATTAGTGAGTGTGGTGATTTTGGGCTCGATCTTTTTTGTTCTAGGCAGCCAGAATACATTGCGCCAATTTCTTGGATTCTCTTTGGTTCTGAACGCGATGGCCCTGGCAAGCTTACGCAAGTATGTTTTGATGTTGGCCATCCTAATAGCGTCAGGGTTATTTCACCGCTGGGCTCCGATACTCGGATCTATCTTAGTCGGAATCGTTCTCGTGTCGGAAATGGCTCTAGCGAAAGGGTCACTGAGAGAGGTTCGTGCATTTCGCCCATCCCATTTTGAAATGCTGATGTTTGCGTTTGGTTGTTTTCTCGCAATCGGAATAAAGCTCATTGCTGTTTTTGGACTTTTTAATCTCGATATTCCTTTTGTTGGGGAACTCAAGCCTTATTTGATTAAGGAGGGAGACCATTTTGCGTTAGAGCGGCTCACTGTCTTGAAAAAAGCGGTGTTATTAGGGTTGTTGTTTCTTGTCTCGGAGGTGATCGTTGGCAAAACCAACGATCTGGAATTTAATAAGTTTCGCACTTTAAGGCGAATGTCGTTCCTTTTCATAATTCCTTTGATCCTTTACTCAGAAGTTTTTTCGAGGGTGCTAGTGATTTTCTGGCTTGTGGAACTGTTATTTATTATATGGGCGTTGAGGTCTAATCAGTTACGTAGCCGATTGGCCGGTGCGGCAGTTTTTTGTGCTTACGGGATTGCGCCCAATGCTATCAATGTCATTATTGGACCAAACTGGCTCTATGGGTTTTGACCAACTGATAAGATATGCCACGTAGTGGGCAGTTCCCTATTGCGCATTACCACAGCGGTTAATGCGCCCGGGTTGAGCCGAGGATGTGGTGTGGTCAAAGGCTTAGCCTGAGCCTTGATCAGGAGTGCGAGCAAGGAACCTAAAGGAGCACTGTTGGTCGGAGAATAGTGTGCCTGCACCGGGTATCGAGCAGTCAACACCTAGGCTATAATCGCGATCCTCAGTATCTGATGTACCTAGGGTCAACTGGCTCACCCGCCCCGATACTGCCAACCACGGCCCCTATGATTTTTCGAAATTACGCAGATCGGTTGTCGCAATTGCTTAAGGAATTCGATTGGCAACCAGTCGAGCAATTAGCGCAGGATCTGTTTGCCTGCTGGGATTTGCGGCGACAGGTTTTTCTGTGTGGCAACGGAGGAAGCGCGGGAAACGCGATCCATCTGGCGAACGATCTTCTCTATGGCATCGCGAGCCAGGTTGATTCTCCCGGTATGCGTATTGAAGCGCTACCCGCAAACAGCGCTGTGTTAACTTGTTTGGCTAACGACATAGGGTACGAGGAAGTTTTCTCAGAACAGATAAGAGTCAAGGCGCTCCCTGAAGATCTATTAATCGTACTCTCGGGCAGTGGTAACTCCGAGAATATTGTTCGAGCTCTAAAAACTGCTAAAGATCGTGGTGTGCGTACCTGTGCGATCTTGGGCTTCTCGGGCGGGCAGTGTCTTACAATCGCGGATCATGCAATTCATTTCCCCGTTGATGATATGCAGATTGCAGAAGATCTGCAGCTAATAGTTGGACATATGTGTATGCAGTATTTGTATAACCGAATACAGGAAAGCCACTCAGGCCTAGAGACGTAACTCTATGAGTCAGAGTTTCTCACAGCGATCAAAATATTCTCTTAAAGCAGTTTTTCGCTACTCAATCAGATCCTTCAATAAGGATGCCCAAGATGGGATTCGTCGGTCAGCAGGCCTCTTAGTAGACCAGAGATGGCAAATGGCGTTACTCATAGTGGCTGCAATTTCCGCGGCTCTTCTCGAGGGCGGCACTATGGGATTGTTGGGCTTGGCGGTATCTGTTTTGGTTGGCGAGTTTGATCTGGCCACTGAGTTGATTAAAGGAAGATTGGGCACGGGTGTTGACGAGTTTCTAGAAACCACAAGCGCCAGTGGGCTATTCCTATTGTTGGTCGGGATGGCTGTAGTAGCCCAATTTACCAAGAGTATCTTCTTGTACGTAAGTCAAGTAATGGAAATAATCATTGCGTTTGGCATGAAGCGTGAAATACAGCGTGAGTCAGTCGGTCAGTTAATGGCGATGAGCTATGGGCAAGTTTCACAGTATTCGCCAGGCGAGCTAGCAATCGTGATTGACCAGTCTGACGTTGTGGCTGAAGGTGTAAATGGCGTGGCAAACGTTGTCCGCGCAACACTGATGCTAGCTGCATATGTCACTATTATGCTGGTGATGTCAGTCAAGATGACGGCCGCAACTGCTGGGGTTGCAATCCTGTTGTGGCTGTCGCTTAATCGAGTAATAACTACTTTAAGAGAACTTGGCAATCGAGCTGTCGATGCTAGGATGACACTTTGGCGGTGGACGGTCGAATTTCTTAACGCGCCTCGTCTGCTTCGGGTCTTTAACAGTACGGATTTTGCTAGAGACTCAATTAATCGCGCACGTGACGAAGAGCTATTCCCGGAACGCAAGGGAAAGATAATTCAGGCGGCAATTAAGCCGGCGATGGAGGCGATAACTGTCCTCGGCGCGGGAGCATTCTTGATAGTTGGGTACAGCTTGGCCGGAAATGGTGCCCAATCAGTCATTCCCCAGTTGTTTGTCTATGTCTTAGTTTTTTACAGATTAAAACCACAGATCTCCGCGTTCAATGATTTTCGCGTTAAGCTTGCGTGGATGACTCGACGTTTTGAATTTGTCGGAGCATTTCTTCGTAAATCAGACAAAGAGTTTATGCGTAAAGGGGGCCTGCCATTTGATGGAGTGCAAGGCCAAATACGATTAGAGAGTGTCTACTTTAGATATCCAAAGACTGAGGTTGATGTAATCTCTAATCTATCATTTTCGTTTGATCCCGGCGAGACTGTTGCTTTAGTTGGGCCGTCGGGTGCCGGTAAATCAACAGTAGCCGATCTAATGTTGGGGTTGCACAAGCCTAGAGCGGGTCAAATCCTAATTGCGGGGCAAGACTTATCTGCTCTCGATCAGGAGCAGTGGCGCGATGGGATTGGAATGGTTGATCAAAACGTCGTGCTCCTGAATGCGAGTGTAACTGAGAATATCCGTTTCGGTAGAGTAACTGCATCTCAAGAGGATGTGGAACAGGCGGCCCGCCTTGCCCATGCGCATGAATTCATTATTGCGCTTGAGCATGGTTACGACACCTCAATCGGTGAGAAAGGATTTAAACTTTCTGGTGGGCAACGGCAACGAATAGCGCTTGCGCGAGCACTGGTGCGTAATCCGGCCATCCTGATCTTAGATGAGGCGACTAGTGCTTTAGATTCCATATCAGAAAGGCATATCCAGCAAGCTATCGAGGAAATGCGGAACGTTCGAACAGTTCTGATAATCGCGCATCGCCTTTCTACAATAGCCAAGGCTGACCGTATCGTCGTTTTAGATCACGGTTGTTTAGTGGAGTACGGAACTCGAGACGAATTACTTCAAGAAGCTGGGCAATTTGCCAAGATGTGGAATTTACAAAGGAATGGTTGAGGTGGAAGAAAAGTGCAACAGTCCTCTCGGTAACTTACAGGAAGGCCAGTCCTTAAGGCGTGTATGTGTGGAATCGTAGGGTGGTGGAATAAGACCCAGGAGCCGGTCGACAGGGCGGCCCTAACAAGGTTTACGAACTCTGTTGCACATCGAGGGCCAGATGGGTCGGGAATCTATGTTGATGACAACGCCGGCCTTGGCCTTGGGCATAGGCGTTTATCGATTCTTGATGCCAGTCATGCAGGGCACCAGCCGATGCAATACAGGAATGGCAGGTATTCAATTGTTTTCAATGGAGAGATCTACAATTTCCTAGAGCTTCGAAATGAGCTGGAGAAATCTGGCTTTAAGTTCAGTTCAAACACGGATACTGAGGTTGTTGCTGCTGCGTATGTTAAGTGGGGTGAGGACTGCCAGTTCAGGTTTAATGGTATGTGGGCGTTTGCGATTTGGGATAGTTACGAACAAGAAATGTTCCTATCCCGTGACCGCTTTGGTGTCAAGCCGCTGTTTTTCAAGATCGATCGCACCCACGTTGTTTTCGCATCTGAACTTAAGGCCTTCATGGCGTTGCCTCCGGGTATTCGACCCGATATCGATAAGTCGATGATTGCGCGAATGAAAAACCAAGAAAGCACCGACCGCACGATTTTAAAAAATGTCATAAACCTTAATGCAGGCCACTGCTTACGAGTTAGACAAGGAAGGGATCCGAAGGTGCGGAGGTGGTGGCATACGAGTCAGCACTTGGAGGCCCCTCCCAAAAGTTATATCGACCAAGTTGAAAAATTTAAGGAATTATTTTTCGATAGCTGCAGGCTACGCTTGAGGAGTGATGTGGAAATTGCTACCGCATTAAGCGGTGGTCTGGACTCGAGTTCGATAGTGTCTGCTTTGCATAGTCCGGAATTTCCTAATTCGAGCTCTGAGAGGCGACCCGCAGAATATCAAAAGTCCTTCATACTGGCCTACACGGGGTCGGATCATGACGAGAGTGCTTATGCCGCCCACGTGATCAAGCACACTGGCTCCGACGCGTTTTATTGCCAACTAGATGTAAATAATCTACGCGTGGAGGAGGTTAGGTCTGCAATCAGAAGTCTCGAGGCGATACAAAACGCAGAACCAATGATCGGGCCATGGAAGATTTATCGTGAGATGAGTCTAAATGGGATCAATGTCTCCTTAGATGGTCACGGAGGAGATGAGCTTCTTGCTGGATATCTTCATCATCCAGAGGCCGCCTTGGTAGATGCAGCTTGGCCCTGGCCCAACCCAGCAAGGTGGCGAGATGTGTTGTCCGTGGAACAAGGGATGTTGGAAGGAGATGTTGCTGAGGGGACGAAGCGGCGTAGTATCTCCAATCGTACTGCGATCCAACGGTTATTTCCGTCTAGATCCGGCTTGAGAAATAGGTTAGTCAAAAATATTGGCAGATCACCACCTCTCCTTGCCGCGCTTCGGAGGCTTAAACATTCGACAAATAATAAGCTCCGTTCGCAAGGGGCGCATCACTGGACTGATTGGCTTAAGGAGGGCCAAGCAACGCCAGAGCCTATTTCGGATGAATTTGTTTCATTAGTCCCGCACAAAACAGAAAATATAACTCGATGTCTTTACCGGGATTTTCATATTGACATCTTACCCAATATTTTGAGGAATTTCGATCGAGTTTCCATGGCGCACGGAGTTGAAAGTCGCGCCCCGTTTCTGGATTGGAGATTGGTTTGTTATGCGTTCTCATTGCCGGGCGCCTCAAAAATTGGTGATCGATTTAGCAAGCGAATACTAAGAGACGCAATGACTGGAATCCTGCCGGAAGTCATTCGTACTCGTAAGAGCAAGATCGGCTTCGCAAGTCCGATGAGGGCCTGGTATCAACATGGCTTAAAAGAATATGTCAATGACACTCTTGCAAGCCAAGGGTTTCTTACTTCAGATATATGGGATGGGTCGGCAATCAGAGCGTTTACCGACGATTGTTATCGAAGAGAGAATTACGACCAGGCGATAGAGAGTTGGAAATTTATTCAAGCTCTGGAGTTGATCGATTCATTTAAAGAAATCGGGACCCAAGTTTCTGATCGCCAAACCGCCTGCGACATGATTCTAACCAGCAATACCCTAACGAACCAAAACTTATAGATGGCAAAAATCCTTTTTCATTTGGCCGGGGGCATTGGGAACATGATTATGGCGACCCCATCCATAAATGCGCTCGTAGATGCGGGAGAAACGGTAGATCTACTGGTCGATGGAGACTTTGACGATTCGATCGATCTTTTTAAGGGGTGGCCTGTTCCGCGACTTATTGCCAATCAGGAAAGCGATCTTCCAGATGGGAGTTATGACTTCTACCTCATCTCTTGGCTCGCGAAAAAGCCCCTAGATATCCCACAGATACAAGAATCAATTATTCTTTCGACAAGTTATTATGGGGTTGATGGTCGGCGCTTTCCAGAGTATGAGATGTACATGCATTTCGCTCGTGCTATTAATCAGACCTGTGCACGGATTGCCAAGACTTACTGTGGGACTTCCGGGCGAGAATTTCCCGAAATAACGAAAAAGACGTTGGTGTTGTACCCTGGGTGTCAGGAACGTTACCCAATCAAGAGATGGGATAAGTTTCCACAACTTGCGGCTCGATATGACGATGTAGCAATTGTAGGTTCGGACATGGACCTTAGCCCCAGATACAGTTATACCTACCCGGAGTGGATCAAGAAACATTTCGGCCCCCAATTGGGACGTAATGGAAGGGTCGCGAGGTTGCTCAAGCTCTTCGGTACTCTATATAACCATCAAGTAACCCTCCCAGTTCACGTGAAGAATTACATCGGCAAGCTTACCCTGGCTGATACTGCCGCCCTAATCGGTCAGGCTGGTGTGTTCGTGGGGAATGACGGTGGTTTGTCTCATATTGCGGCAGCCCTAGGAATACCGACTTATGTATTGTTTGGTCCAACTGATGTTGATAAAAATACCGTGCCGATGCCAAATTTACATGTTATTCGTACTGGACTTGACTGCCAGCCTTGCCAGTTTGGCGGCAAATACCCAAAATCTTTCACAAGCCATTATATAGGGTGTCCTATCAATGTCAGGTGTCTGACCTCAATCGAGTGTGATGATGTGATTCAGCATCTTGATCAAGGTAACGTAGATACAACGGATAGGCTGAACCGCCAGCATGGCAAATAATCGCACCGTGTTAATGCTGGCGAGATTCACGCTAGATTCTACGAATATTTCTCAGGCCAAGGGATTCAAACGAATTGGATGGGAAACCATCGAGTATGATTTCACGGAGCGTCTTAAGATATTAGGGTCATCCAGTAAGCGCGACAAGGAGATCGTCGAAGTTTGCCAAACTAAAAGGCCAAAAATTGTGTTTGTCAGCAAAGGGGCGGGCATCTCAGTAAATTGCATACACAGAATTAAATCTATTAGTCGGACTGTGCTTTGGTACATGGATCCATTGGACGATAACTGGAACCAGGAGCTAAAAGATAAAATTAACGCCTGCCATTTAGTGTGTTGTGGATTATTTGGGGTGTATAAAGAGGCTAAGAAGATCAACCCGCTATGTCACTTCGTCCACGAAGGATTCGATGATGAGAGTGATTTTCCTCATGAACTTGGCCAAAGGTGGGAGGCAAGCCTTATAGGGCAGGCAAAAGGGAAAAGGGCCATTTATCAAGTCGCGATAGGTTTTAAGGTGATAGGTGGAGCCTACGGTACTGACCACGCTATTGCTGTTGCGCGGTCAAAGATTAACCTTAACTTTGTTGCAAATAATAGTGGGTGCTCAGATAGGGCGTACAAGATTCTGGCAGCCGGAGGGTTCTTGCTGAGCGAAGATTGGCCAGGTCGGGCGCTTGACTTCGTTGATGGGCAAGACTTGGTCATTTTCTGTGGCCTTAATGACCTGAATCGGAAAATTCATTTTTATTTGGAGCATGAGAATAAAAGAATGGTTATCGCAGGGCAAGGAATGAAATCAGTACAACGATTCACCCGGGTCGAATTTGCGAGGAAGATTGTTACCCTCGTTGAGGCCAGCGAAGGCGGCGAATGAAGGCCTTATTAACTACCAACGCAGACGATGCGATTCGCTCCTACTCACGCTTTACATTGCCCCTATTACGCGAGTATGCGAGGTCCATTTCCGCAGATTTCTATGTAATGGATCATGAGCCTCCAGTGATCACTGATGATGGCAAGCCGCACTTCAGGACGATGCGTATTGGTGAGTTTTTGCAAGAATATGATCGAGTGGTCTACATCGACGCGGATTGTGTTCTGAATAAAAATATACCAAATATCTTAAAAATCGTTCCGCCAGAAAAAGTCGGTTGTGTTCTTGAGGATGTGGGCAGTCAGATTGCAGAGAGATCAGCCGTGATGAAGGCAGTGCAACTAGAGTTTGGAGAGATCGGCTGGTGCGACAAGTTTATTAACAACGGAATTATGGTGGTGTCGAAAGAGCATAAGTGTGTTTTCGAGCCAGTGGATGGACGGTATTATTTGGGCTGGATGTCGGATATTGCTCACATAAGTTATCAGATAAAAAACAACAACCTAGACATATTTGAACTGGATTACACTTGGAATCATATGTCCATGTTCTCAGAGCCATGGAACGACTCCCCTAGTCGATTCGATAGTAAGATTATTCACTATGCGGGGAACGCAGATTTCCCAGACCGAGGGCAACGAAGCAGAGCACGGTTGATTGCAGATGATGCAAAACAAATTCATGGCCTCGGTTATTATTTTCGGGCAAAGTTGTTTAGTGCCGCGCGGAATCGCAATTGATCGCGCATATTTATTCAAGATTACTTAGACCGCGGTTAAAGTCAATTTATTGGCTTGTTCGAGGATTGGGTTACCGTTGTGTCGATACTTTCTTCCGTGGAACTCGCCCAGTAGCTGTAATTGGCTGCGGGCGTAGTGGGACGAATATGGTGCTGGAAATTCTGTCCGGCCATAAGGCATTTCGTCCGACTACGCCAGATCCTGAAGACAAGCGATTCTTTGTCCGTGGCAGAAGATTTCCACAAGGTTTTCTAACCAAGTGTGACACTCATTATGGGTCAATCGACGAGCTACGCGATCTGCTTGCCCTAAATTCTAAAATGAAAATTGTATGGACAATTCGTGACCCACGGGACATATGCCTATCAAAACTTAGGCGAGGGGTCACCATTGAAGAGGGTGGCGACTGTGATACCCCCGCGGATGATTCTACCGACGATGGTTGT
>ENA-OREN01001973-OREN01001973.1-marine-metagenome-genome-assembly--contig:-NODE-1973-length-22270-cov-6.544316_pt1 | contig 22270 bp, 19 predicted proteins | sample MGYA00248624_ERZ508555 | MGnify/ENA primary metagenome ERZ508555 (study PRJEB26222, sample SAMN06267773) | marine metagenome | isolation source: Saanich Inlet, British Columbia, Canada | place...
AGTCACCTTTTTTTAAATGAAATCGTTTTTTGACAATTCCTGATTCTTACAGACTTTCTTGATAACTTTTTTACCCACAACCTCTTTATAATCTCTAGCGTCTATCCCACGATTTGGCCTCAAACATACCAGATCCTTTTCAGAAATCTTCTTCCCCTTTCTCAACTCATTAGAAGGGCATAAAGCTCTTCTGAATATCTTTCTATGATACACTTCTAAGGGCATTACCTTCTTTCAATCATCACCTAAAAAGCCTAAATATTCTGGAAATATTATTCCTCAAAAGAACAACTTCTTTAGGAGTCAGAGAGATTTTAATTTATCTTTTCCGCTGAATAAACTTTTGAAGGATCACTGAGGAACACATTGTACATTCTCATACTGAGGAAAGGATGTCCCCTCAAAACCGACCATTATTCGATGTAAATAGAATGGATCTACACTTGGTATCCTATTCCCACCCCAAATTGCAGATGGGGAGCTCTGGAAACCCTCTTTCTTTAATGTTCTTATAATTGAGGTATTAAAATCATCTCTCCTGCCTTCTGGATACGCAAACAAATCAATCTCTTGATCTAATTCCTGCTCTAATTTCTTCTTGCTTTCAACAATTTCTCTTTTACAAACGTCCACTGAAACCTGTGAAAGAATTATATGGTTTACGGTATGGCAGCCGAATTCTATAAACGGTTCTTTGTTCATTTTTCGAACTTCATCCCAACTCATTGTCTTGTAATTCATGGCAGACTCGCGTATATTTTCAAGCGAAACATCCAATTGATTTCTCAAATCTTCCAATAGAATGTCTTTGCCTTCATCTTGAATTGATTTCATCTCCTCCTTTATTTCGCGAATGACATTTATCTTTTTTTCTTTATCATCCAAAAGAAATTCTTTCTCTTTACTTTTTACTCTGATATTTACGCTTCTTTTCCGTGTCAACCTTATCAGTCCTTCTACTTCATCTACCCAGAAAAGACGATTAGTCCCAATAAAACCTGTTGAAAGATAGAATGTTGCCGGTATTTCATACTTCTTCAGGATTGGAAAAGCCACGGAGAAGTTGTTCTGAAACCCATCATCAAACGTAATGGCAACTGACCGCGGTGGAATTGTCTCACCTTGTTTTATAGATTGTACTATGTCCGAAAGGCTAGTGGGATTTGTATACTCACGCAAATAACGCATGTGCTTTTCAAAGTTATTGTAATAAAGATGCTTTCCAGAATAATTCTCTATATCATCCGCGTTTTTTATTGTTACCCCATGATAAAGAAGGATTATGCAGTCTGAGTCTTTAAAAACTTTGTCTACCATGTACTACACATTCTCATGTACCTGTTATATTTTAATAAGGTAAGCCATTTAATAGGATATGGCATAAATGAATAATACTTTCCATTTCCAACTTGTGGCTTGGAATCTACCTCTCCTTTCTGAAGTTTTTGGAGAATTCTTGTCACCATATCCGCAGCAATAACTGTCGTATAATATCGTAAACTATAAATACCTTCAGTAGAGTTTAACGATACCGTTAACTGTTCTATTATGTTCCCTGTATCCAAGCCTATATCAACAAAATGTATTGTTGTCCCGATTTTTGCAAAATCCCCATTCCAAATGGCCCATAAATCAGAATCCAATCCCTTATAATCTGGCAATATTCCTCGATGAACATTTATTGTACCCTTTGATGGAATCTGAAGAACCTTTTCCTTGATAACACCTGTCCCAAACACAACACAAACATCCGGCTGCAGTTCATTTAATCTTGAGATTGATGATTCTTCATTCATTGTCCAAACATGAATTAATGGAATTTCTTTAGGGTATACAACCGGTTTATTATCAAAAAACCTATACCGTTCATACCACTCTGTTCTCTTTTGAAAGAAATTTATATTACTGTAAGGGTTCAAAAATACTCGTTTACACTTATCAAAAATACCATTTGATTTTTTAAGATATCGTTTGCTTACTTCTTTATCAGGATAATGTTTTTGCTCATAAAATATACCTACAATCTCGATCCCTTGTACCTGTTGTAACCTTTTAATAAAGTATAGGTGGTGAGTCGTCTCGGTCGTTAACAGGGCAACACGCAATCGAGAAATCATTATTTATTCCCACCGAATGCAATCATCTTTAATTGGGCAACCAGCATAAATATCTTTTAATAGTTTTTGACCTAAAACCTTATCAATTTTGCTTATATCGATCCCCTCTGCTGGTCTAGCTGTTGTTATCATGTCATGCGACAAGACAATTCCCTTCTCAAGATCCATTGTTGCAATTAAACCTCTCCTCATCGCAAGCAAATTATCTCTTTCACATGCTAAGCGCTCATTACCATACATCCCTAAACTTGCCTTTATATCTTTCACACCATCAACAAGCAGATTCATATCTGATGGATCTGCAGATATAGCGTGATCACGAAAACTTCTGTTTTCTTTTTTATCGGTAAAATGTTTTTCAATAACCACCGCGCCGAGGGCAACAGCGGTCAAACACGCTTGTATCCCCATAGTATGATCCGAATACCCAACAGGTAGTCCGAAACGTTTCTTCAAATATGGAATAGACAACAGGTTTGCCTGATCAATAGGTGCTGGATAACTTGACACACAATGGAGCAAGATGACATTTTTTCTCAGAAAATCACTATCTACCTCTTCTTCAATCCATTGTAATGCCTTTTCTATCTCGATATCTACTGCCAATCCAGTTGAAAGGATTATAGGTTTTTTCTTCTTCGCAATCCTTTTTATAAGTTCACGATTGGTTAAATCCCCAGAAGATATTTTAAAAAAAGGGACTATTGTATCCAAAAAATCTACACTTCCAGTATCAAAGGGAGTTGAGAGAAATAAAATCTTCTGATCTTCAGCAATAATTGAAAGTCTCTTGAATTCGTCTTGAGAAAGCTCGAAGCTTTTTGTTCTTTCAAAACGTTCCTTTTGAGACACTGATATATAATGGAATGTGTCATAAGTCTGAAACTTAACTGCATCAACTCCCGCTTGTTTTGCTAGTTTTATCAGATTGCTAGCCACTTCAAACTGCCCTTCGTGGTTTACACCAATTTCAGCAATTAAAAAAATACCATTCTTTCCAGTCCATATAGTTTTAGTTTTTTGACAGTTCATATATCTCCTTAAGCGAATATGCCGTATGTGGCTTTTTCATCTTCCTGACAATACTATTTAAGAAGACAAAATCTTCTTCATTATCTAATGCAAGTTTCATCCCCGACGCCTGAGGACAGGTTTCATTCGTATAGAAAAAAGCATTATTTAATGCTCCGTTTTCATACAAATAAAGAGTTACATGCTCAAAATGTGATGGATCATTAAACTCCCCAACTATATCCTTATAGAATTCTGTTTTCAAGATCTCAACACACATTCCAATTGGAAAGGTTCTTCCTTTAACATTGGAAACAAAATCATATCCACCTTCTATCGCAATACCTACCATCTCATCAATTAATACAGGATCAGGAAAAACATTATCGCCATTTATTCTAATGAAATAATCAAATCTATTTTCTTGAGCGCACGTCAGAATCCTGTTTGCAACATTTTCATTCACGCCCCTATAGCACTTAATATCATTATTGGAGCAGAATTCGGCTATCTTGTCATCATTCTTTTCATTGGATGTAGCAACGATAATACTCTGTGCTCCGGTAACCAGACTTAGTCTGTCATAGATGTATTCCAAGACCGTCTTAGCGCCTATTTTTTTAAGTATTTTTCCAGGCAATCGGGTAGAGTCGTATCTACAAAGTATAATTATCCCAACGTTCATTTCCTTTCTCCGATTACCTTTGCGGGAATCCCACCAACTATTGAAAAGTCGTTCACATTCTGAGTAACAACAGCTCCTGCAGCCACTACAGCTCCATTCCCTATCTCCACTCCCTTGAGTATCTTGGCCCCAGTTGCTATCCAGACCCCTTCGCCAATTTTAACGGGAGCAACATCATTAGGCTGTTCATTAATCTTCTGTTCTTTTTCAATATTATGATCGCTATCCACAATGTATACGAAAGGAGCAATGAGACAATCAGAACCTATGGATATCTTATCCGAAGCAAAAATGTACGTATGATATCCTATGGTTGTTCGTGCCCCGATAGATATTTCAGAATCATTATTTGCAGTACAAACTTTGACACCTTCTTTTAAAACCACATCATCGCTTATTGAGATATTCTTTCTAAATCTGAAAAGTTGGACATTTTTATCAAAGTACACATTTTTGCCACACCGCCCAAGGAGAGGTTTGAAATACAAATATCTTATATGGTTTAATAGGCCAAACTTTAAATGTTCTCGAAACTGATTAACAGGTTTCTCTGTTTCCATATTAATTCCTTCTATTACCAGCTCCAGTCAAAACTTCGAATACATCATCGTTTCTAAAGGGAATCCTTACAGGCGCCGCACAATTTCCCGTAGTAATATCTTCAAGAAACCTGTTCAAAGAATTTACCGCGTCTTCATCTGTTTGAAAAACAGATATATTATCACCGAATAAAGGAAAAGCGTTTTCATCAATATGGGAGGAAATAAATCCTGGAATTAGACATAAAAGTGGCTTGTCTAACATCGCGCCTTCGAATAACGGTGTTGTTGGCCGATCTACCACTACACCATCTATTTTTCCAATATATTCACGCATCAGTCGAGTCTCTAGAAATATATTCTTACTATTCTTTGATTTTATATATGGAACAATAGATTTTGATGCCCATTGTCTGGTGGTATTATTAGCATGCTTATATATAAATTCAAACTCCCGCTTTGTAGCAAAGAAATTGATCAGTTTCTTTTGCAACTCATAATACCACAAAACCGGATATGTCATATTATTATAGCATCTGGAATGAATGTTCGACTTTGAAGCCGGCACATAGAGAATAGTCTTCTTATCAGATAGATCCCTTTTTCCTTCTCTATCTATATTCCTACTTGTTCTTTTTGTCATGGTATTAGTTAAACGATACGGCATCTGGAGTATCTTCGTATTGTTCACATAGTCATAACAGACTGCCCTTTTAAATCTCTCTTCCGCAAGAGGCTCAAATGTGAAATAGTAATCAAAATTGTCTATATCATTTATGTGCCAATTTCGGTTGTTATATATATCTGTACCATGCTGAAAACCTATCCTGTCAATATTCGCCTTTTTAGCTGCGATAAGAGCACTTTTAGAATTATTGTCAGATGCACTGGTTGCTACCACCATATCAATATCCAAATTTTTATAAAACTCGATGAACCGTTTAGATTTAAATAAGATTTCACTACAAACATCCTCAATAAAATATTTTAGATATGGTAAAACTAACTGAGTAGCATCAAACCTACATTTTTCATTTATCCATTCAACCAGAGAGCTTTTGCCTCCAAATGTACTAGAAAGTAAATCTGTCTCTGTCTTGATACTTTTATAATAAGAATCTTCGCACATATGCTTAAAAGAGAAAACCGGTTTTTCAAACATATCATTCATATAATATACTACATCGTCGCTTAGGTAATAAACATTACACCCTTTTCTCAAGAATTGCCTTGCAAGATGATCAGGAACGATTGTCGAAGTGTGCAGGAACAATACATTCCTTTTGTATTGTTGAGCCCTTGATAATGAGCTAAAATAAGATGTAAATTTTTTGTATTTAATCATATGATATCCTGACTTAATCACTTTCCGAACAGAATATCTAAAGCGCTCTCCATTGGTACATCTATCCGGGCGCACAGGTTTACCAGAAAACCCTTCTCCTTCAAATCCGATTTCCTCAAATTTAAAAGAACTATCTTTTTCTTCACTAAGTGCGGAAAAAATCTGCTGGAAGAATTTGGTCCTCTCACTGCTATTATAGCGATGTATCTCTCTGGCCTGTGACCCCTTTGAAGAATCGTATATATACGCTATCTCACACCCATTATTATTCTCAATGAACCTTTTTGCTATATAGGACTGAATAACAAGTGTATCTACCAGATACTTAATACTGTTAAAGTAGGCCCTGGTAATATTCAAACTTAGTTCGTCGCATAATTTAATATTCTCTTTAAGGAAGCGATCAAATTCTTCTATCCACTCAAGTTGCTCAAAAAAGTATTTATCCTCGTCTTTTCTCAAGGCACTTTCATCATAGTAGTCTTCCAATATCTTATAACTAATACCCCGTTTGCCCAGTTTGTATGAGACGTCAGGAAGAAGTGAAATTACCGTACCTCCCGAAATATCTATATTCGGGCTATAATCTTCTATTAAATAATATTTATTATTCTGCATATAAAGCTCATAACAATGTATTGCTATGAAAACAACTTATTGTTCGTCTACTGTACTACCCCTTCATGAAGCCGCCTGGCACCTTTATCACAAGCGTTTCCACTCTTACCTTCTTACAAATTCGAGGAAATGAGGGATAAAGAACAATTTAAAGTAATAGATAAATACTATAAAAATCCATAAAATGAATAAAGATTTTAGGATAAATTTCATTATAGTTTTTCCGTAAAGTGTGACTGGACACTTGTCAGGTTGTTATATCTCTTTTCCAAATAGAGCACCTCTTATTAAGTAAGCCAGCTTTTAGGTAAATTCTTTTCTATCTCAATATTCTTAAAATCATTGCTTTGCCTGACACCTACTTCTTTTACCCATTTAGACATTTTATCGAGTCCTTCGGATAAAGAATTCCTGATTTGATAACCGAAATACTTTCTAAGCTTGCTATGATCGGAAAAAGCATGTTTCACTTCTTTTCTTTCTTCAAAATGAATTGTTTTCTTCTCAACATTAAATAACTTACATACTTCTTCAGCCAGATCATTTACGGTAACAGGTGTATCTGTACCTACATTAAATATTTTATTATGTGCATCTTTTATCAATATAGAGTTCGCGATAACTGACGATATATCTTTTATATAGGTGAATGCCCTGGCCTGTGCACCATCTCCAAAGATTGTCAATGGTTCTCCTTTCATTATTTGGTTCATGAAAATACCAACTACATTTCGATACTTGTCGCCAATGTTCTGCCTCTCACCATAAACATTATGAGGCCTAAATATAATAGAATTTAATCCAAACATTTCATTACTTACTTTCAATTCCTGTTCCACAGCATATTTTGCAATTCCATAGGGATCCTCTGGAGCTGGAATCATATCCTCAGTCATAGGAGGTTGCCCTGCACCGTAAACGGCAATCGACGAAGTAAAAACAAAACACTTCACATTATGGTTAACCGAAGCATTAATAAGATTAACACTTCCAATAAGATTATTCTCATAATTGAAACGTTTGATAAAGTGGCTTAGTCCTTCTGCGGCGTAAGCTGCCAGATGAAAAACATATTCAAATTTGTACTCTACAAAAAGAGATTCAATAAGTTCTAAATCTGTTATGCTACCTTTAATTAGCTTTGCTCTCTTGTGAACATTTTCCTCGAATCCACCAGACAAATCGTCAAGCACAATAACTTTATTCTCCAACCTTATCAACTCATCCACAACATGAGAACCAATAAAGCCTGCCCCACCGGTCACAAGAACTGTTTTCATATTAACCATCTTTCTCTCCTAACACATCAAATCTGTTTTTACCAGGAAAGAACCCTTATTAACGTTCTGAACATCAAGGCAAAATTCATTTTGATGCTAATTATAACTTAATGTTTCTTCCGTTTTGGAAGATTAGATACAAAAATCATTATGGGTATGCTAATAAGAGTACACAAACCTAATTTCAAACCGTAATTAAAAAGAGTTGGATCATAAACGAATTTTACCAGATGTTCACCCTTAGGGACAATGACGGCCCTCATCACAGTATTTGCCTTCATGATTTCTACCTCTTCCCAATCAACAAAAGCCTTCCACCCCGGATAAAATGTATCACTGAGGACCAGTATCCCACTTACTGGTGTATTAACATTTAATATTACCTTGTTTGAAGAGTAATCTTTAATCTCGATAGCGGCATTGCCGTGTTTACTGCCTGGTTTATTATTAAAACTGGCAGGTTCTTCGTTAAGCACCACAATATCCACAGGGTTAAAATCCTTACTTGTTAGAAACTCCAAAGCCTCTTGCCCGTCACCGATTACCTTGTAATCTGAGACAAAGAATGCACGAGGTAGTAACTCATTATTTTTATATACTTTTACCTTCTCATCGCTATATGCCAGCCCCACTCTTTTATCTTTAATCTCTTCACAAGCTATAATGTACTTCACATTTAACAGGCTCAGCAGATTAAAGCTTTCACTTAAGGAGCTCAAAGATGGTTCTAAACGCCCAAGCGAATCATCAACATCTCCCAGATTTCTCATAAACTTATAATAATCATTCATAACCAATGGACTATAAGCACCCACATCGGAAACCTGAAATGACATATTGTAATTAGGTAAGTATGTTGAAAGGTCATCAGGAGCGCCTGTCGGAATGAAACTATAAACTCTGTATAGACTTGTATCCTTTTTTATAAACTCTATTGCTGCTGGCGTTTTTAAAGTTTCCCTAACCGGTGCCATATTTCCTCTAAAACCGGTTCCAAAGAAACTGAAAATATAAAGGTCAAGTACAATTACTACTACGCACGCAAACTGAAAACTACCTAAAGAAATCCATCTCCTTATATATTTGATGATGAAGAACGAAACTACAATAATCACTATTGATGATACATTAAATTTATTAAATATGGATGTACTTGTGATCAACATTTGGAATATCGAGTCCACTTTGTTGTAATAAACATCAAGCGAGTGCCTGTGAAAGGGTTTTCCATAGATATTTTTCTCTACATAGCGTCTGCCAAAATCTATTAGAATTCCCTTACCAAAGAACAGAACAATATTCGTAATAACCAAAATTGTAATTGCACCTATAGAAACATAAAATATCGTTTTTTTGGATTTTGTATTTTGTTTCTCATCACTAGCAGTTGAACAATACCTGTCAAAGCCACAACCTGCCAGGATGGCAAGAGAGAAAACTGTAAAAAATAGAAATTTTGCAGGGACCCTCAATCCATAGAACCCTATGGCTTTAATTATAAGAACATAAAGCGGGCTATATTTACCAAATGCCAGAAGCAGTGAAAACAAGGCCAGGAAAATAAAGAACCAGGAAAATCGATCCTTTCTGAAGAAAACAACTACAAGCGAAAGAAAAAATGGCAGGACTCCTATATATAACAAACCTCCAGAAGCAAGATCACATCTCGGTAAGAGTAACTGTATCATTCCCAATGGAGAATAAGATCCCAGCATACTGAATTCGATACCAATATCCTGCCGACTCGAAAACCGGCTTAACTCCACAGTAGCAAATAATTGTGCCGCAGAGAGTCCAAATGCCACAAATGCGCCTATAAGATAAAAGATCGCAACACGTATACTCTTTTTAAAACCCCTGTGTTTTAAATGGTAGAAGTACAAATACACAACAAAGTAAAGCGTTGAAAATATAATCGAATACAGAGCGAACTGGAGATATCCTGCTAAAATCTGAACGCCTACAACAATTCCTATAAGTATTCCATAAAGCAGTTCCTCCTTTTTAAACAGTTTTTCTGTAAGGAACAGTACAAGCGGGAACCATACCAATACCTTTAATGACATCATGCTGTAAAAACAACCTCCATAACTACTACCAAACAGATAGGCAATAACGGTAACGGTTGCTGCTGCCTTGCTCATGCCAATTTCCCTTACATATATATACATAAAGATACCTGTCATGACAAAGTGCAGGAGGATGTTATAGGTATATGCTATCTTATACGGAAGGAAAAAATACATAATCAAATTAAGCGGATACAGGGCCCCTATCTGACCTTCTGCAAGTATGGGGAAGCCACTATGCATATATGGTGTCCAGAGAGGAAGAGAAAGATTACCCAGCGAATCTGCCAGAAATCTTGTCCAAGGGATATGCTGCGCACTGTAGTCACCCAGCAGAAAAGACTCCTTCAATATGACGAACTTCCATAGGAAAAGAGAGATAACAAATACAAACGTAATCACAAATGGATTTTCTTTGAAAAATGAAATAGTTTTCTCTTTATTCATACTATCTTATTAATTACTAAGCAGATTAGCCCAAGCCCTCTTTACAATAAATTTCAACTGGGAAACAGACTTTATTTCTCTGAGAAGTCTGTAAAAAATTGCTGGCCTTAAATAAAATTTCAGATTAGCGGATCTTTGGAGCCCTTTTAACTGATCAGCATTCATCCCATCAGGAACATAAGGGACATCACATTGTGACATTTTAGTCCAGTCTAAACCGTCTATCTTGTGCTCTTTCAGCAGATCTTCATAAACACTTGTACCCGGCAGCGGCAGAAAATTATAGAAGGCTGCCCTGGAAAGGTCTAATTCCCTGGCGAAGTCTATAGTTTCCCTGATATCATCTATCGTCTCACCCGGGTAGCCAAGAATAAAGAAACCATTTACATCCAATCCAACACTCCTAACCATATCAACCTGCCTTTTAATCTCGGAGATTTTCAGTTTCTTCTTCATCATGTCCAGTACTCTTTGACTGCCGGACTCTATACCAATCGAAACGTAGTAACAACCGGCTTTGCGCATCAATACCAATATCTCTCTGTCAAGGCTGTCCAGCCTTAAACCATTCGGGCAACACCAGCTGATATCAAGCTTTCTACGTATCAACTCTTCACAAAATTTACGGGCAAATTCCTTGTCTAAAGTAAAATTATCATCTAAAATGTGTATCTCTCTGACGTCATACTTATTATAGAGAAGGTCAATCTCCTGCATTACATTTTCTATGGACCGAAATCTTAGCTTTCTTCCAGTCACGTTATAACCGGCACAAAATGTACACAAGAAGGGACATCCTCGCGTTATAATCATAGGTGCAACGGGTTGATTCTTGAATATGACTCCTTGTGGTGCAGACTGATAACCTGAAATATCAATCAGTTCCCAGGCCGGAAAAGAAACGGCATCCAGGTCATTCTGAAAAGTCTGGTCATTACAGCAAACTTTACCATTGCTCTTCCATATTAAACCTGGAACTCTTTGCAACTCACTTTCATCCAGAAAATCTCTATTCCATGGCTCATCAACACAGGATAAATACTCTATCATCTTTAGAAATCCATCCTCACCCTCTCCCCTGAAGCCATAGTCTACACCGGGATAGTCATCCCAAATATTCTCTGACCTTGAAGATGGATGCGGTCCACCTACAAATGTCACAATTCTGGTATTTATCTCTTTTACAAGGCCGATGCTTTGTTCAACAGAAGGAATATCGTGTGAAAAGGACGAGAACCCAACAACATCAGGATTGTATTCTTTAACAAAGTTTGTAAATTGAGGATAATCGTACCCTCGCTGAACGCAATCAAGGATGTCTACCGCTATACCACTTTTCTTGAGTGATGACGCCAGATAACCCAGACCCATTGGGGGAACCACGTTCAGCACAAGCCTTTCAGGTGTTACAGGTCTAACCAGCAGTACTTTCATTTCTCTTCAGCTTTTTAATTTCTTTGCGAATCCGATACAATTCTATTAGCGTCATGGGGATATGCTTGAACGAGACAGTTGTTTTACCTGCCGTTCTTGGAAAGTGAGGAACACCAACCTCAAGAACATTGAATCCAAAATGTCTTGCCTTTGCCAATATTTCCGTATTAACAAAGAAATTCTTTGATTCAATCTTAATATTGGAGAAAATATCTTTACGAAATACTTTAAATGCACAATCTATATCCTTGACATTCAGGTCAAACAAACATCCGACAAGGCTGTTATATCCCCAGGACAGAAACCGTCTAAGGAATGGATCTTTACGTTTAAGTCTATACCCTATTATTATCTCTACTGCATCCGTCTTGATTAATGGCAAAAGAATGTCCAGGCCTTTTATATCAAATTGTCGATCTGAATCTGTGAAGAAGACATATTTGTATTTACTGCTTTTAAACCCCTCCTTAAGAGCGCTGCCATATCCCTTATTTATTGAATGATGTATTGCTCTGACAGAACCGTTTTTTTTAGCTAATCGTTCCGCAATCTCTCCGGTACTATCTGTAGAGCCATCATTGATTACTATTATTTCATACTTCTCCTCTCTTGAATTAAAATACGACTGGATATCATTTACTGCAGCTTCTATATTTCCTTCTTCGTTCAAGGCGGGAAGAATAATTGATATACTGTTTATCATAATTATATTTTTAAACTAAAAACATGTTGATACGGCTTCAAATAAAGAATTACCAAAAAAATTCTCATTTTACAGATGCATTTATAATTAATGAACCTGCAATTTCCTTAATAAGTGGCATCTTTTCTGCCAAAGCCCCTATTTTATTAACTACTGGTATCATAAACGGAGGTGTCCATGGATGGAGAAAGTCAAACGGAACGATAGATATATCTGTGAATCCCACCCTCTTCAGGTCACGAGAAAGCTGCCATCTGAAGAATGCCGTTTCATCTAATGTTTCTCCCAGTATTCTAATTTTCTTAATAGGCTTAACATTTTTCTGAATAAGCAATTGCGGATTCATCATATTTGGCTCACAAAACACTATCCTGCCACCCTTCTTTAATACCCTTCTTACTTCCGGAAGAATGGCATCCATATTTAAGTGATGCAAAACACATATTCCCACTACCGCATCAAATGTCATATCACTAAAAGGCATTTGCTCTATATCAGACTGAATAAATTCAACTTCTGAAAGATCAACCTCCTGTTTCGCTTTTCTCAGTAGGTCGTGTGAGATATCGATCGCAGCAAGATCAGCCTTTTTCTTACTGATCTTTCTTGTAAACATACCCGTACCGCAGCCAATCTCAAGGACGCTTCTCCCTCTGACCATATTTGCCATGTCTATCAGTATGTCCGTCCTCCTCTCAGCTCTCAATTTCCCGGCGGTTGTACCCCAGCCCCACAACCATTCGGCATCCTCCTGGATTTCTCTGCCTCGCTTTATCTCTACCGATTTATCCTGTAACATAAAATATTGTATTAAATATTCTGCCTGAAAATTTAGTTGCGACTTTTATACAAAAGCTGAAGTCCAGAATATAGATAGCTGTTGAGGACTCTCAGTGATCTTATATTCATGAGTGTCCTTATGATATACTGCGGCCTGAAATAGAAACTCTTTAAGGCCTTCTTCCTTAACCCAATAAGTTCCTCGGTAGACAAGTGAAAAGACCTTGCCAGTGGATTTGCATAGTCAAAGCCTGATAAACTGCTTAAATCACACAAGGCACTCTCTTTTGCAATTTCGTAATACTCAGTCCCGGGTAACGGATACGCAATATTAAAATCTACAAAGTCACCGTCAAGTTTCGTAGCGAACTCTATCGTGTCCATAGCTGTCTCCCTCGTCTCCCAGGGTAACCCCAGAACAAACAGAAGATAAGTTTTGATTTTGTATTTCTTGCATGATTTAACGGCTGTCTCAGTCTGCTCTATCGTTATGCCCTTCTTCATTTTATCCAGCATACCCTGATTCCCGCTCTCGACACCAAATCCGATAATCCAGCATCCCGCCTTTTTCATCCACCCCAAGCGTTCCTCATCTATGGTATCAACCCTGCTGTTAGTTCCCCACCTTATCTTCAGGCCCTCATTAACAATCATTTCACACAATTTTATTACCCATTTCTTGTCCATAGTAAAAGTATCTGACCTAAAAAAGAATACCTTAATCTTATATCTTGTTAGACACTCCTTAATCTCCCCTAACACACTTTCAGGAGACCTGATCTTAAATTTATGACCTGAAACGGCAGGTACCGCACAGAAAATACACTTATGAGGACAACCGCGTCCGACATGGATGAAAGCAATGGGCTCTCTCGTATCAGGAGTTATATAAAGATTATTATTCAATAAATGCCTGGCAGGAAATGGCAGTGAATCCAGGTTCTCCAACAATGGCCTGTCTTTGGTCTTCAACACATTACCGTTTTCTCTATATGCAATGCCTGGCACATCTGATAAATTATCTTTCAAGAATAGATCTGAGACTGCAAATTCACATTCCCCCCTTATGACGACATCTAGGTCAGGCCACTCTTTAAGAACCTCCTCATCATTCTTCATATAATGCGCACCCTTTGAAACTGTCAGTATGTCACTGCGAATCTCTTTTGCCAGTTTACACGCCTTCAAATCCTCCTTAATTGTCGGTGTTATAATACTTATAATCAGCATATCAGGACTGATCTCCTTGATATCATTAGCAAGATTTTCCCAGTCTTCTTTCTCTGAAGGATAATCTTTAATCCTGCATTCTACTCCTACTTTTTCCAGAGAAGCGGCCATATATGCCAAGTCCATTGGTGCCCTGTGCGGCTGTGCTGTCATGCCCTCAGTAGGGGCTTGGCACCTGTCGTCTCTCATATAGAGACCGGTTGGAGGATATATCAAAAATGCCTTCTTTATTTTCAACCTCGACCTCTCAGAAGCTTCTTCCCGAACAAATTATAGAGAACCGAGACTACCTGACTGATAATCCATTTTAGCTCACTGAAAGAGTGGATGCTGAATAAAATATCAGCAACCTTTGAGGGTCTGAAGTAGAAGCTCTTAAAGGCCTTCTTGTTAAACGCAACAACTTCTTCTCCTATTGTAATGTCGTCCTCAAAAAATGCTGTTCCATCAAAGAAACCTGCTTCAACCCCGTTATCAACATCCTTTAGAAAGGTCCCGTTTTTTTTCACATAGTCATAAACCACAGTTCCCGGAAACGGTATACAGATAGCAAAATTTGCAAAATGCGGATTCGCCTTCTTCGCAAAATTTATTGTATTCTGCATGCTCTCCCCATTGTCACCAGGCAATCCAAAGATAAAATAACCATGAACTACTACATTTTCCTCTCTGAACCACTTGATTACATCTCTAACCATATGAAGCTTTAGTTTCTTCTTGACAGATTCCAGGATTCTTTCATCGCCGGACTCTACCCCTACGCCTACCTTGAACACTCCTGCACGTTTTAACTTCCCTGCCAATTCTCTAGTCAACCTGTCCACCCTTAAACCATTGTGACAGTTAATAGCAAGATCATACCTCCCATCGATAATACTATCCAGAATACTGTTTGTACGTTCTGGGTTTAAATTAAAGTTATCATCCAGAACATCGATCTGCTTTACGTTAAGGTTTTTCATAAGCCAGTCGATCTCGCCAAGGACATTTTCTGCAGATCTCATCCTGAATGTTGACCCGAAAACACTCTTGTTACAATATGTACATTGATATGGGCAACCTCTACTTGTCAGTATTGGTGCCATATATGCCTTTTTGATTCTTGCCTTCCTACTGTACTCCTTGAGAGGTGGCTCCATCAGGTGATACGCAGGAAAGGGAATGCTATCCAGATCTCCTATCAACTCTGGGCGTACATTTATTCTTATCTCTTCATTATGCAGAGAAGCAGTGCCAGGGATATCCTTTAGCTCTGATTTACTCTCCCAGGCACGAACGATTTCCAGAAAAGGCACCTCTCCTTCTCCATTCACTATAACATCAGATACCTTAAGAAATTTCTCTGGGTGCAGAATTGGTAATGGGCCGCCAACAACCAGTAACTTCTCAGGGAATCTCTCCTTTACTATCTTACAAAGTTCAATAGCCGCCCTCTGTGTAACAACATTAGACGAAACGCCTATAATATCAGGAGCATATTCTACTATCTTCTTTATTACCTCTTCATTTTTCAGGCGTAGCACATTTGCATCAAGAACCCTCACATTCTTGTAACCAGCATTCTCCAAGACAGATGCTATATACGCCAGACCTAATGGAGGATAAACGGTGCCTTCTGTCCCTGTCGCATAGTAAGGAAATTGATTTATAAGCAGTATTTTCATGTAACCATATTAGAATCTTCAGTTGACAATTCTATACTTTATTAACGTGTATATTGCCCACAAACCATCTTTCCACGTAATTTTCTTGCCTTCCAGATTTTCTCTGGGTGCATATGAAATAGGGATTTCATAGATTTCGTATCCCTTTTTCAACACTTTTGCAGTAAATTCAGGACAGAATTCAAACCTTCTGCACTTAAGGTTTATGTCATTCATTACACTCCTGTCAAATACCTTATAGCAGGTGGCTTCATCAGTAATCTTTGTGTGATATAGGACGTAAACCAGAAAATTCAATATCTGTATGCAAACAAAGTTCCCAATATAGAGAAGCTCAAATGGATGCTTCTTCAAACTACGGATTATCCAATTCTTCATAAATGTGATTCTCTTGACTTTGTAGAATCGAGACCCATAGACTATTTTTGCCTTACCCTTAATAATAGGATCTAACAAATTATGATATTCTTCCGGATCATATTCCAGATCTGCATCCTGTATTAACACTATATTCCCTTTAACATGGCCTAGTGCTGTCCTGATTGCAAAACCTTTACCCTGGTTCCGCTCATGATAAAGTATTCTCAAGTTGCTATCTTGTTCACACCTGCTCTCAAGCAACTCACGAGTTCCATCCGTGGAAAAATCATCGACAATTAGGATCTCTTTGTCGATATCAACCTTTAAAACCCTGTTTATAAGTGTTTCAATAGTTTTTCTTTCATTATAAACGGGAATAATAACGGAAAGTCTCATAATATTTGTATTGACGAAGACAGTGTCAGTCTTGTTTTTCAGGCTTGCCGCAACTAAGCCGGATTTGCAGAACATCCAGAAACATCTTCGCCGAATCCCGAATCAACCTGACTTTACTTCCAGCTGAGTTATACCAGCAAATCGGAACCTCTTTTACCTTTAATCCCATGAGTTTTGCGATATACAAAACTTCAACATCAAACGAGAATCTACAAGACTTTAAAGTATTAAATACTTCCAATGCGGCATCTCTCCGAAAACATTTAAAACCGCACTGAGTATCATAATAATCCAGACCAAGAAAAAGTTGAATAACCTTATTAAATGACTTTCCCATGAGTTGGCGATACCATGCCTGATATAACATAATCTGTGACCCTGGCATAGCCCTTGAACCTATTGCTATCTGATATCCATTATTCATCCAGTGGAGAAGTTTATCAAGTTCTCCTATGGGAGTTGAAAAATCTGCATCGGCAAACAAAACAATTTCTCCACTGCTCTTAAAGATTCCTTCTCTGACAGAATATCCTTTTCCCTGATTATTCTTGTTCTCCAAGACTACAAGGTTAGTGATTTCTTTTGAATACATTCTTACCAATTCCACAGTCTTATCACTACTACCATCATCAACCACTATTATCTCAAAGTCATATCCCTGCTTCTTCAGGTAAACATTTGTCTTTGACAATGTCTCCCCTATTCTCTTCTCTTCGTTGTAAGCGGGTATTACCACTGACATATACATTGTTTAGTAGATTAAGTAGTAAACCCTATGGCCATTTTGAAACCATTAAAATATCTTTTAATATCTTCAAAAGAACGTATACGTTTGAGTTTCTTAAAAATAAATTTGAACCGAAAATAAAACATTCTCATTGCCATCTTCTCTATGGCAAGAATCTGATCTTCATCTTTGTATCCATATGGAACATAGACCACTTCCCACATATTAAATTTAGAGAAATCGTCGCGTAACCTTCCTGAATTTTTTGCTGCATCATAAAGCTGGGTACCAGGATAAGGAGTCGTAATGCTGAACTGAGCATACTCCGGCTCAAGCTCAATGGCAAAATCAATTGTCTTTTTTGCCATTTCCGGGGTTTCACCGGGTAGAGCTATCATAAAGGACGCCCTAACCTCTATGCCTGCTTCCTTTGTCCATTTATTCGCATTCCTTATCTGCTCTAGTGTAATTCCCTTATTGATGTTGTCCAGCAGTTGCTGATTTCCGGACTCATAACCATAAAAGATATTCCAGCACCCGGCCTTTTTCATAAGCTTCAGAATTTCAAGATTAACAGTATCAACCCTTGAATAACATGTCCATGTCACATTAACTCTATTCTCAATTAAACAATTACAAAACCTCTCCAGCCACTTCTTGTTAACAGTCATAGTATCATCCCAGAACGAGATTTCTTTGATATTGTACTCAGACTTAACATACTTAATGTCTTCTACCACTTTTTCAGGGGATCTTGCCCTTATCTTTTTCCCAAATACCGAGTTATTGGAACAGAAACCACAATTAAACGGACAGCCGCGAATAGAGACCATATGAATTACAGGTTTATTTAAATATTGATTTGGCAATGGCAAATATCTTTCTACTGGCAACAAATCCCATGCAGGACTGGGCAAACTGTCTAAATTCTCAATTTGTTTTCTGGACTTATTAATCTTGATATTATTTTTTTTATCACGAAAGGCGATCCCATCAATAGCCTTTAAGCTCTCAGTATCATTCAATAACTCATTTTTATCCCAACCCATTTCCCTGTATTTATTAATTATCTCCAGGAAAGTCTCCTCTCCCTCTCCATAAACAAGAAGATCCAGCCCGAAATTCTCCCCAAGGGTATCATCCGGCATAATCGACGCATGGTGTCCCCCTATTACAGTCAAAATTCCTGGAAATCTTTCATAGAGGCCCTTTGAGATCTGTACAGTTCTCTGGAATTGTGGTGTCATTGCCGTTATCCCAATCACCCTTGGTTGATGCCTTCCTATATAATCCAACACCTGCCCCGAATCCATGTTTTCAGCCAGAGCATCTATAATCTTGACTGTAAAGGAATGTTCCCTTATATAAGAAGCAATACAGGCAAGGCCAAAAGGAGGCAAATGTCCCCCAACATCTCCAAGCTTCCGATTGCCATACCTTTCTTCTACTGATAATGGAGGAAATATTAAGAGAATGTCCATGGCATAATTAAAAAACTCAGGCTATTTTCAAAACGAATATTTCTTTTCAAATAAATCTCTCTAAACAAATATTGAAAGCCACTTAATTTATAACAGCTGTTCTTCACCGCCCGGCAACTTTACATCGCATATAATTTGTCAGCCCACTTATATTTTCTCACCAGAAGTGGAGCTTTCTGCAACAGACTTGTTTGCTACCTGTACAAAGGAACCAACTAACAGGATGATGATTATGAGATATCTTTCACATTCAAGATTCAGAATTTTCTGCTATTTGAATCTATGCTATATATAGTAATAATTTCACCATTTCGCACTCTTGCATAAACTTCTTTACTCTTCAGAGGCCCAGCTGTCCTTGTTACGTTTTCCACCGGAGAATCTCTTGTCTTATCTCTATATGGGGTAAACTTTGCAACAACTTCCCCCTTTCTCTTTAGTTCTGAATAAAACGGAACATTACTACCAGACAGTTTCTCATTGCTCACTATCACATATTGAACACCACTACCTACCAATTCATTAAACCTGAACGGGAGAAAAGGTTGTGCAAACAAAAATGTTTTACTATTTCCATGATCATTCAAAAAATACAAACTGTAATGAGGCCTCACATCATTTAGCGTCATCAACAAACGAATCTTGTTTTCTTTAGCAGTACCAAGTTGTTTCTGGAGAACATATTTTAATTTCTCTTCAAGCTGTTCTCTGTCATGGTTAAGCCTGGGAGAGAAAAAAGAGTGATCTAAGGCAATCCGAGACCCATAAGGGATTTCATCTTCTATCCACTCCTTTGCCAGTGTACGTGTATCTTTCCTGTGAAAGAGATAATCTGAATAGACAGACTTGATACCGGATGGCATAATCACTGCTATCGAGACAGACGCAATCAATATCTTTACTCTCAGCGTCGACACGCCTTTTCTAAGTATGGCAGACTCTATAAGCCTTGCGGCAAGAATCAACATGAAAGGAATCAAAGGCAGCACATATCTCGCATGTGGCTGACTAAAATTAGCGTTGATTAAATAGAATACAAGTGGAAATGAAATAAGAATAATCAGTTTCCTGGACAGACTAAAAATTGAAGAAAACAGACCGATAAGGGATAACGCAAATAATGGCATACCCAGTCCATGAAACAAAGAGTGTTTCAAGTGATGAAAAAAACCTACCCCTCCCTGTGAATGAGTCTCCTCAGCAAAGGATGCTAGAAAAAACTTCATGTCTAATATGCAGTAAGGATTAAGGACGATAAATGTTAATCCCATGGAAACAAAGGTTAAAACAATATTTGTTTTGACCGATCTGATCTTGCCAGAATCTTTATTTGCAAGATAATACATTAAATGGCCCAAAACGAGTGGCACCAAAAGCAAAGCAGCATTGTATTTGACTGCCGTAGCAACTCCTGCAAAGAATCCCGCCAAGACGCAATATCTTTTCAAACCGGTCTCAAGAAATTTGTAAATAAAAATATGTGTGAGAATAATAAATAAAACCATCATTGTATCGAGATATATATAATGTGAGTTCCTCACATGCAGGAAGGTTAAGGAGAGAAATAGTGCGCTTATAACACCGACTGTCTCAGAAAACACCCTCCTGCCCAGAATATAGATAAAGTAAATAGAAACTGTTCCCGCTAAAACCCCTACGGTTATCCTGCCGATTAAATAGAATGATGTAGGGTCTTTCAAAAATTGATTTTGAAAATCAACGACAGAACTGAAGAAACCAAAGACTGTACCCAGTAAATAATACATACCGTATTCAAAGAATATTAAGTATGAAATTAACGGTGGAATTCGAAAGAAATGTGGATTTAGATCCCCAGTACCATAGGCAAGTGCGTGATTAACAACAATAGTCTCATCTGCATGGTAAAGGCCTGGCAGACCGAATTTAACACCATAAAGTCTGACCACAAAACCTAAAGCCAGGATCAGGTAAAGAGCCAGGTTATTCCTCAAATGCAATATGGTTTTATCCTGCAAATCTATAATACAGCACCTGGACAGGATCTCCCTGAAATCAAGCTTTTCCAGGTTTTTATTCACTCTGAAGAAGAAAAAAAGTTAGTGTTGGTAACATTTGTAATCTCTTAATGCAGGAATAAGGCAAGCATGGATCCATATTGACAAGCCAATTCTATGTACAGACCAATTCCCTCTCAGTTACATGCAATAACGCACACAACATCCAGCTAAACTTACACTTACATCAAAAGCCACTACTCATTAGTCTCTTAGAGCAACGACTTTCACATTTTTTTGTTCTTTACAAAAACTGTCTATTTTTTCTTTATCAAAAGAAGCAATGATTAATACGCTAGAATTGGACTTCACAAATTGATCCATACCAATTACCTTATATCCAAACCACTCTTCTCCCTCCCTTTTTTCGTCAACAACAGAATTCACTTCCAAGCCCAATTCTTTAAGCACTATGTACAGAACTTCTGATATATGATTTATTCCATAAATAGAAACGTCTTTCATACCTTCACTTTTTAAATGCATTACCTTGTCTTTGATTACCCTTTTCGCCTCTAAATAAAATTGAATAGTGCTCTCTACCCTTTTGTACAATAATGACGACTTCTCTCTGGCACCTTCCGGAGTAATTAAATATCTTATTTTCTTAGCATCAATATTCTTTATCTTGATCCAACCCTTTGTAACCATTTTTTTCAAAAGATGGTTCACCAGTCCCAGTGCAATACCAACCTCTTTAGACAAATCTCTCTGTGTGAGATGCCCGTTGTTTTCTAACCTTTCCAGTATCTCCAATTCTCTACTGTCTAGGTCACCGGATTTTTCTTTTATTTGAATCATCTTAAAAAAAATGGTTTTAAAAGTAGTGATCTTCCTTTAGCACTCAGTTCATACAATGAACACACTTCTCAAAAAAAATTTTACTTTTTTTATCCTTCCTACAAATCAAACACGAAACTGTTCACATAGTGAACGTATTGTAAAAAAGAACTCTCATTTGTCAATACTTTTCTTCTGATATACTATATCTTGTATCGTAACGCATTGCAACAACTAGTACAAACATTTGTACAAAAATATGCTACACCTCTTCACAGATTCTTTTTCTGGATATTTATATGCCATCTCTATCTTCTTCTCCTTTACTGATTGCGCCAATTCCTTCTCTATCACCTTATATTCTCTATACGTAATTAATATATAATCCACCTTTCTTGCCGTTGCCATTGCAAGTGCACCATTAATACTGCTCATCTGAATATGTCTCCCCCCGGCATAGTACGCATTTCTTGAAGAGCCACTCAAAATAAGAGGATATGATTTATATGAATGTTCCCCTACCCATTGACCAGCTTCCTTAATTCCCAACTTATCAAAACGTTGAGGC
>ENA-OREN01001974-OREN01001974.1-marine-metagenome-genome-assembly--contig:-NODE-1974-length-22267-cov-7.680532_pt1 | contig 22267 bp, 19 predicted proteins | sample MGYA00248624_ERZ508555 | MGnify/ENA primary metagenome ERZ508555 (study PRJEB26222, sample SAMN06267773) | marine metagenome | isolation source: Saanich Inlet, British Columbia, Canada | place...
ACTGCGGTGAGAAGCCATCATTAATTTCAAACTTACTTGTCACATACCCTCCAGCACCAGAACTAAAGAAATACGTGCTGTTACTCACATCAGCACCAAGAACATACTCGCCTTCGTCAAGTATGCTATCGGCACTATTTAACTCCAGAAGCCCACCACTTTCACGATTAGTAGCAAATGTACCAAATATCGAATAGTCTGCACCAGAAATAGGCTCAATGTCATCACTAAATGTATCAGTAAAAGTATCGGTTCCATCAAATTGTTCAAACTCAGCTATATCATAAATGAAACCACCATAGGACACAGTGCTAGAAAAAGCCATTAGAGCCAATGTGAATATCATTACAAAACAACAAGATGCCCTTTTCATCATAAATCCATCCTTTCATTATTAGTAAATAATTACTTTTCTAATATTACGAGTAACAATAAAAAAAGCCCTACTGCTGAAAATATTTACCTAAAAATACCCTTCGGCAGTAAGGCTGTCTTTTATAAAATCTATTCTTTGCGCGTACTTAGAGATATTATGTAAGATATCCCAGTACATCCATGTACACACACAAAGACCCTTTACTTTTGCGCACCCTGATCACTCAGGGTTTGCCATTGTCGTGAATAATAGTATTAACGAACCATCTAAGTGTTAGTGCCTAGCTGAATATATACTGCTAGCATTCCTAAACACTCTAAAAGAATGGTAGAGTATAGTATTCATTCAGCTTGTCAAGCAAAAATCAGTAATTTAATAAAAAAATATAATGTATTGGACTGGAGCAACTTTTTCGTATTTATGGGTGATAATTGGGAAATATTACCCACATTTACACTTCATTCATTGTTGTTATCTCATGACATACTGAAGATTATTTATTGTATCATTCAGTCATATCGATACTTATGTGAAGCTCCAAAAAAACCCGTGTTGCAGTGCGTGTATGGTATGTAATGTGCGATTATACTGTGAAGAAGAATGGTATTATATCACTGACTGCCACAATTTTGGATGTGAGAGCAGAGTTATATACCCTATAGATGATAAAGGATAATGATATGCAAACGGCAAAAAAGGATCCTGACAGAAGGATAGACGACAGAATAGAACTTCCATTGCAGATAACACTATACGATCAAAGTGGTAAGGCGATAAATATCAGTGCTACCGGAGTTTATTTTGAGGTAATAACGGACGACATAGAAGCATTTGCTCTTGGTGCAACAATTCCAATTCGAATAGCAGCGGACACATCAACACCTGGTAATGGTGAGGCGAAGATTAAGCTTAATGGAAACGGAATAGTTATCAGAAGCGAGATAAAAAATGTTACCAGTCACGGTATTGAAATAGGTGTAGCAGTACAATTCGCTGAACACCTTAATATTTCAGACGTTTCTATATAATAGAAGAACAGTTTCAAAATCACCATCCTCCATAAATGACTCACCCTGATTCAACTAATTAAAGATACCGAGTCAGGGATATTCCATGCCTCTGAGTTGGCATTATACAAGTATTTCCATGTCATTCTATTCTTACTATTGCCTTAAATCCATAGATTGCAGTTGCCATCCTGCTTTTCCTCTTGATTTTCACTGACAGGTCATTATCCTACCATGTGTTGCACTTCCTCATTGAACTGAAGAGTCTTATTTTCTGTAAACTTAAATGTTTTATATGAAACAGATCCTGGAACAACTGATAGATGAATCTATAAAGCTTGAACTGAATGTTGCAGGTGTGTACAAAATTTTTCTCAATACATTTCCCGAGGATTCCGAGTTATGGTCAAAGCTCATCCGAGAAGAAGAGAAACATGCAGACCTAATCCAGAGTATGAGAAGTTCATTTTTATTGCCACGTCAATTCCCTTCTGATCTTCTGGCCTCGCCAATGAAAATGTTGAAAAAAACAAATAATAGGTTGGTTTCAATACTAAAGAAGTACAACAAAGAACAACCTTTAAGGGAATCAGCATTCAAGGTCGCTCTGGATATTGAAAGATCAGCTGGAGAATTTAACTTTCAGCTTGCCACGGAGAAATTACCAGATTCAGGTATCATGAAAATCTTTCAGGCACTAAATAAAGATTGCAGGAATCATACAGAAAAAATTAATATCTATATGAATAATAAAGGAATTAGGTTAGAGGTTGATAAATAAGAGCAACTATTTCTGGTTGTTGACTCTGGTTGCTTTTTTGTTTTCTCTGCGCCTCTGCGTTAAAACAAAATACTAGAAGTTTATTCATTTAAAATTTTCATCATGTGTTTATGGATTTTTCCGTTTGAAGCAGCAACGTTTTTTATCTTCAGATTGTATCTCTTCCCTTGTGCATCAGTAATCCTTCCTCCGGCTTCTGTTATTATCAAGCTACCGGCTGCGAAGTCCCACGGATTCAACTTTAATTCCCAGTATCCGTCAAATCTGCCACAGGCAGTATAGCAAAGATCCAGCGCGGCTGAGCCAGTCCTTCTGATGCCGTGTACGTTTTCATAGAAAAACTTTTTCATCTGGCCAAGACTTTTCCTCATCAGTAAACCTCGTTCATAGTAAAACCCCAAAACCAGAAGTGATTGACTTAGTTTGTTTACGTTGGAAACATTAATTTTCTTGTTGTTGAGAAATGCCCCTTCATTCTTTTCTGCAAAAAAAAGTTCATTCTTAAGAGGGTCAAAGACAACACCGATCAGAGGTTTCCCTCTCTTGTACAATGCGATTGATATGCAAAACATCGGAAACTTATGATAGAAATTATTCGTGCCGTCCAGCGGATCTATTACCCAGCAATAATCGGACTTGTGTATTTCTTCACCGGACTCTTCTGTTAGTAGAGAATGGTTGGGGAATTTCTTTTTTATTATGCTGATGATTTTGCTCTCAGATGCTAAATCGGCTTCTGTTACCAGGTCATACGTATTCCCCTTGCTCACGGCATCTACATTTTTAGAATAATAACGCAGTATTATCTTTCCCGCTTCTTTGGCTGCCTTAATAGCTGTACTTTTCATTTTTCTATTTATGAAGGTTTCTTATTGGGAAGCTAAGCCTCTATTGTTACAAAAGGCTATCCTTCGACTCCGCTAAGGATGACGTCGCACTGAGCGGGGTCGAAGTGCTATCAACATCTAAATTATCATGCAAGATTTACAGGCTTATTTAATTACTTTTTCAATAGATAATAGAGCCTGCCGTATGTATTCAAATTCCCAGCTTTATACATGGCCCTGTCACCAATTCCAAAAAACACATCTGCCCTGGCGGGCGTTTTTATTGCACTTCCAGTGTCCTGATCCAGGACAAAGAATGATTTTTCTACGTGCCATTTTTCTTTGGGCCTGCTAGTGCTTCCAGGCCTTTGTGTCCCTATTGTGGCAAAGGCTAATCCTCCCGGTGGAAAGACTTTTTTGTCGGTTGCTATGCTTCGCATCGAGGTTACTGGTACACCTATAGAACCGTGAGGAACGGCATGAGGTACTTTTTTAAAGAAGATAAATCTATCGTTTTGCCTGAGATAATAATCCAACTCACCAGGATGCTCGTCAAAATATTCTATTAATACAGGAAGTGTTAGCTCTTCTTCCTGAACCTTGCCGTCAAGAACTAATAATCGGCCTATACTCGTATAAGAGTGTCCTGAATTTCCGGCATATCCGACATACGCCTTTTCACCTGACGGAAGCTTGATCTGGCCGGAGCCCTGAACATGGATGAGATAGGCTTCCAGCTTTGATTTGAGGTAGGCAATCTCAGTACCACGTAGCAGATTACGCTCTTCAATTTCACGGCGCGTAAAATACGGTTTTTTGAAATCTGCCGGCTTATCATAAAGTGGGTAACGAAATATTTCTGTGGGAGTTAAACTTCCGTCGTAAATGGGAGTTCCGTAGCCGGTAAAATGTACCTCTCCGTTGTACATAGTCCCAACAGCCTGAAAGACCCTGAAGTTATTAGAAACAAATTCATTCAACTCCTGTGAATTATTACACCGAATGTATCCATCCCGGAAAAGCTTTAACGTTTCTATCTGTTTCTCAGGAGTAAAGCCTATCGCGCTGAAAGTGCTCGGATAAGGTTTTATTTTTTTAAAGTATTCCAGGCTGTTACTTATGGATTGTAGTAAAAGCTCTTTGTCGTAATCATCTCTAAAATCAGGAAATTGCTCTGGATTTGAGATCTCAGACAGACCCAACCCAGGTTTCATTGGTAATAGAAGTGGTTTTTTTACCGCGGAGGAGCAACCTGTCTGTAGAATAATAAATAGCATCACAGCTGCCAATAAAAGGTTAATACTGTTATTTCTTGATTTCATTAAATACTTGCTCCTTCTTATGGAAAATGAAATGACTAAATCGCTCTATGATTGACATTGGACATTCGATTGTATTTTAATTATTATAATACCATAGCGCGGCATAGCCGCAATCAAATAAAAACAATTTAGAGGTTCAGGGGTTTTTAATACTTTTTACGGAGGATTAAATCCATGATGCGAAAATTATTTGTTGTATTAGCTTTATGTTCGGTTACTTTGTATGGATGTGTTACTAATCCGGTTACTGGTAAACGAGAGCTGGGATTGGTGCCAAAATCTTATGAACTTCAGATAGGTAGTAAGCAGTATCTACCCAGCCGTCAGATGCAGGGTGGAGACTATGTGGTTGACCCGGAACTGACTAAATATGTGAATGGCGTGGGTCAGAGGTTAGCCGCAGTAAGTGACCGCAAACTGCCTTATGAATTCGTAGTTCTTAACAACTCGGTACCCAATGCCTGGGCTTTGCCGGGAGGAAAGATAGCAATTAATCGTGGATTATTGACAGAGCTGAATAACGAAGCCGAACTGGCAGCGGTTCTGGGGCATGAGATAGTACATGCTGCGGCAAGACACGGAGCGAAGGGAATGGAACGAGGGATTCTATTGCAGGGAGCTGTGGCGGTAGCTGGTATCGCTTCACGTGGAAGTAATTACGAGAATCTTGCTGTACGTGGCTCCCAAACTGCAGCAGGCTTGATCAATCAGAAATATGGAAGGAATGCTGAGAGCGAATCTGACCTCTATGGTATGGAATATATGTCACGCGCAGGCTATGATCCAAGGGCCGCTATTAGCCTGCAGGAAGTATTCGTGCGGTTATCAGAAGGAAATGAAACGGACTGGTTGTCCGGATTGTTTTCAAGTCATCCACCATCACAACAACGTGTAGAAGCAAATCGCGCCACTGCTAAAACCCTGCCCGAGTCTGGAGAGTTGGGTGTCCAGCGTTTTAAAGATAAAATTGCACGCACGATACGGACTAAAGATGATTACCATGCGTTTGACATGGGGAGCAAAGCACTCAGTGAAGGAAAAGTAAAAGAAGCTTTGTCTCTTGCTAAACAGGCAATTCTCGGTGAACCTAATGAAGGACGGTTCCATGCCCTGGTTGGAGACATATACATGGAACAGCAGCAACACAAGGACGCCCTGGTAAGCTACAACAAGGCAGTGGATCTTAACAGCGAATTTTTCTACTTCTATGTTCAGCGCGGTTTAAACAAACAGAAACTGGGGGATCAGCAGGGGGCTCGTACAGATCTTGAGAGAAGTACAAAACTGCTTCCTACGGCACCGGCTTTAAATGCCCTTGGTAATATGTCCCTGGCGCAGGGGAATCTGCCGGAAGCCATGCAATTCTTTAAAGATGCTTCTACTTCTAATTCGGAACCTGGAAGGCAGGCTGCACGGTCGTTTGTGAAGCTTGACATGCATCAAAATCCAGGCAGCCACATAAAGACACGTATCAATCTGGATCAGAAGAGATATGTTATTATCACAGTTGCCAATCCTACTCCAATATCTGTCAGTGATATTAAAGTAAAAATACGCTATCCGGATACACAGGGCAAGGCACTGGAAATGGTAAAAGATGTAAGCGATATTCTCCCTTCCGGAAAGACAACTATTGTGGAAACGGGAATTGGGCCTGTTGATGATTCTAAGGCGTTAAGATATATGAGAGTAAACGTGCTCAAGGCTACAGTGGTGAAATAATCATGAAAAAAACAATCCTTTTCCTGGTAATAGTTCTGTTGTTTTCCTGTCCGTCCATACAGGCTAAAATGTCTATGAGAATAATTTCCAGGAACATACGGTCGCATGAACAAAAAGCAGTTGCCGATAACGAAGAGAAAAGAGAGGCAGCAACGGCTGTAGAGGTAGAGGAGACAAAAGAGCCGACGGAGGTAACAGAAGCAACAAAGGCAGTAGAAGTGGTAGAGACTTCAGAAATAACTGAGGCAGCAGGGACAGCTGAGATTAAAGAGGTACTAGAGGCAGTGAAGGTGGCTGAGATAACGGAAGCAGTAGGTGTAATTGAGGCTACAGAGGTAAAAGAGCCGACGGAGGTAACAGAAGCAACAAAGGCAGTAGAAGCGACAGAGACTTCAGAAGTAACTGAGGCAGCAGGGGCAACTGAGATAAAAGGGGTGTTAGGGGCAGTGGATGTGGCTGAGACAGCGGAAGCAGTAGGTGCAATTGAGGCTACAGAGGTAGAAGAGGTAAAAGAGCCAACGGAGGAAACAGAATCAACAAAGACATTAGAAGCGGCAGAAACCTCAGAAGTAACTGATGCCGCAGATGTAGATGCGGTAGCAGGGACAGCTGAGATAAAAGGGGTGCCAGGGGCAGTAGAGGTGACTGAGACAACGGAAGCAGTAGGTGCAATTGAGGCAGCAAATGTAGAAGAGGTAAAAGAGACGGTTGAGATGACAGAAGCAACAACGGCAGCACAAGTGACAGATGTTTCAGAAGCAACTGATGTAGCAGAGGCAGAAGAGACAAAAGAGGCGATTGAGATGACAGAAGTAACAAAGGCAGTAGAAGTGACAGAGATTTCAGAAACAACTGAGGCGACAGAGACAACAAAGCCCGTAGAGGTAATAGTGCCTACAGAGACAATAGAGGCAGGGCCAGTTGATTATGAAGCGTTGGGACTTCGTTCTGTAGAATTAAACCCAAATGATTATCCGGACGAAGTCATAGCCCTGCTTGAACCTCATAAAAATAACGAGAACAACAACAGCGTTTTATTCTACAGTAGTCTAGGATTAGCTTATAAAAGCAAAGGTAGGCTTAAAGCAGCAATTGCTGCGTACAAGCGTGCATTAAAATTAGTGCCAAGCGTACCTGCTCCTTCAATTCAATATAATTTAGGGATTGCATATTATTATAATGATGAATTGCATAAATCATTTAACTGTTTTCTAAATAGTTCTGCACAAAGACCCGACCACCTCGGTACAGAAAAATGGATTAAACAACTTGCTGATGAATTAGACATATATAAGGTTCCCAATACCAGCAAGTTGAAGTTAGTTGTTAATCAGAAGATAAGCGTTAACAGAAAAAAAGATGATAGGGAATCAAGGATTAGGATGTATTTGACGCAAGACGGTGGTCGTATTCAGGAACTGTCAGTTAAGGATAAAATATATTCATACGGCATTGACAGTGATACTAAGAGACCGGTAGATTATATAATCATAGATAATGACGGTGATGGGTCTTTTGATAATGTAATTAATACTAAAGGCAAATTTGGTGTACCTACATGGGCGTATAACCCTGATTAGATTATCTACTCTCCTCTTCAATAGCAAGCCTGGCTTAGAATATTTCAAAAATGATGTCTCACATATTTAATATAACAAACGAGATTCTGCCTCCACCAATGGGTGACATAGAATACGTCTACAATGATGAACAGATCATTATAGTAGACAAACCGGCAAATATGTTGTCAGTGCCCGGCAGGACTCCTGATAAACAGGACTGCCTCATCCATCGTGTTCAAAAGCTTTTTCCGGAAGCACGTATTGTCCACCGGTTGGACTTTGCAACTTCCGGCCTCATGGTTATTGCACAAAACCGGGAATCACACCGCGAGCTGAGCCGTCAGTTTGAAAACCGGGATATAGAAAAAACTTATCTTGCAAAAGTGTTTGGTCAACCAGAACAGACATCCGGTGTGCTTAATCAGCCAATGCGATGCGATTGGGAACGGCGGCCTCTACAGATTATTGATCACCAGTTGGGGAAAAAAGCGCTGACACACTGGAGAATTATTGAACGTCTTGAAAACAGTTGTCTTGTGGAATTGTCTCCTACTACGGGACGCACACATCAGCTACGCGTGCATATGCAGGCTATGGGGCATCCCATTCTTGGCGATGAGCTTTATGCCCATGAAGCTGCGTACTCAATGGCTGATCGCCTTAACCTGCATGCTAAAGAACTGATTATCAACCATCCTGTAGAAAACAATCGCATGGTCTTTTCCAGTACCAGTGATCCCTTTTAAGAAACCAGCAATTTTTCCTTAACTGCATTACTTAGGAGCAAATAGGAATACTTTTCTAATTACGTTCAAGTATTCTGATCAGTTCCAGGTCCAGTAAACGTGCTTTTGTCTTCCAGAAGAATTTTTCAACGATGCGGATTGCACGATCAGGGTCGTCATCCCATAGGTTGTTATTTATGAATTTCTCTGACAATTGAATCAACCGTTCAGCTAATTGATCCGCTCCGCCTTTGAAGAAAAAGTCTTCATTGCCAGAATCCAGCCCAAGTGTTTCGGGGTAAGCAAGTTTTTCAGGAACAAGTGGAAATGCCCCTGCCGCTGCCGCCTCAATCACACTAAATCCAAAAAATTCATGATCTGCAGTAGACACGAAGACGTCTGCTTCTGAAAGTGCTGCTTCATAGTCACTGCGCTCCTGCTGATATCCCCATCGATCTATATGATCTGCAAACTCCTTTCTTGCAGAGTCAAAGACATCAGGGCTCTGCCTGAACTGTTCTCCCATGACACTGATCCTGAATTCGACCTTTCGCGCTTTCAGAATTTGAAGAGATTTGAAAAAGAGTTCAGGGTTTTTGTCGTGTTCCCACCTTGCAGCCCATACAATTCGCATGGGGCCTGGGATTCTCTTTTTCCTTTTTGGAAGCTGATGTATTCCCGGATGTCGGACAAAAGATTTGTTTCGAACATCTTCAATTTCTTCTAATGGTTGGAAATCAGGCATCCTTTTCAGGAAACCCCGAAGTTCGCCTAAGAAAATATTCTGGTGGTATAACGAGTTGAACCACACTTCTGTTGCTGCCAGGGCGGTTATGAGATTTGTCAGTACATAATGGAAATCAAATTCCTGTGGATGTGCAACCGGATAAGTCAATTGGTTCTCATGAAAATAAACTATTGACGGAAGTTTCTGTATAGACTGAGGGACTAATCCTAAATACTCAGCAAGATTAAGCATGTCAGAGCAAAATATTACATCCCAATTTTCCCCCTCTCTTATTTTCTCTGAAGTCTGACTGGCAAGGGTTATGGCTGAATGACGCATGCGCCATTTCCACTTCCAGGGCGGAAGGCTAAGTATAGTCCATTCATGTTGGCTGTATTGCATCCAACCGTCCAGGAATGCCTTGTGGCTGCCGCCATGGTACGGTTCCAGTGCAAGAACTCTAAGTGTTTTTGTCATTTTTCGTTTTATTTCTTACTGTGAGGCTACCTGTTCAGGCCAGTGATTATACTATAATATTGTGCCGGAACTATGTAAAATTGCCGTACTATGGTCGAAACAATATTCAAAGACGGAAGCGAATTTAATTACATCAGGCATAATGAAATATCAACCGATAGGATGACCCTGCTGTTTATACACGGGCTGGGTGAGTCCGGGCAATGTTTTCAGGAGGTGTTTGAGGATGGGCGTTTTGATAATTGTAATATCATTGTACCCGATCTGATTGGGTATGGCAAAAGCTCCGAATCTGTGAATGAAGATTACGGCTTTGACACTCACATTGAAAAACTATGGAAGATAATCGAGTATTTTAAAGTTCTCGATCTAATCGTTATAGGACATTCTATGGGCGGCGACATAGCAACTCTTTTGTGTGCTTCTGACAAAAACAATAAAATAGTAAGGTTCGTAAATATTGAAGGTGGCATAACCCAATACGATCTGTTTATTTCACAGGAAGCTGTTAACGCTGCAGAGGCCGGTAATTTTGCACACTGGTTTCATGACGAGTTTATGACTGCAACGGTCCTTGAGAATTGGGGACAGAAATATCCTTCATGCAAAAGATACCATTCCTCGTTACGTGATTGCCGATCAGATGCATTCCTTGCCAATGCCCGGGAGTTATGTCAGAGGAACACAGCATTGTCTGGAAAACAGAGGAGCGATACAGGCCGGATATACTGCTCGCTCTCTATACCAAAAGTATTTTGTTATGGAACGGAAAGTATCTCTTCTGAGACGGTTGATTTTCTAAAAGAGAAAGAGTTGAAATATCAGGGATTTGACGGATCATTTCATTGGTCTATGATAGATAGAGCCAAAGAATTCTATTCATTTCTATATGAATTCATTTATACTGAAGATCAGACTTAAGCTTGAGGCGACTATAACATAAAATGATTTATTGAAAGGTTCATAATGACGTATAAAGCTGTGCTCTTTGATCTTGATGGAACTCTGCTTGACTCAATTGAAGACATGGGTGATTCTCTGAATCGTGTTTTAGTGGAGAATGGATTTCCTACTCACAACAGGGATGCTTACTGCCGCTTTGTGGGTGATGGCGCTACTAATCTAATCAGCCGTGCTTTACCTGAAGACAAGCGAGCTGATACGATTATCCGGTCATGCCTGGACGCATTTCTTGAGGATTATGATAAGAATTGGAATGTGAAGACAAAGCTTTATGATGGAGTCCCTGAGTTGTTAGACGCGCTTACTTCCCGAGGGCTTAAGATATCCGTGCTCTCTAATAAGCCGCATAGATATACACTGAAATGTATGGAAGGTTTCCTGTCTGATTGGAATTTTGATGTGGTCTTTGGTCAGCGTGATGACGTACCCAGGAAACCGGATCCGGCAGGTGCGCTGGAGATTGCAGAGCAACTGAACATTTTGCCTTCAGATTTTCTTTATCTTGGTGATACAGAGACAGACTTAAAGACGTCTTTCGCCGCTGGTATGTTTCCGGTAGGGGTCCTTTGGGGTTTTCGATCCGCTGAAGAATTACGAAAGAACGGAGCAACTGTGCTGATTAACAGACCGTTGGAAGCTCTTGCACTCCTTGATTGAAGACACTAATGGCGTTTAGACAGGATAACAGTATTTTTTCTAATGTTTAATAAATAGAGGAAAACCACCACTTAATCCCCTCGTTCGCAAGAATGGGAGACAAGGACCTTCGTTTGTGATTTTCGTGGTCTGTGTTTGTTTGCGAAAATCAGTGTCCAATTTTAGTAGTTCTGCTACCTTTTGATAACGCCAGAAGTCCAGGCAGATCGCCTTCGTTAGCAATGTATTGCAACATTCCATTGCCGGCATTACACTGTTCTCCCAGTTGTTCGGTATCAATCTTGAACCGTTTTGAAAACATGTTAAAGCCGTGATTGAGTTCGCCACCACCATAAACTCTGAAAGCTTGTTGGTTTTCAAGGAAAATACGGGCGACTTGAAATGTTCCGAACCTGAAAGATCTATTCTCAATTAAGCCAAAAGGACCGTTTGCAAGAATAGTTCTAATGCCCTTTTGCTTTATTATTTTATTGTACAACTTCATGGTCGCGGGGCCGTTATCCAGCGCCTCTTCTCTTGCATTAATTTTTTCGTTTTTCAAAAAGTTTACGTATTTCAGGTTGGTCACCTTTCGTTTATCTTTACCAGTTATTCTTCCCGCTCTTACATCTACTGGAATGTGTATTTGATCTCCAAAGTCATTCATCATCTGATGTAAAATATCATCATAACCGGAATCGATTTTTGACCCTCCGATATTATAATTCTGTAATTTCAGGAATGGGTTTCTCATGGCACCACCGATAAATATTTCGAAACCCTTTCCCAATAGTTTCTGAAACACCCCGATCTTGTCCTTTACCTTAAACCCTCCCAAAAAAGCGGCAGCAGGAAATTCAGGTTTGATAAGCCTCTCCATACGGTTTATCTCCTCCTTCAATAAAAAACCGATAGCAGCTTTTTTGCTTAATCGGGGCAGGTAAGAGACGGATGTGTCTCTGTTCTGACAGACAGACAGGGCGTCATTAACATAAATATCAAAGAAAGAAGAGAGTTGTTTTGCAAACTCCAGTTTTTCTTTTTCGACTCCGGATTGTTCCCCCTTTTCATATCTCAGGTTCTGGAGTAGCAGTATGTGGCCCTGGGGTAGGTTGTTGACGTGTGTATTTACGTCTGCACCAATACCCGAATCGATAAATGATATTTTATTGCCATAAACCTTCTTTAAATGCCTGAAGATTATTTCTGTATCTGTATCCGGGTTGTTGTGGATCATCTCTTCTCTGGAACAGGTTTCCTGCAAATTTGGCCTGCCAACATGGGTTCCTAATATGATCCTGGCACCTTTACCTGTTAAATAGTCAATGGTGGTGTGATGTGCCCTGATCTTTGAATCGTCAAGAATCTTCTTATTTACTATTGGTACGTTAAAATCTGTTCGCAGGAACACGCTTTTATTACAGACGTTTAATTGATTAAGTAATTTGTATTTCATTTTATAGATTTAGAGAGAGTCTTGCTTTAGACAATTTTCAAGATTTGATTCTGTTTGATGGCAGGGCGTCTTTATATTTGCTTAAATTTTTACACGTTATCTGACAGGAATTGATTCGTTACGCATTATTATCTTATCAGCACAATTGTCAAAGAAGTCATATCCGGAGCCCGCTTCTCCGATGAGATGTATCATCCTGGCCGCGTCGGTAATCCTTACGCCACCCATAACGGTTACACCTCTTTTAAAGAGTGGCTCAGGGTAAGTACTGGCAGTGGGACCTACTACCACAATCTCGTTTGCCTTTTTTGCAAGATCCAGTATGGGACCAAGTGTGTGGTTTACGAGAGTGACACCGGTAATAATTAATATATTGGCCTGAGGTATTATCTCTCCCAGGCGGTCAGCAGATTCTATCTTGAACGTATCATCTTTGCCGACAACTCTTGGGTTTTTCTCAATCACAAAAAACTTTTCTGTAATCTCACTGATTTTCTTGATAAAAGGAGTAAATGCTCCTACCATCGCAACAGTATCGTTACCGGTAATATCTATCAGTTCAAGGGCGTTGCCATAAGCTGAAGGTTTATATCTGCACGCATCGTCTGCAAGCAGGACATCAGAAAGGGCATTAATTGTAGCCATACCGACGGCCGCCTTAAGAACGTTATCATCGAGCGCATAATCCATGAGCTCGGTAATCTGCTTATTGAGCAGTTCTCCAGCTGCCGGCATCTTGGCGTGTGATCGTGGGCAACATACAGCTTCCGGTATCTCCTGAACGGGTGTGTAAGACATCCCCGCATGACCACTACTTAAAACAACGCCTGTATAAAACACACCTATGCGGATCTCTTTTGGTGTGATACTAAGTTGGTCTATTATGCCGGAATCCTGAATAAACTCTATCAATTCCTTTGTAATAGACTTTCTTTTTTTTATGTCCTGCATCAGTTTTCACTCCTTAGTGCACAAATTTGAATAGGGTGAACTCACCTGTCATTTGTCTGGCAGGTATTTTCGCAAAGGTATAAAGATAGTTATTTTCCAAAACCTATATGACCGATCATTATAAACGCTACAAAACGTGATTGACAAGAGTTTTTAACAAACAGTCACGTAGTGATAAAGGACAATATTTTACAGGAGAAAATGGAAGTGATAAAGAGGTCAGTTTAAAATGGCAATTTGCAGAAGTTGTATGCCTGCTTTCAGTTTTGTAGATTGTCGTCATTTCGCGGCTTTATGCGTGGATCGTAAGGCCCGGAGAAGCGTATAAATTCTTTAAACAGCTTTTTGTCAAAACAATTAGACATTTTTTCTTTCATCTCCAGAAGTGCGGCAAAAGGTCTTACTGCTTTTGCATACGGTCTATCCGTAGTCAACGCGTCATATACGTCTATTATACGGGCAATCTTGCCACAGCGGAGGATTTCATCTCCCTTAAGCCCACGTGGGTAGCCGGTTCCATCATAATTCTCATGATGTTGTAACGTTATTAAATATTCATCAGTAAACCCGTTGCCCGCTTCTTTTAAGATCTCAACACCCATTTCTGGATGTTTTTTTATCTCTTCAAATTCCTCTTTTGTCAATTTGCTTTTTTTGTTGAGAATATCAGTACTGATCCTGGTCTTACCAACGTCATGCAGGAGAATGCCTGAACAAAAATGCTTTAAGTCTTCATCCTCAAAACCGAGCTCCCTGGCAAATAGAGTTCCTACAGCAGCGACATTCACGGAGTGTGTATAGGTATAATATTCATGTATTGCTATTTTAAGCAAGCTGCGTGCGGCTCTGCCTTCCTGAAGAATATAATCCACCATGTTGTAAGCAAACGTCTTCGTCCTTTTGATGTTTCCGGATCTCGGATCATTGAAGAGGTCTTTAACCAGATTTGTAGCGGCGCTATGAACTATTTTTGACCGCTCATCCGGAGGGATCCTTGCATCAGAAATAATTTCCAGGAAGTTATCTTCCAGGTACTCATTGTATTTCTGTAGGTCATCCTTTTTTATAAAGAGCTTGCTGATGTTTTTTTCCCACAGCATTCCTCTATTGTTATCCCCGAAGACAGCGTCTCCTCTGCAATACAATATATATCGGCTGCCTGCACTGGATTTCACATGTAAGTAAAGATCGCAGCCAACTTGCGTATCTGTTTTTATACTGCTTGAGTTAACTGGTAAATAATTATGCATTCTGTTTTGGTTCCAATAAAAAACGTCTCTTCAAAATTTATATTTTCAGCTATATAGTTTGTCTATCTGCCTTGGCTTTTTACGCGGATCATATGGTCCTAAAAATTGTATAAAATCTTTAAAAAGCTCAGGGTCAAAGCAGTTGGACATTTTTTTCTTCATTTCCAGAAGAGCTGCAAAAGGCCTTATTGCGTCTGCATACGATCTTTTTGTAGTTAATGCATCGTATACGTCTATTATGCGTGCAATTTTACCACATAGATGAATCTCGTCCTTTGCAAGCCCATTTGGATAGCCGGAACCGTCATCGTTCTCATGGTGCTGTATGGTAATAATACGTTCCTCTTTAAACTCAGAACCGGTTTCATCTAAAACTTCTATTCCATATTCCGGATGTTTCTTTATCTCTTCAAATTCTTCTTTTGTAAGTTTACCATTTTTATTCAGGATATCAGTGCTGATCCTGGTCTTACCAACATCATGCAAAAGTATTCCTGAACAAAACCCCTTCAGGTCATCCTCTTTCACTCCTATATTTTTTGCAAATAAAGTTCCAACAGCTGCTACGTTTACTGAATGAGTATAGGTATAATATTCATGTACAGCTATCTTAAGCAGGCTTTCTGCCGCACTGGTATCTTTAATGACGTAATCCACCATGTTATAAGCAAAAGTTTTAGTCCTTTCAATGCTTCCGCTTCGTGGATCATTAAAGAGATCTCTTACAAGATTTGTTGCAGCGCTATGAACAATCTTCGTTTTTTCATCAGGAGAGAGCCTGGTATCAGATATAATATTCTGAAAATTATTTTCCAGGTATTCATAATATTTCTGTTGGTCGTCTTTATTAATAAAGAGCCTACTGATATTTTTTTCCAGCAGCATTTCTCTTTTGCTATTTTCAAATACAGTGTCTCCTCTACAGTATAAGATATACCGGCTATCTGTACCGGTTTTTACAAGCAAGTAAAGATCGCAGCCAATTTTCGTATCAGCTTTTAAGCTACTCGAATCAATAGGTATATAATCAGACATTATTTGTATACTTTTACTATATGTTTAACATCAAGTTTAAATTTGCCAGGTACTCCATTTGTCTTACCTATGCCATTTGTCATTCTTCCTTGGCTTTTTACGCGGATCGTACGGTCCTAAAAATCGTATAAAGTCTTTAAAAAGATCGGTATCAAAGCAGTTAAACATATTATCCTTCATTTCCAGGAGAGCGGCGAACGGTCTTGAAGCATCTTTATATGATCTTTTCGTAGTTAATGCATCGTAGACGTCTATAATGCGTGAAATCTTACCGCATGTATGAATCTCCTCTTTTTTTAGCCCATATGGATAACCACTACCATCTTCATTCTCATGATGCTGTAAGGTTACAATACGTTCTTCTTTAAACTTAGTATCTGTTCCATCTAATATTTCTGCCCCGTATTCAGGATGTTTTTTGACCTCTTCAAACTCTTCTTTTGTCAATTTACCTTTTTTGTTAAGGATATCAGTGCTGATTTTTGTCTTGCCAATATCATGCACGAGTATGCCTGCACATAGTCCCTTCAGGTCTGCTACTCCCAAACCAAGATCCTGTCCAAACAAAGTCCCTACGGCTGCTACGTTTACTGAATGAGTATAGGTATAATATTCATGTACTGCTATCTTCATCAGGCTTTCCGCTGATGTAGTATCTTTAATGACGTAATCAACCAGGTTGTGAGCAAACTCCTTAGACCTTTCGAGGCTTCCGGATCGTGGATCTTCATAGAGATCTTTAACCAGATTGGTAGCAGCACCATGCACGATTTTTGTCCTTTCATCAGGTGGGATGCTTGTGTCGGAGATGATGTGTTGAAAATTATTTTCGAGATATTCAAAAAAAGCCTGCTGATCCTCTTTTTTTATAAAAAGGCTTTTGATTCTTTGTGCCAAAAGCATTGATTTTTTGGCCTCGTCAAAGACAGCATCTGACTTGCAATATAATACAAATCTAATTTCAGCCGTTGTCTTCGTAAGCATATAGATGTCACAGCCGACCGTAGTGTTCGTTCTTAAACTACTTGGGCTGATTGGCATATGATCCGGTGATATTTCGTATTCCATCCTATATCCTCAGTTGAATTTATTTTCAGGGAACTCTAGTCTTTAATTGTGCCACACTTGGCCGCACTAACAAGGCGGTTCTATATTTACACAGAAAGCATGGACTTTCGCACAAAATAGAGGTCTAAAAGCCAAATAATCTAGCTGTCAATAATTAAACATTCTTTGGGTGTCGATACTATATACTTAACATCAAGTTTAAATTTCTTATGTACTCCACTTGTCAGTTTTTCTTTTGGTTTTACGTGGATCGTATGGTCCTAAAAATTGTATAAAATCTTTAAAAAGCTCAGGGTCAAAGCACTGAAACATAGTGTCCCTCATCTCCTTAATAGCGGCAAACGGTCTTAAAGCCTCTTTATATGATCTTTTAGTAGTTAATGCATCGTATACGTCTATTATACGTGAAATCCTACCGCATAGATGAATCTGGTCTTTTGCAAGCCCATATGGATAACCAGAGCCATCGAAATTTTCGTGATGTTGTAAAGTTATAATACGTTCCTCTTTAAACTCAGAACCCGTTTCATCTAAAACTTCTATTCCATATTCCGGATGTTTTTTTATCTCTTCAAATTCTTCTTTTGTCAACTTGCCTTTTTTGTCAAGAATATTAGTGCTGATCCTGGTCTTGCCGACATCATGCAGGAGTATGCCCGCACAGAGTCCCTTTAGGTCTGCCACTCCCAAACCAAGATCCTGCCCAAACAAAGTCCCTACAGCTGCCACATTTACTGAGTGAGTATAAGTATAATATTCGTGTACTGCTATATCGATCAGGCTTTCCGCCGCTTTGGTATCTTTCAGGACATAATCAACCATGTTGTGAGCAAACGTCTTAGTTCTTTCTATACTTCCAGATCGTGGATCATTATAGAGATCTTTTACCAGATTAGTTGCAGCACTGTGCACGATTCTTGATCTTTCCTCTGGAGGAATGCTTGTGTCTGTTATGATAAGTTGAAAATTATTTTCCAGATAATCAAAGAAAACCTTCTGCTCCTCTTTCTTTATGAAAAGACTTTTGATTCCCTGTGACAAAAGCATTAATTTTTTGGACTCGTCAAAGACGACATCTGACTTACAGTATAATACAAATCTCACCTCTATCGACGTCTTAGCAAGTATATAGATGTCACAGCCAACCGTAGTGTCCGTTCTTAAAGCTCTTGGGCTTATTGGCATATAATCTGGTGATATTTCGTATTCCATGTTTTTTTCAATTGAACTAAATCTCGGGAAACCCTAATTCATAATTGTATCAAATCTGTCCACATTAGAAAAATTGTTGGATAATTATACAGAAAACATAGTTTTTTGCGCAATAAAGATGCCAAAAACCACTTAGTCGTTTGTCAATCCTCTATATATATAAGGGTCACTTTGAAGTGAAAGTGGCAGCTTTGTCTTTTTGGATTTACCCAATTGTATGTGTAAGTGTCAGTGAAGATAATATTTACGCATGGTAATTTGGGAAATCTCTATTGCAAATCAAACTTGTGTATACGGAAAAAGTTCACCATTCCTGTTGAATAATATTCTGATAAAAACCTAACTTTATAGGTGAAATGATAATCAATGGAATTACCTTGACATTGTATAAGTACTAAAATAAACTACAAACTGTATAAATCTTCACAGTTGCACCTCATTTAACTTAGTCTCCAGCAATTATTTACCACCACAAACAACATAGCGTTTTTGGTGGCTTTATAGCACGATTTTTCAACCTTTCCAAAACCAGAAAGAATATGCAGGAAAAAAATAGAAAAAGATGGCCAATGATCGTTGGTATATCCATTGGTGGTGTAATTGCCGTCCTAGTCATCATCGTATCTCTCATTCCTACCATTGTGTCATCCGGCATGGTAAAAAATAAAATTATTAATAGTATGGAAACAGGCTTGAATCGTAAAGTACAGATTGATGATATAAATATGAGTTGGTCAAGTGGCCTTGACATAAAAAATATTTACATAAAAGAGAGAGATGATCTTCCGGGAGATACGTTTGTTAAGGTAAAAAGGATACTCTGTAATATTGATTTTGTGCCACTGATAAAAAAACAGATTAGAATAAATAGTTTGATAATTGACAGTCCTGAGATTGTTATACAGAGAGACAAGAATGGTCTGTTTAATTACGAGGACAAGAGTGTGTCTATAGAGTCAGGATCCTCGGCAGGGACAAGGCCCACGTTAGAAAAAGTCGAAAAATCTACTCCAGACGTAACCAGAAAACCCGTTGGAAAACCGGTACCTGCACCTCTGGTGATTCCGGCACTTTTGTCTGATCTTAAAATTAAAGCAAAAGTCAGCAACGGAAAATTCACATTCATTGATCACCAATTGCAGGAAGAAACACGCATAAAGGATTTGAATACAACTTTAAGTATTGACTCCCTGAGCAAGCCAATTGAGCTCCAGTGTGCTTTTGACATTGAAGCAAAAGGTGAAACAGAACATGCAGATATCTCCTTAAACGTCTCACTGGCAAAAGGCGGAAAAATTGATCCCGGAAATGCAACAGGAACGTTTAACATGAAGACCGGTTTTGCCTTGATAACCACAGATTTCGATATGGCAAAATTCAAGGGTGAAGGTGGCACCGGCCTTAATTTTTCCATGAATGTAGATCTGAAAAAACTCACTGAAAATCTTGCGGGAATGCTTGGGTTGCCTAAAGGCATGCAGGTAGAAGGGGACATTAATTCAAAGATTACGGCTCATGGACAGCTTGAGAAAACGATAGGAGTAGATGGTAGCACAGAGATTGCAAATCTGTTCATCACAGGTGGGCCACTTGAAATGAACCCCATTCGGCTATCAAATATTAAGCTAACTCAAAAGGCAGACATAGATATAAAGAACGATCAGATTGCAGTATACAAGATTGGTATTGATTCAGCTTTTTTAGAAATGTTTCTAGCTGGCCTGGTGACAGAGTTAAAGAGTGCAAGAGATTTAAATTTTAAGATATTCATGGATTTAGATATTACAAAACTAATGGGTGAGGTTGGTGGGCTGCTGCCAGATGATACGGCGATTGCGGGACGGTTACAATCAAATATGAAACTCACAGGACAGCAAAATATAGTAAAAGTGGATGGCAAAACGGATCTAAAGGGGCTTTATGTGCGGATGGGGGCAATTGGTCCGATTAAGGAGCCGGAAATTACTATAAACCACGATATGGTTTATGATCTGCAAAATAGTGCTCTTGAATTAAACGACCTTAGTATGAATACGGGCTTTGCTGAAATAAAGAGTTCCGGAACTGTAGTTAAAAACGGAAAAATTGACTTAAATGTACTTCTATCAAGTAATATTATAAAACTCATGCAGGTTCTTCAGGGCATTGTATCATTGCCTGAGGGGCTGAGCCTTGATGGTGAGATCGATGCTAAAATCAATGTAACCGGTCACGCCGAAGAAGGGCTGAAACTGGATGGAACAACGACACTAAGCAGCATAAATGCGACCGGGGGGCCTCTTAAAAACAACACAATATCTGATCTTGGCCTTAAACTTTTACATACTCTTGACTATAACATTACAAAAGATTCCGTGAATATTGAAAAAATGGATATTGAATCTGATTTTCTCAAGATGGAATCAAAAGGAGGGATAGCAGGTTTAAGCAAGCAGATGGATATTGATTACGAGCTTTCCATGAAAATGGAACTGGACAAGATAGCCGATGAATTCGCCGGGATGTTTCCGGTGGATGTTAACATGAGCGGCAAAGGTGTTGTTGATTTAGACATAAACGGAAAACTATCCGCACAGGAAAATGAGAATATATACGAACAGATGAACCTCAATGGTAACATGTCTATGGATAGAATCATTTACGATGCGTATGAAATAAAAGATTTTAAGGCAGGGCTTGCCCTGGATGATGGTTTCTTCACAACAAAGGATTTCTCATTTGTGCTGAATGATGGTCCGTGTACTGTATTAGCAAGTGTGGATCTTAAGGAAGAAAAACCTCCTTTAATTTTCGATATGAAATTAACTGACGCAAACATTAACCAGAATATGGATGTACTGGCGTACATAGTCCCTGTTCTTGCTGCACCGGAAGGCAAGTTGACAGGAACACTCAATATGCAGTTCAAAGCAAATGGCAATGGCCTGAACTGGCAGAATGATTTGAGTAAAAGCCTTAGTGGTGAAGGTGAGATCGATATCAAGGATGGTTACATAAAGGGAGGCAAGGTAATGACCAAAGTCCTTAAGGCTATAGGTGGGAAAAGGGAATACGAATTTGAACAAATCATAACCAGGTTTGTTATTGAAGACAGCAAAATATTAAACGACGATATCAGCGTCAATGGCGAGGAATTTGACATCGGTTTATCAGGATGGACTTCATTTGACGGGCGAATAGAGTATTCCGCAGATGCCGAGGGTCTGGGAAGCCATTTAGGCGGTGATGCCGGGAAAATATTAGGATCTTTTAGCGAGGGTTCAAAGTTACCAATCGTAGTTACCGGGACAATCAGCAAACCAAAACTCTCATTTAAATGGCCAAAACCTGAAAATATTGGTAGCATCTTGCAAGGAATATTGGGAAGCTCCGGAGATTCGAAGCCTCAAACCGAAAGTCCAGATACGCAGCAAAAAACAGAAGTTGAGGAGGCAGGAGATGAGGTAGAAGAGGTGGAAAAAGAGACACAACCGGTAAAGAGGGAAGAAGAGGTTGATTTAGAGGATACTGTAAAGAAGCTCTTTAAAGGTCTTTTTAAATAAACTTATATTAAGCTATCATCACTTTTTCAAGACTATGAATTGGTTGGATTTCACATTGATCGGAGTTATAACACTGGGAACTCTGTTTGGAATAATTTCGGGTCCCCTCTGGCAGATTTACCGAATCTCCTCAGTCGCATTTTCTGTCGCCGCCTCCCTCTTACTCCATAGACTATTAACCAGTATCATTAAAGAGATATTCAGCCCTAAGGTTTCCAGTGTGTTAGGATATGCGGTTGTTTTTGGTGTGATCTTAATCGTAACATATGCAGTAGGAAATCTATTCAGGAAATTTCTTACAAAAAGAAAATTTGGAATGAGTGGAAGGCTCATTGGAGGGGGTATCTCCTTTACAAAAACCATAATAACGTGTTGTGTGATTATAGCAGGCGTTTCATTTTGGGGGAATAACCAGACAAGGAAGACAATTGATGAATCTCTGATCGCAAAAAACCTTGATATAGGCACAAAAAAGGTAATTCCTTTGTTTCCACAAGAAATCAAAGATATGGCAATAGATAAAAAAGAGGTTAGCAAAAAGAAAGAAATTGGTGAAGAAAAACAATAATAATTACTAAGGGGAATAATTAATGGCAAAGTCACAAAAACCAGAAAGTCCTGAAAAGGA
>ENA-OREN01001976-OREN01001976.1-marine-metagenome-genome-assembly--contig:-NODE-1976-length-22239-cov-4.092230_pt1 | contig 22239 bp, 28 predicted proteins | sample MGYA00248624_ERZ508555 | MGnify/ENA primary metagenome ERZ508555 (study PRJEB26222, sample SAMN06267773) | marine metagenome | isolation source: Saanich Inlet, British Columbia, Canada | place...
GACAATTTTAATAATTGTTTCATATATATCTCCTTAATGAGTTTCAAAGTATAAAAAACCTTCACAATTGAATGAGGATTACAGAAAATTTTAACACTACTTAAGCAAGTATTACTAATTAATTATTATAGAAATTGGTGGCATTGTAACGGATGTAGTATAGATTATCAGATTAAAGAAAAGAAATGTAAACATAAATCAGGTGAAACCATTTAGCAGTTAAATTAGATGTTAATTATACCGGTGAATATGGTAAAGGTTGGTTACTTGATCCTAATAGTTTAATTGCAGAACAGAAAGCACCTTTAGATCTAAAGGTTCAGGAATCATTAGCAATAATTAAAGGACATTTAGAACAATATGCTTTTACAGATACTGATGGACAATTAACGAGTGCTTGTTATGTTGCAACAAGTCGAGGTATGGATTCAATAGTTTTAGAGTATTTAGTATTGATGGCAATAAAAGAATTAAAAATGAAACGAATACCACATCTATTAGTTAATACATTGAATCTTTATCCAGAAGAAATTAACTATTGGAAATTATTTAATAAACGATATGGTTTTACTAAAGGTTTAGATTTTATTGAATTAATACCACCTAAAGATAGTAATGGTAAACAAGTTACAGTAAAATCAGTAAGAGAAAAGAATAATGCCTTAGAGAATTTCCGTAATGCAAAACAACAAGTTTACAATGAATCAACAGGACAGTATAAAACACAAAGGATGCCTAGTTGTTGTCATGAACTAAAAGTAAAATCATTTGTAGAATACATTGAGAATGAAGGCAAATATCTTAAATGTTCTTTTGATGGTAGACGTGCAGAAGAAAACCAGAATAGAAGGCGTACTATATTACAAAGATGCAGAACTTATGAAACCGACTATGATTTACCCAGGGTATTTAGAAAATGTTTGCCGTTAGGATTTTGGACAGATAAAGATGTAAGTACATTCATTGAACAGAACTTTATACCAATATGCCCTTCATACAAAATACATGATCTAACAAGGATGGGTTGTAGAGATTGTACAGCATTTCTTGATTGGTTATTAGTTCAGTTAAAAGATCCTACAACTTTAGGTATCAATACAGCAGAACGTGATTTATTATTTATGCAAAAAACAGAACCTGAACGAATGGCTGAAGTAATTGAATATACAATAAGGAAAATTAATAATCATAACATTGTTTTAAATCCAAAAGCATTTGAATTATTAGATAGATTTAGAACACAAAAAACCTTACAGTTATTTCATTGAATCGTTGTAAAAGATGTAGTCATGATCAAAGATACCATGCAGTAAAAAGTACAAGGTGTTTTATTAAAAATTGTGATTGTTGGGCTTTTAAAGAAGATGATAGTTGTTAATCGTCTGCAATTTCATCTCGTGCTTTATTTCCACCAAAGAAAGCACCTAAACCTTTAGACTTCATCTTATCCTCAATAGTGTAAATCTTTTCACTTCTTTGTCTACCTAATGTATCAAGGATGGTTTGTTTTGCATTGTGTTTATCACGTCTACTTTCAGAACCTTTTGCATCAATAGATGATCTAAATGATTGACAAAAATCTATTATCTGATCATGAAATTGTGTTGCACGTTCAAAACACATATTGTTAAATGCTTCTTTTGCCATTCTCTCAAGTTCTTTTAATTCAAATGCAAAACCACCAAATTTTTCTGAATCAACCTTACCCATTTTCCACCATAGGCTTTCACCGTCTATTACCTGAGTGCGTAAGAAAGTACCGTCTTTTTGTTCAACTAGACTATCTTTAGTTGCTGATTGAATAACTACATCTACTACATCATTATGTTGTGGGCTGCCTTCTGGAATCACTAACTTTTTAACCATACTTATTTTATTTAAAGTAATTGACAGGAGTTAATTATCAAAGAGAAAAAGCATTATCAAAAGAGTATCAACAATTAAAGATCAATATTTCATTTTCAGCATGGAAAAAGACATTAGGAATAAAACAAGGTAGACCGAAAAAGATTAAAAAGAATAAGCAGTAATCATAAAACGTGTTTTGGTACTAATTATGAGCAGTACACCCTACAAAACATACTATCGTGCCATGTATAACTGGAATCTGTACATGGTACGAAGTCTTTTATAATGATAACACATTCTACTTTACATGGGTGTATTTGGACATAACGATGTATTCAGCCGTAAGCATATTACAGCCGTAATTAGAGATTCACACGATAGAGGTTTTTTCGTTCATCTTACAAAATCATTAGATGAGTTCTTTGTAACCAAATTAAACAAAACATTCTATGCTTTTTCAATGGAAGATGCACGAATCATTACTCATAAAGAATTTGCAATTAGATCTTTTAGGTGGGTTGATTTTGATACCTCACATTACAAATGTATACAATTTGATAAACTAGAAGAATTGAAGTTATTATTAATTAAAAATAAACTAGGTAGAATGAATAGATTACAATTTGCATTTCTACAAAGGTTAGGTAGAAAAGAAAGGAAAAAAGAATTAAAAGATTTACAGTTTGCTAAAGCAGCCATTGATAAACAAATTTTAGAAAAAGGTATTACAGATACTGAGAAATTAACAGTTGCAGATGTAAAAGATATTGACGTACCACCTCATGATGTTCAGGCATTGATAGATGAATTAGTTAAAGAGCAAACAGATTTTCCAGAACAACATGCAAATCTAATTACTTACATCAAATCATTAGACATTGATACAATCGTTACACCATGTCGTAAAATATCTGAGTATATTGAAGATGATCTTATTACAACAAAGGCTTCATTCTTAGGTGAAATTATCCCTCGGTTAATGAGAATCTTAGGTAAGCATGGTGAAATTATGAATACACCATACTCTAGTAAAAACGCCTGGTTCAACAAACTTGTATTCATGTCAATTATTGTAATGGGTGTTGCCATGATAGCATGGATGGCTGATGCCGGTTACTTTAATGAGATTACACGAATGTTTCCAGATACATCTTCATTTCAAGGTGTTGGTGATGCCTTTACTCCTAAAGGTACTGCTGCTTCAGTAAACGCATGTTCCGATGATGCATTACAAGCAAAGTATACACCTGAAGCATTAAAGATAGCAATAGATAGTGGTGCTGAAACATGTAAGATACCACCAGCAACACAAGAGTTAGTTGATGGTGTACAAGTTGTACAAGCAGCACCAACAGGTGATCAATAATGGAGTATGATAATATCAAACTAATTGTGAATAGTACACAACAAGAAATTGCAAAAGCCGTAAAAAATGATTGTTGGTTACAAGCACATGAATTAGTTGAATCATTGTTAAGATTAGTAAACGTACCTGTAATTGATCAAAAGATATTATCTTATGAGGCTGTTGATTAAAATGTTATTTTGTCCATGCTGTGATCGTGAATGTTTAAACGAAGATGAATCAATTAGATCATTATCACATCTTGATAGTAAAACTACCATTTGTATTACATGTGGACAAAAAGAAAGTATGGTTAATCTTGCACCTGAAACATGTGATGTAGTTGATCTTGAAATGTATAATAGATTCAAAGAGAGGCTGAATAAAAAATGAAACCATTACAAACCTATCAAAAAATGTACATAAGAAATTTTGTTATCATGTTATCACTTTGTATTTTATCTGCTATGCCTGTTTCATTATTGTTTTTTGAATTAGGAATACCGGCTATTGATGGGTTAAGTATTTTCATTAGTTATCTTGATCAGATAATATTACATGAAGTAAATGATATTGCTGAACCATTGAAATCATTAACAAGTTCTAATTCAACTTACGATACTAAACAATATGAAAATACAATTAATGCTGCATTAGATGATGGTTATGAATTTCAAGATAGTTTACTATCATTTTTCATGGTTTTCATATTGGGGTTAGTTGCTCTTATAATATTTCCAATAATAATCATTGTTGGTATCATAATAAAATTCATGGATAGATATTTCCCAATTTCTATTAAGGTATTAAAAGAAAAGTATCAAGATATTGAACACTTTGATCTTCAAACATGTATTGATAGAATGACAGAGTTACGTGATCATAGTTGTTTATTAGATAAATTCATTTGTGAATCAGTAATATATCAATTAAGGAAAAAACAATCATGACAGATATATTAGTTATTGCCTGTACTTGTTTAAGATGTGGTTTTCAAAATCAAGTTACTATTGGGCTAACCAATAAAAAAGATACTGCTGTTTACAAATGTGATAATTGTAATTTTATTATTATAAGTTCATGGATGCAAGAAGAATGAATCAAAGTAAACCTAAACCACAAAAGAAAATATCAATTAAAGTAATTGCTGCATTACTTTCTGTATGTTTTGGTTTAGCATTAGCCGGTGTAATTGGCATGGCATATTTTGATAAAGACTATACAGAAGATCAGAAATTAACAATCGCAATACAAGATAAATATCCAACACAAGAATCTTTAGAAGTTGCATTAAAGAATGGCGAAATTACCGTTGGTGAATTATCAAATGAATTACAAGCATACATGTATTTTCAAGGTACAGAGTTTGATGATGAATTTAGTATAGATTGGTCTAATCCAAATAATCCTGGTGAGTTGTTTGATAATGGTACTATTACAGTTAGTGATGGTGGATTTACTGTAATAAAAGATTCTGGTAATTATACAGATTATAATGATTCAGGTTTGATACCATGACAAAGTTTAAAGAATTATCAACTAAAAAGAAATTAAGATTAATTGGTGTTGCTTCTATTGTATTTGGTGAATTATTATTTTTAGGTTGGTTAATGGGTTCAGCAGTTGAAAGTGAATTTGATTTTAGTTTAGATGATATGTTAAGAGATTTTGCAATAGAAAATTTTGGTAAGCCTATTGTTAAATTATACATGGGTGATGATTATAAAGAACCTATAATAAACAAATTAAATTCATGTGATGCCTTCTTACTTAATACTTATCCGAAGTTTTCACAAATTAGAGTTGCATTAGATTCTGGTTTAGATAAATTTTGTGTACCAACAGATTATGTACAAGGATTAATTGACAATGCACCAGAGCCTTTTGTTCGTGATAGTGTTAAATCAATTTGTGATCAGCAATTCTTAGATTATCAATTACCTTATGATGCATACTTAGCACAACAGAATGGTACTTTAACTTGTACACCTTCAAATTATATTCAAGAATTAGTTAATGAGTTTGAACCTAAAAAATCTAAAGGTGGTTTAGTTGTTGTACAACCATGATTGAGTTACATTCAATTTTAATCATTGTTGGTATCATTGGTATTGCCGTTGGTATAGTAAATCATGATTTTGGTTTTGCACCATGAATATAATTAAATCATTATATCGTATTCGAGATTTTACTTTTGGTATTGGTGTTGGCATGTTTATTTTCATTGGTTTGTATTTGTTAGGTGTACCAATACTTTGAAACAAGAATACAAAGATAAAGCAATTTCATTTTTTGAAGATACCATTGTAATTCTTGTAATGTTTACAATCTTCTTACCTGTAAGATTATTCTTTGTAACATACATCAGTACAGATTGGATTGGATCTTTTGGCGTGATTACTTTAGTTGTTACTTCTTTAGTTTTATTATCAAAGTATAACAAGTTAGGCTTTTTTGGTAGGGTTTATTGGCGAACTATTACCAAAGTACACAAAGGTAAAAGAAGAATACTTAGTTATTCAATGATAGCCATTTCATTATATTTGTGGGCTTCAATAGTCGTTGGTGTAAACATGCAAGATGATCCACAAGTACAAGAATTAATTGATAAATTTAATGGAAATATGACACCAGAACAAGAAGCAAAATTAGAACGATTAGAAAAAGCAGTATCTGAAAAGAATGTTATAGAAACACAAAAGACATTACAAGAAGGTTTTGAAAAAGTACCTACTGAGATTTTAATCCTAACTGCATTACTGATTGTTGCATTACCGATAATTGATCCGGTGATATGGTCAGCGATGGTTACAATGCTTGATACATGGCTCAATGGCTGGTTATTACATTTTGGTACAGTATTTCTAGTAGAGTTACTAGAAGTTGTTGGAATTATGATTTACACAGGCGTTGTTACTAGAAAAGCAGATATAAAACCAAATAAACCATAGTGTATTGAAATTAACAAATAATAGATTATTTCTATTACTTCTTTTACCAATTCTGATAATCTCTCTAGTTCAACCGGCTTTTGCTCAAACAACAATCAATTCAACATCTGTAACACCTTGTTATCTAAATAATACAGCCACATACAAAATGCTAGAAAATTGTGATGCAGAAGGTGATTATATTAATTGGATCATCAATCCTTGGTCATACATTACCGGGGGATTCTTACCAATGATTCTAGTATCTTTAGTTATCGGTGTTGTTTACATGCAATACAAAGAAGCAATTTATGCAATTTACATTGGTATTGTTTTCTTACCAATTTCGTTTATGTTTTTCCCGGCTGTATTTTTATCATGGGCTGTTATCATGGCGTTTGTTGGTGTCGGTATTTTAATTTGGTATACTATCATAAGACAAACAGAATAATACTCAGTAACAAAAAGCATATAAAGTTTATATTCTAATTTTAGAAATTTTGTTTATCGTGGAAGGAAATAGTATAATCGGCATGGCTGGGGGTTTCATAGCACTCAGTATTATGCTCGGTATTGGTACATTGATCCTAGGTGGATCAGTTGCTGATTGTACAACCGTTAATGATTATGTCGCAGCAAACGATGATGATGGTGCAACAAGTAACCACAACCAAACCGGTTGGGCTGCTCAATGTTTCACTAACAATGGACAATCACAAAGTGGTTATGGTCTGTTGATGGTATCATTAATCGTTCTAGCAGCAGCAGTAGTCTTAATCGTTGTAAGAATGTTGAGTGGATAGACACGAGTATTAGTCGTGAAAACCCTTAACAATTTTTACCTTTTTTTAAAACATTATAAACAGCCGGTACGGTTTTAAATTAAATGGGTTCAGCAGTTCTATTTGTTGGCATAGGAATTGTTACTTACATAATCGTATTAGGTTTCATGATGAATTTTGCACCGGTAATTTTAGGTACTGTATTTGCAACACTTGATCAAGTTGCAGCAGATCAAGGCTTGAGTGGTGGATGGCTAACTTTGTATAATGATGTTCAATCAACATCTATCTATCTAATTCCAATGATGTTTAGTTTGCTGTTGGTTCTGTTAGTTATCAAAGTTTTAATGATAGCCGGTAATCGTGGTGGGGATTAATGTATAACAAGTGTTTAATATTTAATGGTGTTACATAGATTATGATCAAGGTATTACTTTTATCACTACTTGTAATTTCAATGGCTCTAAGTTTTCCTACACAAAATGCTTTTGCTGCAACATCATTTGTGAATGTTGATATTTCAGGTTCACCAAATCCAAATGACATACCATACGGAATTGTTTGTAATGATGATGATCATAGATGGATTACAATAGAAGCCCAGGGTGCATTGGCACGTATTGATAAATCAGATTCAAGTGTTACTTTGTTCAATGATGATGCAGATGTAAGTGGTGAAAATTGGCGTGGTGTTACTTTGAATAATGATACCGGTGTATTGTATATTCAAGAACGAGATAATGGTAAAGTAAAAACTTTTGATACAAACTCTAACGCATGGGGTACTGTACCATTGATACCAGAAATTACAGATGCTGGTGTAAGTTATCCACAAACCTATACAGAAGAACCAGCAACAATAGCAATTAATGAACCGGTTGAAGGTTTACATACTTATCAATTATCAAGTACCGGTTTTGCTGGTATTGTTTATCATGATAGTTTTGTTTATGCTGGTTTGAATTATGATTTTGATTTTGATGCAAATGGAAATACAGTTACACCAGATATTTCTTTTAATGGATTAGTAAAAATTAATCCAACTAATAATGCTAAAACATACATTCCTATTTCATCTACTGATATTACAGGAATTGCAGAAGGTACACCAATTACTTCTGGTGTTGGAAATAGTACAACAACAAAGAATGAATTGTTATACATTACAAGTATGACAGATGATAAAGTATTCATTCTAAATAGTACAAGTGAAACAGTTATTGATACAATCACATTAACACCTAATTCAAAACCTCGTGGTATTGCAGTAGATGAAAACCATATTTACGTTGCTATGAATAAAGCAGCCGGGGGTGTATCACAATTCTTACAGATAGATAAATCAAATACAAATATCAAAAAAGTAAAGACAACACCGGCAAGTAATACAGCCGGTGGTACTTTTTCAATCTTTGTTGAAGATGGTGTTGTATTCTGGACAGATCAATCAGGTCATGTTGGTACATGGATAATTCAAAATAATGAACATGCAGCAACAACAACAACCGGTAATACAGAAAGTAATCATGCCGGATGTGCTGATAATGGTAATTTCTATTGGGCTGGACAAGGATCAGTTAAACAAGGTTCAATACCTATACCTTCATCAAGTAATACTTTGTTATCATCAAGTGGTGGTGGTTCAGGTGATCCACATAAGACTAGACCAACAATAGGATTAAGCCATGAAACAAATGAACGATTAGTTGATAATGGTTTCATGTATAATGTAATCAATCCTAACAATGAGATTTATGATAATCTAATACAAATTACAGACAATGATTATACACCATTCCCACAAGTCAATGTTACATTAGGACATGAAAATATGTTTGGTGCAAAGTTGTATGCAGATAAAAAACCAAAGGTAGTTGAATTTTTATTTGGTGTGCCTGAAGTTCAAAAAGGGCATTTAAAAGAATTAGGAATTGAAGTATGGATTGATCACTTGGGCGATGTTACAGAATTAAAAGCAATACAGAAATCAAATGTAATTGATAAAGAAACCTTGTATGCAACATTAGATAAAGTTGAATGTATGGCTGATGATGTTGAAAAAAATTGTTATCTTGTTAAAGTATTTCCAGAATTTTTAGAACCATTAAAAGATAAATTCATGGCTGTTAAAGTGATTGATCATAAACTAAGATACCAAACAACCTATCTTAATGAAGGCTTCAATGTAAAAGGTGATTCATTAAACGATATGAAAACACAAATGATACCAGGCATTGAAAAAGGTGAGGGATTAATCAAAGTAACACAAACTGAAAAGTATAGTGATATTTGGTTAAGTGATAATGGGCGTGAGTTTTTCAAGAATGATTTTGATACATTCATCTTTATTATACCTGATTCAAAATTAATACCAAACCCACGAGTTGATATTGAATTAAGACAATGGACTATTGATAATGCAATAGAAGTATTTGATTCATCATCATTAATATCTGAATTACCAGAATCATTTAGTTATGATTATCCAACTATATCTAAAAGAGATATTACATTAGGATCTTTAGATTGGTATGTTGAGTATCAAAAAGGTAATCAATAATTGATTCTTTAGCCTGAAAAGTTTTTAACATGATCATAGTTTAGTTAAATAGTTGATAACTAAAAGTCGATCATCATTATTACTAATTGCTACATTAGTTATTTCACTAACTTTTCCTTCAGTATCAAATCCATTCCTAGCCGGGATTGGTGAATCAGAATTTGGTTATCCAACCGTTTATGGTGTTGAGGTTGTCGGTCAAAAAATTAGAGGTGATGTATGGGAATCAGAATATTTAGGTAATGGTGAAACCGAAGTTAAATATGGTTTAGATAGATATGTTAAAAGTAGTTCAGGTGAATATGTAAATTCAGAAGTAATAAAAACAGATGCTTATACAATAGTTAATTCTAAAAATCCATACAAGATTGATAATAATACATGTGAGTTATTATATTTAGGTTCTAATAATTCAGTAATCGGTAAGACAAGTTATGATTTTGAATACTCTGATAATGGAGTATCATATAAAAAATTAGATAAGTTATCAAAGATACCAAAATCAATAATCAATGGTATTATTGCAGAAGAAATAGAAACATGTGATATACAGATAACAAAAGATGTTGAATCTGATATTGTAATAATAAAGAAAACTAAAGGTGATTATGAAATTGAAGTACCTGTTAAAACATTCTACAAAAAAGATAACTCTGAAACATTCCCCTCAATAAAATACACCGGTTCAGATCTTGTAAAGTATCTTCAAGTTATTGAATCTGTAACCATTGAATCATTAGATAGTAAAGTAATCTTTGATGGTGCTGATACAAATGTAAGTTCAGTTAATGCAACAAAATCATTTAACAAAAGTGGTAATCAAATACAATCTAAAAAAATACAGATTGATACTTTAGGTGATTCATTAGTAATTGATATTCCAAAATCAGATGAACATCTATTAAGTCATGCAAAAGTTTTGAAAGTAGATGGTAAAACAGTAATTGAAAAAAGATTTTCTGATCATAAACCTTATGCACCAAATCAAAAGTTTGCTTATGATCCTATATTCAGTTCTAACAATCCAGATTTAGATGGGTACTTGGATGATAATGATAATGATAATATTTGTGATCCTTATGCAACCGGTTTTGATCAATACAATGGTTTAACAGTTTTACAATTAGGTACAAAAGGTACTGCTCAAAGTACAGATTGTGCAAGAACGTATATGGAATTTGATATTTCAGCCGGTGTACCTGTTGGTGCTGTTGTTACAGATTCTGATTTAACATTAGATAATCTTACAGTAAACAATGGTGGTAAAAATTGTGATATTGTCGGTATGACAGTACAAACAAGTGATACGACAACTAACATTTGGGCTTCAATAACTGATGATACTGTACTTGTTGATAATAGTAATTTGTGTGTAACCGTAGCAACTAATGTAAATTTTGATTTAACAGCCACCGGTGATACTTACATTACTAATCAGGTTACATCAGGTTGGGTATCATTTGGTTTTAAACAAGATGATGAAACATTAACAGCAAATAATTTAACAAATAATTTTAATGCTGTAGAAGGTACAGGTACACCAGATCCTACTTTAACCCTAACTTACATAATCCCAATAGTACCTTTAGCACCAACAAATGATGGTGTAACCGATGGTGTAAACCTAACTTATGATTGGACATTTGGAACAAATTTTGATAATGCAACACAACCAGCAATAACAAGTACAGATGTTTATGTTGGTGATACTGCATACTTGAATACATCATTAAAGAATCAAAACGCCACACAAGAATTAGATGTTGGTGCAATAGAAACCGATGTAAACTTTGAAGGTATTTTCCATTTTGATAATGCTTTAGAATTAACACCTGATTATTCAGATGATTTTACAACTTGTACAACTAATCTTTGTGATGGTGCTTATACTTCTAGTGATTCTTCAGCACCTGATTATGTTGAAATTGATATAACAAATGATGAGATTGATTTTCAATTTGCAAGAGATACCAGCCCTAGAACTATGTACCATGATCTAGGATCAACACTTGACACCGAATGGTTATTACGATTACATGATGTTAATATTTCTTCATGGATTGGTGGACATGAAAGTTATTTTGGTTTAGCAAGTACAAGTGGACATGCTAACGCTGTAAAAGATTCTGTTGTTTTTGTTGTTGGTGATTATACAGGTGCTTTAGAATTTGATGTGGATGTTGATGATGCTGATGCTATTGCTCGTGCTGGTCGTGCCGGTACAGATTTATCAACCGGTACACCATATTATGTTGAATTATCATATTCAGAAACAACCGGTGCTGAAGTTTGTATCTATACCGATAGTGATTTTTCAGTTGAGTTGGAATGTAAAACAGATGCAACAGCAAGTGCCACAAGTTTTCAATACTTAGTTTTTCAAGGTGAGGTGTTAGCCGGAAGTACAGAAGAAACCGTTGGTTCTATTGGTAAGGTAGAATTATTTGATGGTATTATTTCAGTACCTTCAGTACCTGTTTATGATTATTCAAACAATGATGATCATGGTTTGATTACAAATATTGTTGGAACAGATGAAATTTATGATCGTACTATTGATACACCTGTTAGTACCGTAGTTGCTTATACCGGTTATGTTGGTGGTGATGCAGCCGGTGTACAAATCAATACAGGACATTCGGGTATAGGAAGTTATATTGCTTGTGTATCTGGTGATTTTCTTAAAACAGGTTCACCAACCGGTAACGCATATTTTAAACATTTAGATTCTAGTGAAACCGTAAAAGCAACAAGTACAGCAATAGATACAAGTGCAGTAGATACAAGTTATGAAACCATTGAAAGATGTTGGACAACACCAACATTAATTGAAGTTGATGATTATATTATTTATGAATACGTTGGTGGTTCTGCCGGTAATTATTTACAAAGTCTATCCGGCTCTAATGTATTAGAACCAAACACTTTACCTGTTTGGAAAGATCCTTTTGAATATAGGGCTGATAGAAATATAATGTGGAAATTTGATTCATCACCAACCGGTATTGGTACATCGGTTTTAAAACCTTCATCAATCAATTCTAATTTTACAAATGAAATTCAATTCATAAATTCTGGAATGAATGTTACATCTACAAATTATCCACAAGGTACAGATCCTTTTACAATTCAAGGTTTGATCACATTAAACCAAACAGAATCTATACCATTATTGTCATTTGATTCTTCAGGTTCTGAAGTTTTATGTAATATTTCATTAACATTTATTGGCTGTTCAAAAGGTGGTACTGATTTATTCAATCATACATTATCAACACCATTAACTATTGATGTACCACAAGCAATTACAATTAAGAAAAGTTCATCAAATGAATATGAAACAATCATCAATGGTACACGATCACCTGATTCATCAACAACTGATGCAACAACTTTAGGTACACCAACCGGTAATGAATATTATATTGGTTATGATACATCATTAGGTAATTCCGGTTCATGGCGTGTTGATGAATTGAATATACAAAGTGTTGAACAATCAGATGAAGATGATGTTGATTTTGGTAATCGATTAAACCCATTTACATTACAAGTATCAACCGGTGATACATCAACGACTTACGAACATACAGGTTTACCACCATTAACTGATTCATGTTTCTATGTTCAAGCAGAAAATAGTATTGGATTATCTGATCCTTCAGGTATTGAATGTGGACAAACAACAAGTGGTGGTGCTTCACAACCAACCGGATTAACAGTTACTGATATTTCAATATCTCAATTAGATCTAGATTGGGATGATGCTATTGCAGCAGATAACTTAACAGGCTTTAGAATCTTTGTAGAATCACCAACCGGTAATGGTTTTACTTTACATACAAATGATACCGGTACAACCACAAGTTCATTAAGTGATTTAGGGTTATCAACTAAAACCCAATATAATTACATGATAGCCGGGATCAATGGTACAGGTGTTGGTGCTAATTCAACAGCAGTAAGTGAATATACATTTGGTGTACCTGATGCCATTACTGATTTATCAACCGGATCAACATCAGATACTGTAACCTTAACATGGTCAGCACCAACCGTTTATGGTTTTCCAATTACAGGTTACTTTATTGAATATGAATCACCAACCGGTAATGGTTTTGTTACTCTAGTTGGTGATACAACAACAACCGATACGACATATATTCATACAGGATTATCAGCCTTTACTCAATATAATTACAGAGTTACAGCAATAACTTCATTTGGTAATTCAGCAGTATCAAATGAATCAAGTACATTTACAGTTACTGATGCACCGACATCTTTTACAATGAACGATGGGTATCATACTTTAACAACTCAATTAAATCTTGAATGGATAGCACCAACAGGTTCTGTAAATGGTTACAAGATAGAATGTGAATCACCAACCGGTAATGGCTTTTCAGATGTAGTTGCAAATACAACAACAACAACTTTGTTTTATAATCACACCGGTTTAACACCAGGTCAAGAATATAATTGTAAAGTATCTGCTCATTCAGAATATGGTACAAGTATTGCCGGTAATGTGTTTGAGTATTCACCACATGCTTTACCTGAAGCAGTTGATGATCTAGTAGCAACAGCAACATCACTTAGTGCTATTGATCTGGAATGGACATTACCAATAATTAATTCACATGCATTATCTTGTTGGATGCTAAATTACACAACACCTTTAGGTGATCCACAAACTATTGTTACTGCATGTTCACCAACAACTGATTTAGAATATACAATTACAGGTTTAGCCCTAGGTGATCCAAACTCATTTAGAGTTTCAGCAGTTACACCACATGGTACAAATGCCACCGGGAATATAATTAATGCAACAGCCTTTAGTGAATTTGAGATAGGATCATTATCTATTACTGAAGAATCAAACCCAAATATCTTACCTGTATTATTTAGCCAGGTAGACACCGGTGATACTTCAGTAATTACAGTTAGAGTACCAAACACCATTTCAAGTTTATCTTGTGATCTTGCGTTCAAGTTTGCAGCAACAAATACAACTTACAATGGTTTAGCAACATCAGTTTATGATACAGATTATGATCAATATTCATTTACAATTAACAATGCAACAAATGAAGTGATAGATTTTGATTGTTGGGATGCCGGGGATTTATCAATTAATGGACAGCATACAAAACCTCAAAGTTCATTTGCATTAATTGATATGGCTGATGCCTTCAGGGATGGTACATTTGGTACAGCCGGTGAGATTGAAGGGTTAGATATGATCACCTTCATTGTAATTATTGTTTCAATGGTTGGCTTCAATAAATCTAATCCAGCAGCCGGTATTCTCATTTCAGTAATGATCTTAGGTGCTACTGCATATTTCGGTTTGATTGAATTACCAACAATCCTATTTAGTGTTGTATCATTGATTGTAATGTTGGCAATAGTAATTACGAGGAAAAATTAGATGGTTCAAGAAGCAGCATTAAAAATAATGCTTTTCATGTGGTGTGTATCTTTTTCAGTTCTAGGTGGACAATATGTAATCGGTGATGTGTTAGGAGTTACATTAGAAAATACCTGGACAGATTTTGATGGAGATGGAGATGTCGATGATGCTGATCACATTCCGATTAAATCACATCTCTTAACAATTATTGATATTGATACAATCAATACAACATCAGAAAATATAGTTAGTGCAAACTTTACAAATAATTCTACATACTATGATAAGGTTGAAACCTTTACAACCGGTGCTGCTTTTGTTGCATGGGAAGTTATCACATTGTTATCAGGTACTTACATCTTTAACTTGATGTATATCATGGGTATTCCAATTATCTTTGTAGCCTTCTTTGTAATACTCTATCTAGTGTTATTAGGTAGGGCAATTATACTATATGTTAGAGGAACATGAGAAAAGAAATTAAAAATTGTACTTGTTGTAATAAAGAAACCAAAGAAAAATTGAATGATTGTTTTTGGAATGTCTAACCGTTAGAACCAAATGATCCTAACGGTAAATAAAATAAAAAGAAAATGACTTAATTAAAAATCATTATCGCATTTAATCGAGCATAACCAATACTCGTTACTATCACCAACCCAAATACCATTTGGTGTATTGGCTGCTGTTTTTTCTTTGTTACATACTTCACAATTTCCTTTTATAAAATCCATATAGATTATTATTATATTGAATATATAACATTTACTTACTTACGCCTGAGTTATACAGATAACATACAATTTATATAGTGTGAGTTATACACCTTAGAATATGACAGAACAATTAGAAATAGAATCATGCTCTTGTTGTGGTTCAGATAAAGAAGTAATGCCTAAAGCCGGTAGTGGTGTTAATACACATTGGATTTGTAAAAAATGCGTAATGGATAGAGGTATAGATGTATTACCAGAATACTTAGAAAATATTAAAGATTTTGGTACATGGCATAGACCATTGAATACAATGAAGCAAAAATGTAAATCATGTGAAGAATACTTTGATAGACCAATAGGATTAGCAGAGATGGTTTATTGTTCTGATGCTTGTTTAGGAATTGATACAACATGATTAGAAAGTTTGATCCAAATGCAGAACCATTAAGTTTTACACATTGTCCAAAGTGTGATGCTGGATCAAAAAGATTATGCGATACTAATCCATTATCAAATGAAACATTTTTTGCTAGTCCTTTTACACATTTTGAAAATGGTAATGAAGGTACAAAAATTTGTGGTGAATGTGGGTATGAAGAAAAATATAAGGTGGATGAACAATGATTAAACGCCCATGTGGTTATGGTGGTAAATGTACAACACTTACAGATGTTGATGAATCAAATGATGTACCAGGTTTAGGTGCAACATGTATTGTATGGTGTGAGTTGCACCAGAAACATTACAAAGAAAGATCAAGATTATTAACTAAACTTTTACCAAAGTATAACAAGATGAAATTAAAAGATAAGTTTGATATGGTGATAAAATTTACACATCATTCAGATTTATCTAACTATCTTTTCAGATATAAGAAAGTAGAATCAAATAGAATTACTAAACAAGCATATAGGAATATTACAAAATGATCTGTTATGAATGTAAAAATTATAATCATGTTGATTGTACAACACGTAAACCAAAGTCTAAAAAAAGATGTACTTGTTGGTGTACTAAAAAATCAAGCAAGTATAAAGTAATTCCAACAAAACTAAAGGTGATTAAGAATTGAAAAAAGGTGAACAGCAAAATTATCGTAAAGGTGAAATCTATAATGCCAGGTGGATGCACTCTGATTACTTAGAATATTGGTTAAGAGATTTTACAATTAAAGGTAAGACGTTAAACGTATGTTCAGGTATGTCAATGATTGGACAAACTAGATTAGATATTGATCCAGAAACAAATAGAACAATGGATGGTAATCTGTTTAATCTCTTAGATTATTTTGGTGAAAATCAATTTGATTATGTCTATGTTGATCCACCATTCCCAATTTATACAAGTGGTGAAAATAGATTTAGATGGCAATTCGATGCTTTTAAAATTGCAAAAAAAGCATTGATAACTAGACGACCAAAAGTTTCTGTAAACTTACCTAGTAAGTATCATGATTATATTATTGCTGAAGATTCAAGACCGTCTTTTACAATACTAAGGATTGATTACAAATGAATCTAGGTGATCCTTCTATTGGTAAATCTAATTATATTTTAGTATTTGATGATGTTGCTTATTGTCATTTATCAAGAATGTCATGGTTCATAAAATTCAAAGAGTTCTTTATGTGTAAAAGAAATCCAGCAAGGCATGATCATTACAAAGTAATCATAAGTGATCATAGAGATTCAATTCAGAATAAAAAGATATGGAGTATAAAATAATGATACCTGATTGTTTCAAACCTTGTATTACTTGTAATAAATTATTAGAAGAACATACACCTAAAGAGATTCATGAGCATTACGGCATTGAATTTCTTAAAGAGTTCCTAGAAGAAAGATCAAATGTTATACCAAAAAAGACTATTGATAATATTATGATTAAAGCAAATTGGATAGAGTATGAATTAAACATGAAAGGTTTTATGAGATCAAGCCATGAATTTTTTAAATCATTTAATGTCAATTCTCATTAATCAAGCATGAGAAAATAGAATACTTTAATTAATAATCATACTCAATGCTATTTGTGAATAGAACCAAGTTAATGTTATTATCAATTTCAATTATTTCAATATCCAGTATCATGTTTTTTGTTTCATTAGATCAAGAAACCGATGCTGCTTATATGGAAATACCCCGTTGGACAATGAATGAAATTATAGCATTTGCAACAGGTACTAATTATGAATTAGAGCATGTCGATGTATTCTCACGTAATGCTGATGTTGATATGACAAGTGAAGATATTTGGATGGCTGGTGGTGTTCGTGTTGTACCTTCTAGTGCTTCAACTCTAAGTATTGTTTCAGATAATATTGCAGATGCAGCAGCCGGTACAGGAGTAAGAACCATGAATTTAAAATGTTTAGATTCAAACTATGATCAAGTATCAGAAGAAATAACTTTAACAGGTACAGTACCTGTTGTTTCAACTATTTCATGTCTTAGAGCAATTTCAATTTCTGCATTAACTTCTGGTTCAACCGGATCACTTGAAGGTACATTAACTGTAACACATTCAGGTGATACACAACTTTACATTTTACCAGGACATACACAAAGTAAAGTATCACATTATACAATACCAAATGATCATACCGGAAGAATACAATCATTCTTTTTTAATTCATATTCAGCAGATAGAGTTTCAATATATTTTCAATATTCACCAGACAATGGTAATACATGGATTGATATTAGAGAATTAAGAGTACAAGATAATCATATTAGAATTGATCAAGGTTGGTATTTTGATTTACCAGAACATACAGACATTAAATTTAAAGCAGTATCAGATGGTAATAATGCTGATATTTCAGCCGGTTATTTTATTGAACTAATACCAAGTTAGATAAACTAATCTTTACTTCTCAATGTGTTTACAATCTGTTGAACAATGTATAATATTAGAATCAAAAAGAATCCAAAATGAATTGCACCCCAAATAGGATTAACTAAAATTATTTGAATATCTACATCACCTGTTTCTGTCCAAACAGTTGATGTATCATTTGCTACTGTTGTAAATGTACTTGATTGTTCAGTTATCGGTACAATTCCAGATATGAACATTAGCATGATCATTGATAATACTGAAGGCATTAACCAAACAGATCTAGCACCAGCCAATGATGTACTCGTTGGTGGATTAATCAAACTGCTAATCATTAGTATAACTAAACCACCATAACCTAAAGCACCATATACAGCAAACTCAATTATGCTTAAATCAGCCATTAACAATTTATTCTAGTTGTAATATAATAAAAGCATTGGTTGAACAAAGAAATACATTACCACAAGATCAGGCACAGTATACACAAACCATTAATCCAGAATTAATTAAAGAACAACAAGCAGCAGATAAAAAAGCACAAGATGATTATGAAGAAGAACTTAGATTATTTAATGAAGGTACAGAAGAATATGAACGTAAATTAGTTATCTATGAAAAAGCCGTTTCAGATGCAGCAGCAGAAAAAAAAGCAGAAGCAGATAAGATAGCAGTAGAAAAAGCCAAAATTGCAGCAGACCAAAAAACATTAGATGATTTATCAAGTAAACATCAATCAGAATTAAAAGCCGTTTCAGATGCTCGTAACCTTGCTGTATCTAATGTACCTCGTACTTATCAAGTTCAAGTAACAACCGGTTCTGGTGGTGGGTTTCCACAAAATGATGGTACTGATATAACTAAATGGGTTACAAAAACTAAAACACGTAATCAATTAACAAGTGATCAAAATGTAGTTCATAGAAGATTCAATACTCAAAGAGATTCATTAAAACGTGATCAATCAGTTGTTTTCCAACAAACATCATTTAGGATCAATTATCCAGATGCCGGTGTACTCGGTGGTTCATGGTTAAGAGATTGGCAAAAAAACCCACATGATAGATCCTTATCATCACGTTATGAATCTGAATTAGCAAGAAGGACACAACAGACACAACAAGCAAGAGCCACATCAATTAAAAATGCTCAAAGTAATGCAATAAAAGCAGTAGAAAAATATAGTGTTGATGTTACAGGTTACGCTTCATCAATTAGGAATTTTGGATCTAATGTTGATGGTTCAAGTGATCTAAGAGTTTTATCTAGAGATGAATTATCAAGAAGGGAAAAAATTAAACCATTACCACCAATAAAAATTGCAGTACCCGGTGCAAAAGGTTTACAACAATCAACTAATCGTGAACCAAGAGTTGGTGTAAAGTTTGAATCAAACATTAGAAAACCTGTTGGTATACAAGAGAAACAAGAAGTTGCATTAGCAGATTTTTATAACCAATACAAATCAACATCACAACCAACAGAAGGAATACTTACAGGTGTTGTAGTAGAAAAAACCGGTAAAGCACCAACCAAACAAACACAACAAATGATTGGTGATCTAACTAAACAATCACAAGCATTTACATTTACAAGATCTGCAATTATATCTAATAAAAAAACAGGTGAATCATTAGATACCAAAACCGGTGTTGGTTCATTTAAAATTGCTTCTGCTTTAGGTTATGAATATGATCAAAATCTACAACGACCAAAAGAAAGTAAAGAATCAGAATCAGAAACCATTACTTTATTTGGATTACCTCAACCAGATAATACACCAAAGAATCAAAAAGTGTTTGATACTGCAATAGAAAAATCATTAGGTGTTGTAGAAAAAGCAGCAGTACAGGCTAACAAAGATTCACCAATTAAAAACTATCCAAGTTCTAGTTTAATACGATTATCATTAGAAGGTAGTAAAGAAGTTTTAGCAACAGTAGGTTATGCTTCTAATGTATGGCATGAAAAAGTTGAAACAATAAACTTTAGAGGTGAGCCAAAAGGAATATCATTAACACAAGGTACTAAATTAGATTATTCAAGTGCTTATGCTTTCTTAGGATCATCAGCATATTCAATCGCTGAAGGTTTAGAAGGTAAATCAACAGTACAGTTTGATGAACCAAAAGTTGATTCAATGATTATACCAAATACATTTGTAAGTACAGCAATAGAAAACCCAGCAGCATTACCAGGCTATATGGAAAAATACGGATATGAAACACCTGTTGCTGGTGGTGCAACATTGGCTGCTGGTGGTGGGTTAAGACCAAGTAAAGCAAAATGGGAATCATTCAAACTAGCAATTAAGAAAGGATTTAAGATTACTGAAGTACCTGTAATCAATCCAAACACCGGTAAGATTTACCCGGAAATAAGATTACAAAAACCATTAACTATTGATGATGCAAATTTATTAAAAGAAAAACCTATTGAAGTTGCATTTACTTCAAAGAAAGTTTCTTTAGAATCATCTAAAATTATTGCACCACAAAAGATTCTAAAGTCAAATGAACAACCAACACCAAGAAATTTTGCACAATGGGATGAACCACGAGTAATACCAAAAGGTGGTATAGCACCAATTAAACCAAATAACCTTAATGTATCTTTAGCAGATAAAGCCGGTACAGTACCAAAACAAATATCAAATATTCCTGTAATCAATCAACGAGTACAACCAATACCAAATGATTTTACAAGAATTGAACAAGTAAAAGTAATACCAAAGACAGGATCAGCACCAATTAACCCAGGGGAATTACCAATATCATTACCAGATAAAGCCGGTAAGATACCAAAAATTGTACCTCAAACACCTATCATAAATCAAAGAGTTACACCAATAGAAAGTAATTTTGTAAGATGGGATGAACCTAAAGCAATTCCAAAGACAGGTAAAGCACCAACAGAAACACCAGAATTAATTGGTTCAGAGAATAGAATTGTACCAAGTAGATATGCAAAAACAGATTCATTTGAATTAAAAGATGTTACTGGATCACCATTACCAAAAGACTTTACACAAGAATCATTGAACATTATAAAGTTAAAAGGTAGTTCTGGACAACCAATTAAAATTACTAAAGCATTACCTGTTGATGAAAACTTAGGTGATTTACCTAAAGGATTTACAACCGGTTCAGCACCAAGAATAGAACCAATTAAGATTACAAAGTTATCAGAGCCTGAACATTATTTTGATGCAATAGGAAAAAGAAGTACCAAACTAAAACCAACCTTACCAAAAGGTGTTGAAGTATCACCAACTGCATTTGGTTCTAAAGAATTATCATTAGGTAAATCAGAAATTTCAATATCAGATACACTTACTTTACCAAAGAGAACACCAACACCAGCCGGTATAGAATTTACACCTGATAAACTTGATCTAAAATTAACACCATTAAAATCTGATAAAGCACCAATGGCATTTTTCAAAATTACAGATACTGATTTTACACGAACTATACCAAAGACAGGTTCAGCACCAAATATGTATTTGAATAAAGATAAGGTTTCAAACATTCCTACTTATGATGAATATCTACCAAACCCAAAGAGATCTTCAATTCAAAGTAAAGTTGATGTACCAAAAGGAATACCAGATGAATTAGCAATATGGAAAAAAACCAATGTTGATTTAGAGCAAGGTACAACCAATGCCTTTTTCTTAAAAGGTGGTAAATCACCATTGGGTAATCTAAAGAATGAATTTAAAATTAACACCAGAATACCACCAAAGAAACCAACAAAGATTGATGAGCCTAAAGAAACCAAACCAGGTGATATTGAAAA
>ENA-OREN01001983-OREN01001983.1-marine-metagenome-genome-assembly--contig:-NODE-1983-length-22185-cov-2.868012_pt1 | contig 22185 bp, 20 predicted proteins | sample MGYA00248624_ERZ508555 | MGnify/ENA primary metagenome ERZ508555 (study PRJEB26222, sample SAMN06267773) | marine metagenome | isolation source: Saanich Inlet, British Columbia, Canada | place...
CGGGCCAATGCTTGGGGGGGCTTTGCAGGGTTGTTGCTCGGAGTGATTTGTTCCGGCAGCCTTAGCTTGGTGGGTGATAAATTATTTCCGTCCGACGACCCATTTTTGTATGTGGCATTTTGGTCGTTTGTGTTCGCACTAATCGTCAACGTTGTCGTAAGCCTACTCAGTCCGCCGCCCTCCAAAGACCAAATTCGCGGATTGGTCTTTGGCGAGGTTGTCCGTGACGAAGCAACCCAAGCTTTGCTGAAAGACCGCATTCAATCCGGAAATTAATCCAGCAATCAAACAGCAAAATTATAGAAAAACATAATTATTGCCACACTCATCCGGCCTGCAGCCACCTTCTCCCTGAGGGAGAAGGAATCAAACGGGACGCTCTTGGCCAAGCTCCCTCCCCAAGCGGGAGAGGAATGGGGAGAGGGAGAGCGCCCTACGGCAATAGGGGTATGCAGCCTGCTGTTATACCGTTGGATTAAAAACTGCCATGGAAAACATAACACTTTTTTTGGAACAAAACTTGGTGCCGTTGCTCAAGCCGTTTTTTGAATCGTTTCATGTAATGATCGATCAGTTGCCGCCGCCGGTCTGGCGTTTCAGTATTTGCGCCTACATCGTGTTGGGAACGATTTGGGCGTTTTTTCTGAGCAAGGATTACGTGTTGCTGGGCAGTCCCGATAAGGCGCGGTGGCGTGACTTAAGATTGTGGATTCCTGTTTTGCTTGTGCCGTATTTACTGATTTATTTGTTTATTTGATCCCGATGAACTCACCACAGGATAACAACACGGAAGCAGCCGCCAACCAGCATTACGAGAGGGACGCCGTCAGCCTCAAGTTTATGAGTTGGTGCTTCGTTGGCTTCGCGGTGCTGCTCAGCTTGGGTTTGTTCTACGAGCAACCGACAGCCGGCAGGGTCGTCAATATTGTGTCAGCGATTCTGTTGGCCATCACCGGCGGAGCCTGTTTTCTGATCAGTTGCAGGCTCTCCAAAAAAAGCAAACAGGCCGACCGTTGATGGATGTTCCCACCGTCTGGGCGGAATGCCTGGTCAGTCCAACCCGGGCGCAAGCGATCCTTCGCCCCGGTATTCTGAAACGTGTTTTTCGTCTGTTATCCGGCCGTTCCCAAGTGATCAAGACGGAAATCATCCGCCTGCCGTTCTGCCTGCTGCGTTACCAGCTTGAAGGCTCGAAATCGGACCAGGGTATTTCCATTCTAGTGGATGGTTACCGCCGGGCAGCCCGGCACATGAAGGAGGAGGAATTGCCCCTGATCCATCAACCCGACGGTGTTGAGGAATTTCCATACCCGCTCGACAGGGGGGAAACCGTCAAGATTGCCCGGAGTTACCTCTCCTCGCTTCGCATGGCCCGGACGTTCTCCCCCGGCGTGACTTTTGACAGGGAACCCAAGATAAAGCACGTGATCCAGTACCCGTTTTGCGTTGTTTACCGGCGCGCTGGCGGGGGGGGCGTGACATTCGACACAGTGGACGGGTTGACCGGAAAATGCGGAGGAACACTGTCGAATCAGGCGTTTATTGCTGCTTTGCACGAGAACAAGCCTGACCGTGGCTAATTTTTTTCGTCTATTTGGCTTGCCAATCCAAAACATTGAGGCATCCTGCGCGCTTGCGCCACAACGGCGCTTAATTAACTAACTAAAGAATAAGATTATGGCTAAAGGTAAAGTTGCTCGTTTTTTCGATCAAAAAGGTTTCGGTTTCATTGAACCCGAAGGTGGTGGCAAGGATCTGTTTGTTCACATCAACGAAGTTGAAGGTGGCCAACTGCAGGAAGGCGATTCTGTCGAATATGAAGAGACTGAAGGTCGCAAAGGTTTGCAGGCCTCCGGTGTGAAGGTGTTGTGAGGCCGGCTTTGGCTTCACATTTTTCAGCTTAATTTGATCGGGAATAGGGATTCTGATTTTTCGTTCAAGTGGCAAAAGGCGGCGAAGAAATTGAGGTCATTGGCGTTGTAAGCCAGGTTCTCCCCGGGACAATGTTTCGGGTAAAACTCGAAAACGATCATGAGGTGTTGGCTCATATCGCCGGCAAAATGCGAAAGCGCCGATGGATTCGGCTTGCAGTCGGTGACAAGGTGAAGATGGAAATGTCTCCATACGACCTCGACAAGGCTCGGATTATCTGGCGCCTAAACAGTTAAACCACCCACTGAATTTTCTATCAGGCCAAGCCCTTCACGGGCTTGGCTTTTATTGCGCTTAGCCAAGCGCTTGGTTTTCAGGCAATGACGGGGCCGATGGGGGTTGCAGGGATGACTCCGGTCAGGCGTTGATCGAGGCCGCCGTAATGGTAGGTCAGCGTTTCGTGATCAAGGCCCATAAGGTGAAGAATGGTGGCGTGCAGATCCCGAATGTGGTGGCGGTTTACGACGGCTTCATGGCCGAGTTCGTCGGTCTCGCCGTAGTCAGTGCCTGCCTTGACGCCGGCGCCGGCCATCCAGTAGGTGAAGCCTTTGGGGTTGTGATCGCGTCCGCCGTTTTTGCCTTGGAACACCGGTTGGCGTCCGAATTCACCGCCCCAAATCACCAAAGTTTCCTCCAGCATGCCGCGTTGTTCGAGGTCGCCGAGCAGGCCGGCAATCGGTTTGTCCACTTCCGGGCAGTGGATTTTCAGGTTTTCGTCCACTCCGTTGTGAGCGTCCCAGTTTTGCTGTTGATGACCACCGCCGGAGTAGAGCTGCACGAAGCGCACACCACGTTCCACCAAGCGTCGCGCGACGAGGCATTGGCGGCCAAAGTGAGCCGGCGAGATGGCAATCGAGTGGTCGATTTTTTTGTCGTACAACCCGTACATCGCCTTGGTTTTCCTGGACTCGTTGGAGATGTCCAACGCCTCGGGAGCCGTGGACTGCAGTTGGTAAGCAAGGTCGTAGCTCGCGATGCGGGCGGCAAGTTCACTGTAGCCTTGTCGGCTGCGAATGTGCATGCCGTTCAGGGTGTTGATGGCGTCGATGCGTTCGCCCTGCATCCTGTGTGTGCGGACGGAGCGCGATGCGAGGTCGAGAATCGGGTTGCCGGAGGAACGTAGCACGGTGCCCTGATAGGCGGCCGGCATGTAGCCGCTGGTCCAGTTGGCCGCGCCGGGAATGGGACCGCCCCGTGGGTCAAGCATCACGACGAACGACGGCAGATTCTTGTTCGCGGAACCGAGGCCGTGAGCGATCCACGCGCCGAGGGCAGGGTGGCCCTGCAGCACGCGGCCGGAGTTCATCTGTATGTTTGCGGAGCCGTGGGCGAACGAGTCCATGTAGAGCGACTTGATGACCGCCATCTTGTCCATGTGCTGGGCGGTGTGCGGGAAGGCGTCGGAGCACCAAAGGCCCGATTGGCCGCGCCGCTTGAACTCCCGAACCGGGCCGAGAATTTTCTCCTTACGGATGCTGCGGCGACGCATCTCGATGTCGATGGTTTTGCCGTGATGCCTGGCCAGTTCCGGCTTGTAGTCGAACAAGTCCATCTGGCTTGGCCCGCCGTACATGTACAGGTAGATGCAGGCCTTGGCCTGCGTCGGGAAATGCGCTTTGCGAGGCTTGAGCGGATTGGTGTAGTCGGCCAGCGCGGAGGCAGGGGCGGCGAACACCTTGTCGCCGGGGAAAATGCCGGACAACGACACGCCAGCCATCGCCGTGCCGAACCGTTGCACGAACTCGCGCCTGCTGAACTGCTCTACAAGTTTCGGATCCATCGCTTCACTCGCACCAAATTGCCTCAGGAAAAATAAGTCGAACGCGCCTCTCAGTCAATGTACACAAACTCGCTGATGTTGAACATCACGGAGCAAAGATCCTGCAGCGCGCGGCGCTTGGCCAAGCCGGCTTGGGCGTTGGCAACCAGTTCACCGTCTGTCGATTTGGAGGGGGCGATTTCGTTGATGAGCACATCGTGCTTGGCCAAGTGCAGTTTCAACTGATCGGTGCGGACGGCGCCGCCCCAGGCGCGGATACCGATGTGGCCTTCGCCCTCGATTGGTGATTCGTCTTTGACGGTGAGCAGCGGCTCGCCGCTGTCGCCGAGCCAAAAGCGAATTTCGCCCTTGGCCAATTCTGCTCGAAAGTTACGCCAGCCAAACGACGGGCGGAGTTCGCGCTTGGCCAAGGTCTTGATTTCCTTGGCGTGGCGACGAATCAGCAACTCGTTTTGCTGAGTATCGAAGTGGATTTCATAGCCGGTGTTATCAGCTCCGTTGGTGTTGGCCCGAAGCAGAATGCCCGCATTCTCGACGCTTTGTTCGAGTTTGATCCGGCCGCTGAGTTTGACGTCGGCCTGCTTGGCTGCGGTCATGAGCACGAACGGTCCGCGCCGCGGAACGACGTTCATGATGCCCTCGTAGCCGCCGCCCCATTTGCCGGCATGGGAACGCCAGTTGGCGTCGGGCGGGATGAGGAATTTTTCCTGTGGCAGCTTGTCGCGGAAACCGCGCTCAATGGAAGCCGGGACGTCCGGCGCGAAGACAAGTTGGTGGCGCACCTCGTGGTGCCGCTCTTCCTGTTGGCCGAGGTAGCGCTGGCCAAAGGCGATCTCTTCGACCGTTGCGTCGCGCGCGAGCGCCTGGCGGAACAGCGTATTCACCAACGTGGCGGTGTCGCCTGTGTTTGTCGTGGCCAACTCGGCGGCGAGCCTGCGCGCCTGGCCGGAGACAAAGTCGCTGTTGAGCAGCGTGAGCGCCTGCGGGGCGACGGTGGTCACCGCACGAGCACCAATCGAACCCTCGGTTCCGCTGTAGTCGAACACCTCAAGAAACGGTACCATCATCGTCCTCTTCACGAAGGCGTAAACGCTGCGGCGCTCCTGCTCATCGGCTCTGGAGTAGCCCCAGCCGCGGCCCGGCTTAGAAGCGCCGGCGATCACTTCGCCGCTGAAGTTCGGATAAAATCCCCGTCCGCCCATCGCGGTGTTGAGCGAGTTGCTGGTCTTGAGAATAGCATCGCGAATGGCCTCGGCCTCTAGACGGCGAAGGTTTTGGCGCCAGATCAGCTCGTTGCCGGGATCGGCGTTTTGGTTCATCGGATTTTGCCATGAGGTGCGGCGGTAAGCTTCGCTGTTCAGAATTACGCGATGCATGTGCTTGATCGACCAGTCGCCGTCGACGAACTCCGCAGCCAACCAATCGAGCAGCGCCGGGTTGGCGCAGGGCTTGCCGGCCTTGCCGAAGTCGTTCGGCGTCGCGACGAGGCCGCGCCCGAAGTGGAATTGCCAAATGCGATTGGCCATCACTCGGGCTGTCAGCGGATGCCCAGGGCTGGCGATCCACTTGGCTAGCGCGAGCCGGCGGCCGGTCGTGAACGGGTTGGGCGACTTCTCGATGGCCGGCTTGGTCTTGGCCAAGACCTTGAGAAATTCCGGCTCCACTTTATTGCTGGGCCGTCCGGCGTTGCCGCGGATCAGTAGGTGCGTGTCCATCGGCTTGGCGCTGTGTTCGCGCACGGTCATCGCGTACTCGCGGCCGTCCCAAGGTGGCTTGGCATCCTTCGGTTTGTCCGGCTGGTTTTGCCACGCAAAAACTTCAAGCGGCGCGATGAGCGGCGAGTAGGTGGCGGAGTCCCATTCGTACTTGGGCTTGTCGTAGTAGCGGACGTTCCGGAAGAAGGCCAACATCTCGTAGTAGTCCCGCTGCGAGATGGGATCGAACATGTGATCATGGCAACGCGCGCAGCCAACCGTCAGGCCCATGAAAGTTTCCGACGTGGTCTTGAGCATGTCGTCGAGCGCTTCGAACTCGGCGGCGCGCGGGTCGTCAGGTTCGTCATCCCAGACGCCGAGTCGATAAAAACCGGTGGCGATCAGGCTGTCATTGTCCACGTCCGTCAACTCGTCGCCGGCGATCTGCTCCATCACGAACCGGTCGTACGGCTTGTCCTCGTTGAACGAGCGGATGACGTAGTCGCGGTATTTCCAGACAAGCGGTTTTTCATCGTCGCGCTCGTAGCCGTTGGTTTGGGCGAAGCGCACGACGTCGAGCCAATGGCGGCCCCAGCGCTCGCCGTACTGAGGCAGGCCGAGCAGATGCTCGATGAGCCCTGGCCAGGCGTCGGGCGAAGCGTTGTTCACGAACGCCTGCATCTCACCATAGGTCGGCGGCAGGCCGATGAGATCAAAGTACGCGCGGCGAATGAGCGTGGCCTTGTCGGCGATTGGGTTCGCGGCGATACCCCTGGCGTCGAGTTGCGCTTGGATCAACTGATCAATCGGCGCTTGGTTGCCGTTGCGCTTGGCCAAGCGCGGATGCTTGACCGGGCGGAACGCCCAGTAGTCACGGTCTTCATCGGTGATTGAAAAACCGTGTTCGCGCTTGGCGGTGACTAGTGCGGTCTCGCTTGGCCAAGGGGCGCCGAGACGAATCCACTGCTCGAGATCGGCCACGGCCTGTTTGCCCAACTTTTTCTTGGGCGGCATCTCCAAGTCCGAGTTGGTGTATTTGACCGCCTCGATCAACAGGCTCTTGGCCGGGTCGCCTGGCACGATTGCTGCGCCAGAGTCGCCGCCCCGCAGGATGGTTTTGCGGGAGTTTAGCTGGAGGTTGCCTTTGTGCTTTTCGTTGCCGTGGCACTCGTGGCAATTGTTAACGAGCAGCGGCCGAATTTTGCTTTCAAAGAATTGGATGCCCTCCGGCGAAAAGCCGGTTCGTTCCGCTTGGCTAAGCGGCGACGCCATCGTGGCCAAGCCGCCAATCACGATAAGCGCGGCTAAATGAAAACGTGCTCCTTTCATCCGAAAAGTCGCTCTACGAGTCCGCGGACGCTAGGCGATAGGGCCAAGGTTGGCGAGGCGAAACTACGCGAGATAGGGAATCGTCAGCGGCCCCTGCGGTAGCACCGCCACGCGGGCGTCCGGGCCGAGCTTGGCCAAGCGCTTGGCCACCTCGGCACTGATGTCGGCGCACGGGGCCAAGTGGCAGGCCCGCAGTGTGGCGTCGTCGAGTTCGCAGCGGACAAGCACCTCGGCCCGGCGCTGCACGAGCGCCTGAATCTGCGCCTGCCATTGCTCCGGCCGGACGAAGCCCGGCGTCGAGAGCTTGGCCAAAATTTCCTCGATCGAGTCGGCGCTGCGCAGCAGTTCGTCGAGCGGGCTGCCGCCGGGCACCCCTTCGCGGCACTCCGCGGCGAGGATCAGTGTGCCGCCCTCCTTCAGCACTCGGGCACCGGCGCTCATGCCTTTCACACCTTGGTACAAATTAAGATCCAACGGGTAGCCGCTGTTTGTGGTGACGACGATGTCGAACGGCTGCTCGACGGGCTGCATCGCCGATTTTTTGACGAACGTGCAGCCGGTTTTGTGCGCCTCAATAATGTCGCCGGCAAACACGTTCGTGATGTCGCGCTGTTCGTTGAGCGTGACGTTGAGGAGAAAAGTCGGCCCGGTCTTGAGCGCGATGTCGCGCAACTCCTCCCAAAGTGGGTTGCCCTCGGTGACGCCAAACGTCGCCTGCGGGTCGCCGATGTTTTTCGCGCCGTGATTGCTCATCACTGTTTCCAGGCCGGCGCAACCCGGCATGATGCCCTTCACGCCTCCGCTGAACCCGGCAAAAAAATGCGGCTCGATAAACCCGGTGATGATTCGGAAATCGGCCTCGACGATCTGCCGGTTGAGCAGCGCCGGCGTGCCGTCCGCCGTGGTTCCGACCTGCATGAGCGCCTCCGGGTTTTCCGGCTCGTGATTGAGCACGCGATAGTTGGCAACGACTTCCGGCGTGAGCATGGTCTCCAGTTCCTCCCGCGTGTTGGGACGGTGCGTGCCGAGTTGGTTCAGCAGCGTGATGTTGTCGCTTGGCCCGCCGAGATGCTCAAGCAACCACGGGATGATTCGGTCGTTCGGTGTCGCGCGGGTGATGTCGGTAAAGGCGATGCAGATTTTTGCGTCCGGCGAGATGCGTTCAAGCAAAGGCTGGCTGCCGATCGGTTTTTGCAGCGCATCGAGCAAGGCTGCGTGTTCATCGGCCAAGCCGTCGATGTTCGCCGGCTCGATGACCGTCGTTCGGTCGTCGGGAACCTCAATGGGAAGATGGCCGGAGCCGTATGCCAAGTTGACTGTCATTCGTAACGCACCGACATCGTACCGTCACCGGCGAGCCAAGCCAAGCGGCGTCAGTTCCACGAAATGTCGTCCGGGCCGTCGGCGAGCAGGCGGTGCTGCCAGTCCAGGCCTCGAAGTATCTCACGCCACGCCGCCTCTTCGGGGTTGCTGAAGACCAGTTCCGTCGTCGCTTTGCAGACGAGCCACGATTTGCGGGCCAGCTCGCTTTCTAGTTGGCCGCCCCCCCAGCCGGAGTAGCCGAGGAACACCTCGATCTTGTGGTCGGGGTTGACTGAGTTGGCGAGGTCGCTCAACTCGCCCGGTTCCTGCACCAGCGAGAGGTTGTTCATCACGTTGCCCTGAAACATGAACGAGTCGCTGTGGAGGATGTGCACCGATGACTCATCGACTGGGCCGCCGCTGCGGGTGCGTCGGTTCTTCACCGATGGCGGCATGTCGATCGGCAGCACGTCGCCGATGCGCTTGTCGCTGGGTTGATTGAGCACCAGCCCGAAGGCGCCCTCGGGCGAGTGTTGGCACATGAGGATGACCGTGTGGTGAAAACAGGAACCGTACATGCCGCCGGCATCCAGCAACAAATGCCCGCGAAGGCTCTGGAGTTTTTCCCTCATCCGCCTGCCACTATTTTTACTATCTCCATCGTGTCGCCCGCGTTGAGCTGCCGCTCTGCGAACTCAGAGGGCGTGACCGCCTCGCCGTTGAGTTCCACCACCACGCTGCGCGGTAGCATGCCCTGCGCTTCGAGAAAATCGTGCAGCGACACCGGCAGCCCGGTGGCGATCTCCCGCCCGTTGGCGGTGACGGCCTGTGGCGAATCACTCATTCCGCTGCGGTGACTTTGTCGCCGAGCCGCGCCCAAGTCAACGACGGCCGCTTGGCCAAGCGCGAATCGGACGGTAGGCTTCCGCGCCGATGCACATCCGCTCCATCGCTGCGCCGCTGCTCAAGTGGTTCGCCGGGAACGCCCGCGATCTGCCGTGGCGGCGAACGCGCGATCCGTACGCCATTTGGGTGTCGGAAATCATGCTGCAACAAACGCAGGTCAAGACCGTGATCCCGTATTGGCAAAGATGGATGGAGCAGTTGCCCGACATCGAATCGCTCGCCGCTGCCGCCGACGACACGGTGATCAAACTTTGGGAAGGCCTCGGCTACTACTCCCGTGCGCGCAACCTGCAAAAGGCCGCCAAGCTGATCGGCGACGAGCTGGGTGGCCGTTTCCCTCGCGACTTGGTCGGCGTACTGGCGTTGCCGGGAGTGGGGCGCTACACCAGCGGCGCGATCTGCAGCATTGCGTACAACCAGCCGGAGCCTCTCGTCGATGGCAACGTCGCCCGCGTGCTGACACGCCTGCTCGGCATCGAAGAGTCGCCGAAGGACAAACCGGTTGCCGATCGCTTGTGGTCGGTCGCCGATGAACTGGTGAAACACGCTGTGACGCTGCAAAAGCCAAGGCAACGAAACGCCTCCGCGTTCAACCAAGCGATGATGGAGCTTGGCTCGCTGGTCTGCACGCCGCGCAAACCGCTCTGCGGCGACTGCCCGCTGAAAGGCCGTTGCACCGCCCGAAAGGAAAACAAGGTTGAAACCATCCCCGCCTTGGGCAAACGGGCGGCAGCAACCAAGCGGCGGTTCATCGGCTTCATAACCGTTTGGCGCGGGGAGGTCTTCGTGCAACGCCGGCCAAGCAGCGAAGTGAACGCAGGTTTTTGGGAGTTTCCAAACTGGGAGGTCGATGCTGCCGCGACGGCAGAACAATTGGCCAAGGCCAATCTCGCGCTTGGCCAAGCGGAGCCGCTCTGCGTCATCAACCACTCGATCACCCGCTACCGCAACCGGCTCGAGATATTCGTGATCGCGCTCAGCCGAAAACCGCGCCTAGCTAAGCTGAATGGCAAGTGGCTCCCCGTGGCTCAGCTCGCCGAAATCCCCCTGACCGCCGCCCACCGAAAAGCAGCTAATCGATTTGCAAGTTGAGGGTCATTCCCAGTCGAGTTTTAGGGGGACTTCCTTGCCGTTCGCGGCTTTGGATTCGTCGGCAGCCTGCATGAAGGCGTAGATCTCCAGCGTCTCGCGGGCGGTGACCGGCGACTTGCCGCTCTTAAAAAACTTGACCGCCGCTTCGACGAGTGGCGCGTAGCCGTCGTAACCGCCGACCGGGTGTTCGCCGGACTCGCACTTGGCCGTGCCGCCGTAGCCTTTGCCCTCGCGGAAGATACCGACTCGGCCGTCCTTCCATGTTCCAGTGACCTCGATTTTGCCGTCGTCCGTCGTGCCGCGCTTGACCGACACGCAGCCGGGGCCCATCACGGTGAAGAGCGACTCGACGCCGTGGATGCCGTACCAAAACAGATCGGGATGGTGCGGCTCGAGGTGGGCCGGGCTGAAGGTTTCGCAGCGGAGAACCTTGCCGTGTTTGCCGGCGCGCGCGGCGAGCGTGGCCTTGGCGAAGCGCAGTGAAGAGGAGCTGAACACCGGCACTTTGTGGCGTTTGGCCAAGCGGTAAATTTTGAGGCAATCAGCGAGAGTGCCGGCGAGTGGTTTGTCGATGAAGAGCGGCTTGCCGGTCTTGATGACGTCGATGGCGTGCTTGAGGTGCGGGCGGCCGTCGACATTCTCGATCATCACCGCGTCGACGTGCCGGCAAAGCTCGGTGACGGTGGGGTAAAGTTTCACGCCCCATTTGCCGGTCAACTCGGCTGTGTATTTCTCGACGCGCGTGTAGCTCGACTCGACATCGGGACTGCTGTCCTTGACGGCGGCGATCATCCGGGCGCCGTCGACGTGGTTTTTGTCGGCCTCGTCGTTAAGGACGCGGGTGAAGGCGATGACGTGCGAGGTGTCGAGCCCGACCATGCCGATTTTCAGATCGGCTGCCTGAGCGGATACAACGATGGCGGCAATCATTGCCAACCCAAAGAATCGTCTGGATTGCATGCGCGGAATGTCACTCTAACCTTGGCCAAGCGCAAGGCAAATGAGGTAGGGACGAATGTCCTCATCCGTCTGCACGAAACTCGAATCGGGCGGCTCGGAGAGCCAGCCCTACCTTCGCTTGAACGGTGCCGTGGAGTGGTTGATAACCCACCAGTAGTCCCGGGCTTTTCCGCCGATGGAGCCGGCGTTGGAGTAGTCGAGCCGCATACGTTTTTGCACCGGCTCGTTTTTGGGCATGGGGTCACTCCATTTTTTGATCGCGGCGTGGCCGTCGGCGTAGGCGTAGCCGCAGGCGGCGTTGTGGTAGTTGGCTGGGAGGTTGCGCCAGATGGTGGCGGTGTACGGGTATAGAACGAAGCCGCCGTTGTTGATGCTGTCCGGGTGTTCGTCGGCAAAAATCCAAAGGTCGGATGGCGACGGGTCAATTATATGCGAGAGGATGTCGTACTTTCGCCAGCCACGCCCGTGGATACTCGAGACAGTCGAACTCATCGTGGGGTCGTAAAGCCCGCCCTCAATGTAGCCGTTCATGGCGACGCTGCGGACGCGTGGCATTTCCTTACGGCCAATTTTGCAGGTGTATTTGTCGGACGGACATTTGTAGATGCCGGGCGACTTCGTGTACGGGCCGAGCTTGGGGTAGCGGTCGCCCATCTGTTTTTGTGTGCCTATGAGGTAGAGCAGGTTGGTATTGTCGCGGTTGTTAGGCACGAAGGTGAGGAAGCCGTTGATCCAGCCGCGCGGATCCTGAATGTGTTTGGCGTTGGGCGGCAGGTGATCCTCAGAATCGCTGACGTACAGGCTCCACGCAAGGAGGAGTTGGCGTTGGTTATTGAGGCAGTAAATGCCGGTGGCATTCTCCTTGGCCTTGGCCAACGCGGGCAACAGCATCGCGGCGAGGATCGCGATGATGGCGATCACCACCAGCAACTCGATCAGCGTGAAGGCCTTGGCTGGGTGCTGCGTGGACAGTTTGTTATTTCGCCACGTCAAAACAAATCAAGTAATCCTCGCTTCGAATCACCATTCGCTTGTTGGAGAGGATGGGAGCAGCCCAGCAGGGATAATGCAACTCCGGAACCTGATGCCGGCCGAGTTCTACTGGTTTCGCGGCGGTGACCTCGAACAGGCCCAGTAGGCCGCCTTCGCCGAGCACAAACAGCCTGTTGTCGGCCATCACGGCGGATCCGCGCCCGTAAACATTGGGCTGTTTGCTGCCGCGCTTTTGCCAACGCTCGTCGCGGCTCCACTTGATCCTGCCGCTCTCCAGTTCGACACAGCGAAAATGAGCGTCCGGCTCATCGCGCCCGCTGAAGGCGTAAAGGTGTCCCTCGTGCAGGATCGGGGTCGTCCAGTGAATCCCCAGCACGGGCTCGAGTCGGCGGTTGTCTTTGCGGCGTTTGTTCGTGCTCCAAATTTCATTGAACGATTTGCCGTCCTCGGCAATGTCGAGCAGGAACGACCCGACGCTGTAGTAGGCTGCTGAGCAGAAAACTTGGTTGCCGGACACGATCGGATTGGCGGCATTCACCGACTCGTTGACGCGCGCGCGAAACCAGCGGCTGAAATTCACGTTGCCCGTTTTCGGATCCATTGAAACAAGTCCCTGCCGCGTTAGGCTAAGGAGCGTGCGTTTGCCGTGGATCGTAGCCAGCGTGGGTGTGGCGTAGCTGGCGAGTTTCTCGGTGCCTTGCCAGCGGACGAGCGGTTCGCCAGGCCAGCCGATCGCCGGTTTGCCCTGCCATGTGTCGCGGCCCGCGCTTTGCCACACCGTTTTGCCGGTGCCCTTGTTGAGCGCCACCATCGTCGAGTTCGGTTGGCCGCCGACCATCACGATGAGCAGATCGCCCTCGATCACCGGCGACGCGCCGACGCCGAAAAAGGCTTCCTTAACTTGAAAATCTTCCGCCGTTTTTCGCTGCCAAACCGGCTTGCCTGTTTTGATGTCGAGACACAGCAGCACGCCTTCTGCGCCAAAGGTGTAACAATGTTTTTCGGTGAGCAATGGCGTGCAGCGCGGGCCGTTGTTGTAGCCGAATGGATCGCGGTAACGGGTGGGGGAGGCGTGGCGCCAAATCGGCTTGGCTGTCTTCGCGTCGAGCGCCTCGACGATTTGCTCATTGCCGATGCGGTGAAATAAAACCAGACGGCCGTCGCGGATGGACGGTGCGCTGTAGCCGGTGCCGATCTGTTTTTTCCAAATGACCTTCGGCCCGCCGCTTGGCCAAGCGCTGAGCAGGCCGGTCTCGCTGGAGGTGCCATCGGCGCTCGGCCCAAGCAACTGCGGCCAATCAGCCGCCACCCCCTTGGCTAAGCCGAGTGTGACGGCAATGGCCAGCAAGATGATGGGGGGCATACGCGGCTCGCGTGTGCGTTTCGGCGGCCCGCCGAAACGGGTCTTGGCGAGCCGCATGCGCTCCCCTCTCCCTCTCCCGCCGGGAGAGGGAGAGGGGGAACACAGCCGACCATCTTCAGAGATGTCGAAACAAGACAATTTCGCAATACGGTGCACGCGGTTTTTGTAATCAATCGGAGCCCCACTTGAAACTGAAAACTTGAAACTTGAAACTATATCCCCCGGTTCATTTTCCAGAGCAGCATGCAGCCGATGCCTTGGAACAGGAAGTTTGGCAGCCACATCCAGAGGTGAGGCAACAGGCTGGGCTGCCCCTCGAGCGCCTGTGCCAGCACGATGAGTCCGTAGTAGCCCGTCACCAAAACTAGAGCCATGGCGATGCCGATGTTGGTCTCGCGGCGGTGCGTGCGGATGGCCAGCGGGATGCCGATCAGCGTGAAGCCGATGCACGCAAACGAGAGTGCCACCTTTTGGTGGAGCTGAATCTGCGCTGGCGTGGGGTCTTTGCCCTGCTGTTTCAACTTGGCGATGCGTGCGCGCAGTTGGCCGAAGCTAAGCTCCTTGAGCTTGGGGGGGGGCTGTCTGGACTCCATCGGTTTTTTGCCAAGCGCCATCGGGCCGTACTTAGAGTAAACGAACGTGCGCTCCTTGCCGTCGCTGAACTCGAAGCCGTCGACGGATCGAAGCGTGAGCATCACTTGTTCCGTCTCGGCGTCCAGTTTGAGCGAGGCTTCCTCGGCGTGCATTCGCCGCTTGAGGTTGCCGGCCTCGTCGTACTGATAAATCATCACGTCGCGAAGCGTGTTGCCGTCGATTGACTCGACGTAAACGCGGTGGCCAGGGAAGTCGGTGAAGCCCTTTTCGGTGAGCAGCACGGCGGCGTTCTCGAGTCCATACTTGAACAACATCGTCTTGTAAGCCAGACGGCATTGCGGCGCGACCTGCAGATTCATCCAGCCGCACAGCGCCGACATCAGCACGCCGATGGCGAGCACCGGGGCGGAGAGCGAGAGCAGGCTGATGCCACCGGCGCGGGCGGCGGTGAGTTCGTGCTCGGCGCTGAACCGGCCGAACACCAACAGCGTAGCGGTGAGCATCCCCATCGGCAGCGAGTAAACGAGCACGTACGGGATCAGCAACCCGATCGCTTTGAGCAGGAAGCCGGGCGAGACCCGGCCCGATGCCATCAGCGCGGCGATCTCCTTGAACAGGTTGCCCAGCAGCAGCACGAAGGAGAACACCAGCACCGTCATCAGTAGCGTGGCCAATGTTTCTCGTGTCAAATAAAGGTGCAGGGTTCTCATCCGGCGCGCGCCTTCGGCGGCAAGGCGCGCATTGTTGGAGGCTCTTGGCCAAGCGCGCAAGGTTTATGCGGCGTGACAGCCCGGCAAGCCTGCGGTAGCGTCCCGCCATGCACTCGAATTCCCGTTCCGTTTCACGCCGTACTTTCATCAAGGAAACCGCCGCAACGACGGCCGCCGCCGCTGCGATGCCGCTTGACCAAGCCGTCGCCGCCGAGGGCGACTGGATCAAGCTTTTCGACGGCAAGACGCTCGACGGCTGGCACAAAAACCCGCAGCGCATCGGCCACGGCACCGGCGGCAAATGGTTCGTTGAGGGCGGCGCGATCGTCGGCGAGCAGGATCCTCCCGGCTCCGGCAACGGCGGCATTTTGTTGAGCGACCGCAAGTTCGGCGACTTCGAGGTGAAGATCGACATGAACCACGACTGGGGCCCGTGCTCCGGATTTTTCCTACGCTCCAACGACAAGGGACAATGCTTCCAAGTGATGGTCGATTTCCACGATGCCGGCAACGTCGGTCACATTTACGGCGAGGGCACCGGCGCATTCAACAATCGCGCATTCGACATCAACGGCGAGGTGAAAGACGGCAAGTTGGTGGCGATCATCGGCGACAACGTCCGCAAGCCAAGCGAGCACGGCTGCGTGTACACCTGCACGCCGGGCGAGTGGGTGAAAGCGTGGCGCGTCGGCAAGTGGAACACGCTGAAAGTCCGCTGCGTCGGCAAATACCCGCGCATCGCCACTTGGTTGAATGGCCAGAAAATCTGTGAGTTTGACGGAGCAACTTTCAAGCAACCGCAGTACGATCGGGAAAAGGTTCACAGCACTCTCGGCGAAAAAGGCTCAATCGCCGTCCAAGTGCACGGCGGCCGCGGTTGGCCCAAGGGCGCCAAAGTACGCTGGCGCAACATCCTCGTCCGCGAGTTGTAACGCTTGGTCAAGCGCGCTGGAGTGGCGTGCGGGTTACAGATTCGCTTTGACTTGGTCAGCGAGCGCTTGGCCAAGGGCTTGGCTTTCGTTGAGTTCGCCGGTGACGGTCGCCTCGCTGTATTGGGTGCTGTCGCCGAATGAGAGGCCGGGCATGTGGATTTTTTCGCGGAGCACCTCGGCGTGTGCGGCGACGGGGCTTTGGCAGCCGCCCCCCATCGCGCTCAAAAATGACCGCTCGGCTTCGGCACAAATCTGCGTGTTGAAATGATTCAACCGCTGGCAGAGCTTGGCGATGCGCTCGTCGTTTTCGCGGATCTCGATGCCGATCGCGCCTTGGCCAACGCACGGCAACATTTCGCTGGTTTCGATGACCGTCGCGCAGGTGCCATTTGGCACGGCGTCGCCTTGGAGCAGACCGTCCTTGCCGACAGCGAAGTCGAGCCGGCGCAACCCGGCGTGGGCCAGAACGGTGGCGTCGATCTGCGGGTCAATGGCGAGTTTGTCGAGGCGCGTGGGGACGTTGCCGCGAATCTCGATGATGTTCCAGTCGGGCCGCAGCCGGAGCAGTTGCGCTTTGCGGCGCGGGCTGCTGGTGGCGACGGTGAGGTCGGCCGGCAACTGGGCAATCGTCAAGCCGGGGGCAAAGCCGCGACGGTCGGAGGAGTCGCGATAGAGCAGGACTTCGCGCGGGTCTTCGCGCTTGGTGATCGCGCCGAGCGTGAGGCCGGCCGGTAGCTCGGTCGGCAGATCTTTCAGGCTGTGCACGGCGATGTCGGCACGGTTTTTGACCAGCGCGACCTCGAGTTCTTTGGTGAAGAGCCCCTTAGGCAGCGACTGGCCCGGCTTGACGCCCTGCGTTTGCAGATTGTCGCCGGTGGTCTTCAAAATCTTGATCTCGAAGTTGAGCCGTGGGAACGCCTTTCGGCACTGTGCGAAAATCATGTTCGCCTGTGCTAGTGCGAGTGCGCTGCCCCGGGTGGCAATGCGGATGGTGTTCATGTCAGGCAAAATATTCGCGGTGTGTCTGTCGGTCAGTTGCCGGCTTGCTGTTCTCGCAGGCCAAGGCTGGTTTTGCCGGGGCGGGCTTTAAGGCTGTCGAGCAGCTCGTTGCGTTTCCCGGTGATGAGGCGCTGGCAAAGCTCGAGTTCGGCCTTGCGTTGCTCGAGGTATTGGCCGGCGATGCTTTGCAGGTCGTCTATATTGTAAACGTACACATTCTCGAGTTGGTTGCAGTCGGGATCGATGTCGCGCGGCACGGCAATATCGACGAGCAACAGCGGCCGGTGTCCACGCTGCCGGAGTAACCCCTCAAGCTTGTCGCGCGTGAGCACGTAGTGCGGTGCGGCGGTGCTGCTGATGATAATGTCCACCTGCTGAAACTCCTGCTCCCACGTGTCAAAGCCGACGGCGCGGCCCCCGAGTTCGGCGGCCAGTGCGACGGCCCGGTCGTGTGATCGGTTTGAGACGAGGACGCTTTGCGCGCCCCGGTTCTTGAGGGCGCGGGCGGCTTTTTCGCTCGTGTCGCCGGCGCCGATGACGAGCACTTGTCGCGACTTGAGCGAGTCGAAAATGGACTCGGCCAGTTCCACCGCCACCGAACTGACGGAGATGCTGCCGCGCTGGATCTGCGTTTCCGAGCGGACGAGCTTGGCCACGTTGAACGCTTTTTGGAATGTCTTGTTGAGTTGTGCGCCGGTGGCCTTCTCGGCGTGGGCGAGTTTGTAGGCCTGCTTTAGTTGGCCGAGGATTTCCGTCTCGCCGAGCACCATCGAGTCGATGCCGCACGACACGCGGAAGAGGTGATCGACACTCTGCGGATCGCGGTGCGTGTAGAGTTCGCCGCCGGGAACCGAGTCGATGCTGTGGAAGTCGCACAGGAACCGGCGCAGCACTTGGCCAAGTGCGGGATCATCATCGCGGGTTGCGGCGTAAATCTCGACGCGATTGCAGGTGGAGAGGATGACCGATTCGTCGGCGATGCCTTGCTCGCGCAGTTGGCCAAGCGCGTCGGCGATCTGCGCGTCGGAAAAGGCAAAGCGCTCCCGCAACTCGACGGGCGATGAGTGGTGGCTCAATCCTGTGACGACGATGGGCATCGCTTACGGGGTGGGGTTGTGGATTCCCGAGAGCAAATTGGTTCCCCAAAACGTGAGGATGACAAACCCGAACGCGACGATTGCTGACCATGCGTAGCGACGTCCGCGTTGGTCAAACTTCCAGTGAAGCAAAAGCAGAATGCCATAGATTGACCAGACGAGCATCGACCAAATGACCTTGGGGTCGCCTTGGAACGAGGTGCCCTCCGGTAGTTCGACAAACGTCGCGCCGAGGCCAAGCCCGGTCGTGAGCAGTACCAAGCCGGTGGCGAGCGTGACAGTGATCATTTTCTCCAATCGCTGGATTGGCGGTAGCAGAGTGAAGAGCGCGCGAGCCCGGTGAAATTTCAGGTTGCGCTCCTGCGTTAGGAACATGCTCCCGGCGACAGCGCTCAAGCCAAACGCCCCGTAGCCAAGCATGATCATCGCGGCGTGCAGGCTGGCCCACCCGTTGGTGAACTGCGGCTTGCCGGTCGGTTCCGGGTCGAGGCCCGGCATCAGCGCGAAGACGCCGACGCAAAATAACAACGGCGACGTGAACACGCCGAGGAAACGCAACCTTGGCCAGAGGCCGAAAACAAGGCTGCCAGCGGCGATCGTCCACAGGACAAACGCGGTGGCCTCGTACAGATTGTTGACAGGGCAGTGCTGCAGCGAAAAGCCGCGCTTGGCCATGGCGACGGTGTGCAGCACGAATGCGCCGGCGAGCAGGCTGTAGTTGATCCAGTTGTCCCGCTGGAAACCACGCCGCCAAAGGAAGGCGGAGTACAGCATGCTGGTGCCGTAAACAACGACGGCGGACAAAAACCATTGGCGTGCAGGATCCAAAATTCAGTGCGGCTTGGCCAAGCGCCGCAAGGCAGGGCAGTCTAGGCCAAAAACCCGCCGCATCAAATGAAAGATACCGCCCAAAGGGTGCGTTTTTTTGGTGGCCTGTTTTTCGCGAGAAGCACTTTGGCCAAGCGCTTGGCCGAGATCAGCCGCAGCACTTTTTGTGTTTTTTGCCACTGCCGCAGGGGCAGGGGTCGTTGCGGCCGACCTTGACGGCGGTGCGCAACGGCTCGGCCCGGGAGACCATGTCGGTGGCTTCATCCACCATGTCGGAGGCTTCGTTGGCGGCGCGGCGTTCCTCGGCTCCGAACGCGCTGGAGCTTTGGTGCACTTCCTGCATCGGGAGGTTTCTCAGGAAGCTCTGGAAGGCGTCGACGCTGGAGGCACTGCGGAAGATGTTCTGGCAGATTTCGGTCCAGATGTTGACCTGCAATTCCTGGAACATGTGGTAGCCCTCGGACTTGTACTCGAGGATGGGGTCGCGCTGGCCGTAGGCGCGCAGGCCGATGCTGTGGCGCAGGCTGTCCATCTCGTAGAGGTGCTCCTGCCATAGCTGATCGATGGAGTTGAGGATGGTGTAGCGCTCGACGGCTACAAGCGCGTCGGTGTCCTCGAAGCTGATCTTAAGTTGGTAGGCCTCCTTGGCCTTGGCGGAGATGTCGTCGAATAACAACGCCTGGTGTGGGGTCAGTTCCCGTTCGCCATTGGTGCCGCCGGCGGCTTTGCCATCGATCAAGCCGGACAATGAATCCACCGAGACACCGACAGGGAAGGTGAGGTTGGCCCAGTCCGATAGGGCTTGAAAATCCCAGTTCACCGGCTCCAACTCGGGGTCGCAGAATTCCTGCACCTTGTTGGCGATGACCTCGTCCATGATGTTGATCAACTTGTTCTGCCCCTGCTCGGAGTGCATTACGTCGTTGCGGAAACCGTAGATTTCCTTGCGCTGCATGTTCATCACGTCGTCGTACTCGAGAGTGCGCTTGCGGATCTGGAAGTGGTGCTTCTCGACGTTCTTTTGCGCGGTCTGGATGGAGCGGTCGAGCAGGCCGCTGTCGCCGATGGCTTCACCCTCGCCGATGCCTTTCTCGACGAATTTGAACAGGCGGTTGCCGGTGGCGAAGAGCCGCAGCAGGTCGTCTTCTAGGGAGAGAAAAAAACGGGTGGAGCCGGCGTCGCCCTGGCGCGCACAGCGGCCGCGCAACTGCCGGTCGATGCGGCGCGATTCGTGCCGCTCGGTGCCCATGACGTGCAGGCCGCCGATCGGCTCCACGCCTTGGCCAAGCTTGATGTCGGTGCCGCGCCCGGCCATGTTTGTGGCTATGGTCACGGAGCCTTTCTGGCCGGCGCGGGTGATGATCTCGGCCTCCTGCTCGTGGTATTTGGCGTTGAGCACGCTGTGGATGATGCCGTTTTTCTTGAGCAACCGTGAGATGTATTCGCTGACCTCTACAGAGACAGTGCCGACAAGGACCGGACGGCCCTGTCGGTGCACCTCTTTGACCTCGTCGAGTACGGCGTTGTATTTCTCGCGGCGCGTCTTGTAGACGGAGTCGTTGGCGTCGTCGCGAATGCACGGCTCGTGGGTGGGGATGGTGAGGACGCCCAGTTTGTAGATGTCAAAAAACTCCTGGGCCTCGGTGGCGGCGGTGCCGGTCATGCCAGCCAGCTTGGTGTAGAGGCGGAAATAGTTCTGGATGGTGATGGTGGCCAGCGTCTGAGTTTCTTTCTCGATGGTGACGCCTTCCTTGGCCTCGACGGCCTGGTGCAGCCCGTCGCTCCAGCGGCGGCCCGGCATGGCACGGCCGGTGTGCTCGTCGACGATGATCACCTTGTTTTCCTGCACCACGTAGGCGATGTCTTTCACATACAGGCTGTACGCCTTGAGCAACTGGCCGGTGATGTGGATGTTTTCGGCCTTGGCCTTGAAATCGTCCTGCAGCTTGGTCTTGGCAGCCAACCGGCTCTGGGCGTCGAGACTCTCGTCGTGGTCGATGTCGTGCTGTTCCACGGAGAGGTCCGGCAGCATGAACGCCTCGGTATCGTTCGGGTTGAGGTAGCTGCGGCCCTTCTCGGTGAGGTCGGCGTCGTGGCTCTTTTCCTCCATGCCGAAATAAAGTTCCTCTTTTTGGGCGTAAAGATCCTTTTTCGACTGGTCGGAGTGCAGGGAGAGTTCGGCTTTGTCGATGAGCTTCTGGTTTTGCGCTTCCTCCATGAGGCGCATGAGGCGCTCGCCCTTCGGTTGGCCAAGCCGTGCCTTGTAGAGCAGCAGGCCGAGTTCCATCTCCAGCTCGTCGGCGTCATCGGGGCGATTTTCGGACAGCAACTGTTTGCTGAGTTTCTCGGCCTCGATCAGGTAGCCGGCGATGAGCTTGTGCTGGGCCTGTACGAGGTTTTTGATTTTGGGATTGGCCTTGCGATACTCCTTGTCGAGGCTGGCCGTCGCCGGGCCGCTGATGATCAAAGGCGTGCGCGCCTCGTCGATGAGGATCGAGTCCACCTCGTCCACGATAGCGAAGTAATGTTGGCGCTGCACCTGATCCTCGGCGCGACTGGCCATGCCGTTGTCTCGCAAATAGTCGAAGCCAAACTCCGAGTTGGTGCCGTACGTGATGTCGCAGTCGTACTGCTCGCGGCGCTGTGTCGGGTTCATGTCGTGCACGATACAGCCGATACTTAGCCCAAGGTATTTGTAGATCGCACCCATCCACTCGCTGTCACGCTGGGCGAGGTAGTCGTTCACTGTCACGAGATGCACGCCGCGTCCGGTCAGTGCGTTGAGGTAAATTGGCAGCGTGGCGACGAGTGTCTTGCCTTCGCCGGTGGCCATCTCGGCGATGTTGCTCTCGTGCAGTGCCATGCCGCCGACGAGCTGCACGTCGTACGGAATCATCTCCCACTTGATGTCGTGGCCGCGCACATGCACATCGGTGCCGTAGAGCCGGCGGCAGGCGTTTTTCACCACCGCGAACGCCTCCGGCAGCACAGCCGCCAGTTCGCGTTTCAGTTCCTCGTCATCCTTTATGGCCGAGAGACGTTCTTGCCACTCCTGCGTTTTTTTGCGCAGAGCATCCGGCGAGGCGGACTGCAGCGCCTCCTCAAACCGGTTGATCTCCCCCACGCGGGCCAAGAGCTTCTTGACTAGACGCTTGTTTTTATTCGGAAAAAGTTTACTCAGAAAACCCATCATCACTTTTTAGCAAAGGCGGTGGACGCTACGGCATGCCCGCTGGCGCGTCAAAGGTTTCCCTTGCCCCAAGCGCTTGGCCAAGCTGGAGGGGGTTTTTGTTGGAATGCCCACCGGCCTGCCGTAAAACCTCCTGCCGGATGAAAAAATCATCGCCAGTGTCGCGGAGCGGTCGGTTCAGCAGTGGGCCGGGGCAGGACGTGGCCAAGTTCACCGAGTCGATCTCGTTCGACCGTCGGTTGTGGCGGCATGACCTTGTGGGCTCCATCGCCCACGCCACCATGCTAGGCGGCATCGGCGTACTCACCAAGGCCGAGGCCAAGTGCATCGTCCGCGCGCTCGAGGCTATCGGCGACGATATCGAGGGCGGCCGCTTCGAGTGGGACGAGTCGCTCGAGGACGTCCACATGAACCTCGAGGCCGAGCTGACCCGGCGCGAGCCGGCCGGGGCCAAGCTGCACACCGGCCGCTCGCGCAACGACCA
>ENA-OREN01001984-OREN01001984.1-marine-metagenome-genome-assembly--contig:-NODE-1984-length-22178-cov-5.829917_pt1 | contig 22178 bp, 21 predicted proteins | sample MGYA00248624_ERZ508555 | MGnify/ENA primary metagenome ERZ508555 (study PRJEB26222, sample SAMN06267773) | marine metagenome | isolation source: Saanich Inlet, British Columbia, Canada | place...
TAAAGAAAATATTCAAACCATAATGGTGACATTTGGAGGGTCTGATGTACGAAATTTGACGCCAATTTTTTTAAAAATTTTAAATGATATTATGCCTAACTGTAAAAAAAATATCATTATTGGAAGTGGCTTTTCCAACCTACAAGAAATAGAAAAATTTAAAGATAAAAATACTAATTTGATACTTGATGCCACTGCATCAAAAATGATAGAGATAATGCAGGAGTCAGATCTAGCAATTGCAAGTGGCGGTCAAACATTGTATGAATTGGCAAAAATTGGAACACCAGCAATAGCCATACTTCTTGTTGAAAATGCCAAAGACGATACGCTTGGTTGGGCCGAAGTTGGGAGTATTTCTTATATTGGCCGGTGGGATGATGAAAAACTTATAAAAAATCTTGGAAATAAACTTAATTTACTTAAAAGCAAAAAGAAAAGAAAGCAAATGCAAGATTCTGCAAAAGAATATATCAATCAAAATGGTGCCAAACTACTGGTTAGCTCAATTATAAAAGCTTTATGATTTTATTTGAAGACAGGGCCAGTGCAGTTCTATATAAAGTGCTAATGGCAATAGAAAACAAAAAATTTCTATTGCCATTAAACATTTGTCCAATAGTTCCGGATACATTAATAAAAGCAAATAAAGAATTTGAATTTATAGATGTTAGTCTTGATTCATTATGTATGAATCAAGATAAAGCTCTGAAAAAGATCCAAGATGACAATTCTATAGATGGCATTTTATTTGTAAAAACATTTGGAATAGAGTTTAATATACAGCCTTTTTATAAAAAAATTAAAGAAATAAATAATAATGTATTCATTATAGATGATATGTGTCTTTGCGCTCCAAAATTTGATTATGATATAGAGAATTCATATGCAGATATGTCGATTTTTAGTTCTGGATACTCTAAATATGTTGATATTGATTATGGTGGGTATGGGTTTATAGAAGATAAAAAATTTAGAAAAAACTTTCAAGATGTCTCTAAAAATAAATATTTTTTGGAGTATAAAAAAACAATCATTGATAGGATAAAGCCTATAAAAATGCACAAAGATGAATTAAATTGTATTTATAAAGCCAATATACCAAGAAAATATCATTTGGGAAATGAGTTTACTAATTGGAGGTTTTCATTTTTGGCAGATAACAAGGATGAGATTTTACAAGCCATATTTAACAAAGAGAATTTATTTGCCAGTAGCCACTATCCACAGATTGATTATAAATATAAAGACAATCCGATGCAAAATTCTAATGTAAATAAAATACATAAAAATATAATAAATCTATTTAATGATTTTAGATTTACAAGAGAGCAGGCTTATTTAGTGACAGAAATAGTAAAACAACATATTAGGTAAAAAACAATAAAATGAAACTAGCAATAATGCAACCAACTTTTAATCCTTGGATAGGATATTTTGATTTAATTGACTCTGTAGATAAAATTATTTTTTTGGATACTGTGCAATTAAGCCAACAAAGTTGGCAGACACGAAATAAGCTAAAAGTGCAAGAAAAAGAATTTATGTTTTCTATACCAATACAAAAAAATAAATCTAAGAAGGATTTATTAATAAAAGATGTTTTGATAAATTTTGGGCAGTTTGACTTTAGAAAGAAGTTGGTTAAAACACTTGATCAGAATTATAAAAAAAGCCGATTCTACGATGAAGTAAATAATTTCATCCAAAGTATTATTCTACATGAGGCAATGCATTTAAGTAGCTATAACATAAATATTATTAAAGAAATATGCGTAAAACTTAATTTCAATACTGAAATAATTGTATTATCAGATACTAAGTTTATTACAGATTCATTAAAAGGTGAGCAGGTATTAAATATATGTAGATTTTTTAATGCTACAGACTATATGTCACCCTTAGGGTCTAAAAACTACCTAGATGCAATAATTAATGAATTTAAAAAAAACAATATAAGTGTGACATATCAGCACTATCAGCATCCCATTTATCAACAATTGGGTGTAAATTTTTTGCCATATATTGGAATATTTGATTTATTATATAATGAAGGTTTTGTTAATAGCAGTATGATTATTAAAAGTGGAAGAGTTCATAATAAATATATGAAAAGTAAAGTATGAGAATAGGTAATTTTAATTTAAACAAAGATGGTACATATATAATAGCGGAGCTTAGCGCAAATCATAATGGTAATATACAGAATGCACTAGACACAATAAAAGCCGCAAAAGAGATTGGAGCCAATTGTATTAAGCTTCAAACATATAGGGCGGACACTATCACACTTAATTGTAAAAAGAAAGATTTTATGATAGACGGGGGTACGCTGTGGGATGGTAAAAGCTTATATGAATTGTACAAGGGGGCATGCACTCCTTGGGAATGGCATAAAAAACTTTTTGAGTATGCTAGAAGTTTAGATATTGATATATTCTCATCCCCTTTTGATAAGGAAGCTGTAGATTTTTTAGAGCAATTTAATCCGTCTGCTTATAAAATTGCCTCATTTGAGATTACAGATTATGAATTAATAAGATATACAGCTTCAAAAATGAAGCCTATTATTATATCCACAGGAATAGCAACTATTGATGAGATACAAGATGCTATAGATATATGTAAAAAGGCTGGAAATAATAACATTGTACTTTTAAAATGTACTAGTTCATATCCGGCACCCCTTGAAGATGCGAACCTTGTTATGATTCCAAATTTAGCTCAAACCTTTGGGGTGATTAGCGGGTTTTCGGACCATACATTGGGATCAACTGCACCAATAGTGGCTGTAACATTTGGTGCTAGAGTAATAGAGAAGCATTTTATTCTAGATAAATCTATTGGCGGAGCTGACGCTGAATTTTCTTTAGATAAAAAAGAGTTTAAAGAGATGGTAGAAGCAATAAGAGATACAGAAAAACTTTTAGGCAAAGTTGATTACAGTATAGATGACAAAAGGAAGCATAGCAGAAGATTTAGTAGGTCTCTTTATGTATCTAAAAATATTAAAAAGGGTGAAGTTTTTACTGAAAATAATATAAAAAGTGTTCGACCTGGCTATGGAATGCACCCTAAATATTTAAAGGATGTTTTGGGAAGGGTGGCTCAAAAAGATTTTGAATTTGGTGATAGACTTGAAATATTGTAAAGAATGTTTAACAACAAACCTCAGGCCTAATGCATCGTTCAATGAAAGTGGTATTTGCATTGCTTGCCACTTTTCTGAAAAACAAGATCAGACTTCAACAAGTTTTAAATTAAAACTTCTACAAAATAAAATTAAAGAAAGTATTAAGAAAAAGCGCTCTAAATCTGATTATGATTGTATTGTAGGTGTAAGTGGAGGTAAAGACAGTACAAGGCAAGCTCATTGGGTTAGGGATAGGTTGGGACTTAGGCCATTATTGATTTGTGCAGCATACCCTCCTGAGCAAATGAGTCAAATTGGTGCTGATAATTTATCAAACTTAATAGAAATGGGATTTGATTTGATAGTGGACACTCCTGCACCAAAAAGTGCTGCCAAATTATCATTAGAGTCATTTAAACAGTTTGGAAATGTTTCTAAATCGACTGAAATGTCATTGTTTTCAACCGTTCCTCGCTTAGCTATTGATCTTAATATTGGTTTGATATTTTGGGGTGAGAACCCCGCCTTACAAGTTGGAGATTCTGCTGTTGAGGGTATAGATGAATTTGATGGCAATAGATTAAGAAATCTTAATACTTTAACCGAAGGCGGAACTGATTGGATTTACAACTCGTTAGATAAAAAATATTTAAAAGATCATTATATCTATCCAGATTCAATAAGCTTTGAAAAAAGAAAAATTGATATATTTTATCTGGGGCCTGCATGGGATGATTGGAGTAATGATAGTAATTCTATATATGCATCTTTGCAAGGCTTGTCTTTAAGACCAGGAGAAGAAGATATTACAGGTGATATTACTAATGCATCAATGGTCGATGAGGAGTTCACCAATATTAACATGATGTTAAAGTATTATAAATTTGGTTTTGGCAGAACTTCTGATGATGTAAATGAAAGGATTAGAAAAAAGTTAATCACCAGGAATGAAGGAATTAAAATTGCTGAGCGGTATGACGGCGTATGTAGTGATAAAATTATCAATAGTTTCTGTAAATATGTGGGAATTTCGAATGATGATTTTTGGCATATTGCTAACAAATACGTTAATAAGGAAATTTTCCATGTACAGGAGGATGCAAGACCTATAAAAAAATTCACTATAGGTGTAGATTATTGTGATGATTGATATAATGGATATTCAGGGCGGGAATGTACAGTCGATTCGAAATTGGGCGGAGCGATTGCACATACAGACAAGAGTAATCAAAAATCCAAATGAATTAAAATCTAATTTTTTAATACTACCAGGTGTTGGCTCTGTTGGCCCATATATGGATAAATTAAAAAAAACTAATTTTGATAAGGCAATAAAAGAGCATATAAATGATGGGCACAGGGTGTTAGGAATTTGCTTAGGATTTCAGATAATGGGAAATCACTCAAGTGAAGATGGAGGGGTGGAATGCCTAGGTTTGATTAATGGCTATACAGAGCATTTAAAAGTTAATTTTTCACATAATGGCTGGGAAGAATTAACTTTGGATAAGAATAATCTTAAAGCTCAATCATTAAATTCAACAATGAAACTTACAAGGAGAAGAATTACAAAAGGACGTGTATTTTTCAACCATGAATACGGCTTTATTAATCAAGATGAAGACTCTTTTAGCTTACCAATTTCTGAAAATCTTAATAAATATAGCTCTACTCTTGTTAAGGATAATATCATTGGGGTTCAGTTTCATCCAGAAAAAAGTCAACAAACTGGACTGGATTTTCTTTCTGTGATTCTATAGGTATACAATGAGAATTGGATCAAGTGTGTTATTGGTGGATGGCTATTGTTATCAATCGTATGGTTGGAAGAAATTAAGGCCACTAGGAAGTTTGCAGAATATAATTAACTCTTTGGAGGCGTATCAGTGTGATGAGATTTCAATTATTAGACCTGTAAGAGAAAACGATTCTATTAAGGCGTTCAAGAAAGATCTTGTCATTATTCAAAAATTAAACTGCATGACTCCAATAAGTTTTGGAGGCGGGATAAAAAACAGTGAGATGGTTGACTTATTACATAACTTGCCAGTTGAAAGATTAATTTTTTCATCAGCATTTATTACTGAAAACTATAAACCTATTGAGCACGCTATCGAACTATATGGACACCAGGCAATTCAGTGTGCCATTCCTTTGGGAACTTTAAATGGTGAGTTGAAAGTTTTCCACTCTAATTCGAATACATATATTTCTATTGAATCTGTAAACTTTGATATGATTAAAGAATTATCAAATGAAATTATTTTGATAGATGTTGATAATGAGGGTTGTAATGATGGATTCAATAAGAGGGTATTGGATTGTATCGATATAGATTACAACAGATTGGTAATTTCAGGAGGCATTGGAAGGAAGACTGTAAAATTTGCAAGAAATAATGATATTGCGTCAGTTATGATTGATAATAGAACGCTTCATAGTGAATATTCAATAAAGGAGTATAAGAATTATGGGGGGGTGTAATAACTGTTTATATGATATCAAGCATCCTTTTGGATTAGTGGTTTCTAATGATAGCTGTTCAGGGTGCGATACTCATCGTGAGAAGTACACAATAGACTGGAATCAAAAACAAAATGAGTTAGAAGACATTGTTTTATGGGCAAAAAAAAAGAGTGTAACTTATGATTGTATAGTTCCTGTTATAGGAGATGCCGAAGATTACTTTGTTTTGAATAAGGTATTGAGCTTGGGGTTAAATCCTTTAGTTGTGTCGGTAAATGATTATTTTAAAAATGATATTGGTTGGCATAATCTACATCAATTAATTACATATTTTGATGTCGACTCTATGATTTACAACCCAGACGTTAGAGTTTATAAAGACCTAGTGAGGACATCATTGCGAAAATTTGACCACATACTGTTACCTTTTTTGACATTACACACATCTTTTCCTGTCCATGTAGCTAAACAAAGAAAAATTCCATTGATTGTATGGGGTCAAAACCAATCTATAGAGCAAGCTGGAAAGTTTTCACATTATGATAAGGTTGAAATGACAGAATGGAGTAGAAATGAACACGATTTATTCTCTTGCAATATAGATTGCTTAATCGGGAGTGGTGCACAAGTTAGCTATAGAGATTTAAATTATTATAAATACCCTAAAATTGCATCTTTGTACAATAAAGGAGTTCGCGGTATCTATTTAAGTAATTATTATAAGTGGGATCCTTTAAAGCAAAATCACAGTACGCTTAAATTTGGTTATAAGCCCCAAAAAAACCATTCAAGTTTTGATATTTATGAAAGAGCAGGTAGTTCAGTTTATTATCAACTGCATGATTTATTAAGATATAAGAGGATTGGATATAGAAAAGTTAGAGATCATCTCGTCAGGGAGATTAGACATGGAAGAATTGATAAGTTAAGTGCAATAAAAGTTGAAGAAGAGTTTAGTAAATCAGGTTTTGATATATATCCATTTTTCAATTGGCTTGATATGAGTAAAAGCGGGATGAAGTGGTTTATTAAACACAGACTGTCAAATTATGAGCATTTACTGAGTAATGGCAATACGCAAAATATAAATTTACCAAAAGATATTTCAAAATATCTTATTTCTGGAAGCGTTCCAAATAAAGGGTTTGTTACTTTTGGCAAAGGCATAAAGATATAGAGTGATTACATTTACAAACAAGAGGCTATAAATGAAAGAAAACAGTATAAATTCAGCGTTCAGCAGGTTTTCAGATGTAATAAAACATCGAAATAATAGAGAAGTAGTTTTGTTTGGGGCTGGGACAATTTCCCCTAAGACTGCTAGAAAAATTGATAAATATGCATTTATAGTTGACAATAATCCCAATCTTTGGAATTGTGAACAGGATGGTAAGGATGTACTTAAGCCCGATGTAATAAAAAACAATAGTAGTAAATATTTCCTGATTATATGTACCACTTCATTTATAGAGGTATCCGAACAATTGATAGATTATGGCTACATTCCAGATAAAGATTTTATCGTAAGTCCAATACTTAACGATTTAAGGGTGATTTCCGATTTAGAGCACCACTCTACAAAGCTGCTATTTACAAGTGGCGTTCCAGAAAACGATAATAAAAAATATGGCGGAGGGATATATGAACTGATTCTAAAAGGACATTCTTGGGAATATAGGAAAGTATATAGTGGGATTTGTTATGGCTTGATTGAATATAATGATAACTATATTATTGTTGACGATAACAGAGGGATAGTTGAGCTTGATAAAAATTATAATATCTTAAGAACCAAGAAACTTGCCAAGGCAACTAGAGGTCATGGAATAGGCTATTCCCATAAATATAATAAATTTTATATTGTTGCAAGTTATATGGATGAAGTGTTAGTTTTTGACAAGGATTTCAATCAAATTGATAATATAAAACTATCGAATAAATTTGAAAGAGAAGGGTCGCCAGCCCACCATATGAATGACCTTTGCGTGGTAGGCGATAGTTTGTATGTCACTATGTTTTCGTATACAGGAAACTGGAAAAAAGATGTATTCGATGGCGTAGTGCTAGAGATAGATCTAACTACTAATTTGGAAAATGGCGTAGTGGTAAGTGACTTGTGGATGCCTCACAATATTTGCTTTCTAGACGGAAGTATAACAGTACTTGATTCTTTACGCGGTGAATTAAAAACTAATAATGCGAGAGCTATTGGTAAATTTCCTGCCTTTACAAGAGGCCTGGATTTCGATGGCATTTACTACTATGTTGGGCAGAGTAGAAATAGAAATTACAGTAAAAATTTAGGCTTATCTTTAAATATATCAATTGATACGGCTATTATTATTTTTGACCCTATTACAAAAGCCTCTAGAACAATTCATTTTCCACAGAAATTATCAGAAATACACAGTATTTTAGTAATAGAGGATTGATATGCAAGCGTTAATATTAGCGGCAGGAACTGGAAGTAGGCTCGGCAAACACACTAAAGATAATACCAAGTGTATGCTTGAAATTAACAATGTGAGTTTGATTAAGCATACGTTAGAGAAGTTAAACAATGTTGGAGTAAGAAAGCTGATACTAGTTGTTGGATATAAAAAAGACAACTTAATTCAACATGTTGGCGATAAATATAAAGATATTGATATAGAGTATGTAGAAAACCCTATATATGATCAAACTAATAATATTTATTCACTTTATCTTGCAAAAGATAAATTGGAGCAGGACGATACAATTCTTTTAGAGAGTGATTTAATATTTGAAGAGGAAGTGCTACAAAGGCTTTTAGATGATGAGCGAAGATCACTAGCTGTAGTAGATAAATACCAATCGTGGATGGATGGTACTGCAGTAACACTTGATTCAGATGATAGTATATTGAATTTTTTTACAAAAAAAACATTCCGATTTCAAGATGTTAATGAATATTACAAAACAGTAAATATTTATAAATTTTCAAAAGAGTTTTCTCAAAAATCTTACATTCCTTTCTTAGAGGCTTACTCCAAGGCAATGGGAGATAATGAGTATTATGAGTCTGTACTCCGTGTAATTACAATTCTTGAAGGTCAAGAGTTAAGGGTAATGCGTCTAAATGGAGAAAGGTGGTATGAAATTGATGATGTGCAGGATAAACATAATGCGGAAATAATATTTTCAAAAAATCCTGCAGAAAAGCTTAAAAATGTTCAAGGAAGATTTGGCGGGTATTGGCGTTTTCCAGAGTTGCTTGATTTTTGTTATTTGGTGAATCCATACTTCCCTACACAAAAGATGCAAGAAGAAATGAAAATATATTTTCATGATTTATTATCTCAGTACCCATCAGGTCTGGGCGTACAAAATATATTAGCAGGAAAGATGTTTGGCATTGAATCCGAAAACATAGTGGTTGGAAATGGTGCTTCTGAACTTATAAAAGGGCTGGGTAGAGCGCAGAATGGAACTTTTGGCTTGGTCTTTCCAACATTTAATGAATATCCAGAAAGTATTGGGTACGATAGAATAGTGCAGCATGTTTCAAACAATATTGATTTTTCTTACTCAGTAGATAACTTGCTTTGCTTAGCTGAAAAATCAGATAATTTAATACTTATAAATCCAGATAATCCAAGTGGGCATTTTATTAAAAAAGATGAACTGTTAAAAATTGCAGATAAATTGCAGAGAATGAATAAAATGTTTATCCTTGATGAATCATTTGTGGATTTTTCTACTAATAGTGAAAGTGAGTCTTTAATTAGCCAAGAAATACTAGATAAGTATCAAAACCTTGTTGTGATAAAAAGTATAAGTAAAAGTTATGGAGTTCCGGGCATTAGACTTGGTATATTAGCCACTTCAAATAAGGATATAATGACATCCATAAGTCGAGAAGTGTCTATTTGGAATATTAATTCATTTGGTGAATTTTTCTTACAAATAATTGGCAAATACAAAAGTGATTATGCTTTAGGATGTTCTAATATTATCCAAGAGAGAGGTCGTTTTTATAAACACTTAGAAAAGATTTCGTATCTTGATGTGCTTCCATCAGAAGCAAACTATTTTCTATGCTTTGTCAAGGATAAATATAGCGCCACTGAATTATCAAAATTATTGATAGATAGATATGAAATTTACATTAAAGATTTGACAGGAAAAATAGGATTTGAGGGCCAAGAATGTATTCGGATAGCCGTTAGAGATGCAGTAGATAATGATAAGTTGATTGCAGTACTTAAGAGCCTATAGTTATGAGGAACTTTTTAAGAAGGCTAAAGGCGATAACTATATACTACCTGTCTTTGATTTTAAAACGTGACTTTGTTGAGTACCATTCATTTCCTTTTAATACCTTGCAAAAAATGCCTCCAGGGTCTGAATTAGTTATGGAGCAATATTGCAATATTTTAGAATCAACAAATATAACATATCGTTTAGCTGATGGGACGGTATTAGGTTTGTATAGAGAGGGTGAGTTTATACCTCATGATAATGATATTGACGTTGAAGTGCTTGGCGACGCTCAGTTAGAAAGGATAGTTCAGTTGTTCATCAACTCCGGAATGAGATTGGGCAGGAAGGCAATATACAAGGGGAAAATTCAACAACTAGTTTTCTATACTGAGAATCATATAATTTTCGATATTGTGGTTTGGCATAAGTTAGATGATTACACCATCCTAAATTATTCTGAACGAGGTTACAGAAGATCGCAAGATGTTAAATTTTTTAAAAAAGAAAATCTTGATAGTATCAACTTTAGAGGAAAGCAATACCCAATACCTGGAGCAATTGAAGAGTGGCTAGAAATGAGATATGGAAATGATTGGAGAACTCCAAAGACATATAAAGGCGACTGGAAGGAAGAGTGTTTTGATATTAGTCCTTTATTTGACAAGTAGTCTATGCTTAAAAAAGTAATCATATCAAATAAAAAATATTGGAGTGACAGCAATAAAAATCCAAAAGAAAATGGATTGATTTTATTTGACTCTATGTATAGCAATCCATTATTGGCATATGGCGTAATAAAAATTTCACTTATTATTGCTGAAATAAACAATCTTAAGCCAATTGGACTAAGGGCTATAAGAGTTAATAAAAATACCGAGAAGATGGTTAAGTCAATGTGTGAGTTAAGAACTGGAAGCGGGCTGCATATCTTGTCTTCATTTATTGAAAATAGTTTTAATATTGTAAAGAATGCAATATATTTTAATAGCAAAAAAGACTTAATAGACATGACTGTAGATGGTGTCTCAATAGGAAAGTATATCTATGATTCGATATTAATAGCCTACAAGCTGCCAGAAATAAAATATATTTCCTTTAAAATGAGATTAAGAGCAATGCTTGAGTTGACGTATTTTTATTATTTTAGATCACTTATATCTAAAAATAAAATACAATTTATTGTGTTAGCCGACAATACATATCGTCATGGTATATTATTTGAGTTGGCAAAAATATACAGTATTAAATGCATTTGCCCTATAAGTTTGACGAACTTCTCAATGAGAAAATATTATCAAATAAATGATTTTAATTTGCATTACCGAACTCCGGAAACGCTCAAATTCAAAGGATTAAGTCGTAGCTTAATTGAAAAAAATCTTGATGAATACCTTGAAGATAGATATCAAGCGAACCCTAGTTTAGCTTGCAGAAATTCAGCAAATGCATATTCTCAAGATAAACTCTATCATGATCGGGATAGTTTAATTAGTTTGTTTAACCTAGATCCTTGTAAAAAAATTGTAGTTGTTATGGCGCATATTTTTTGTGATGCCCCTCATGCTTATCCTTCCACACTTTATTTAGATTATTATGACTGGCTAGATGAGACAGTAAGGTGCTTGAAGCAAAATAACAATATTAACCTTTTAGTGAAGGAACACCCCTCTTCAATGCTATATTCAGAAAGTGGTATTGTAGAAGAGGTTTTATATAAACATAAAAGTTGCAATAGTATTTTACCTACTAATTTAAATACACAAACTGTGCTTGATGCGGCTGATATTGTTGTGACATGTGGAGGCACAATCGGATTGGAGTTCTCTATAATGGGTAAGCCGGTAGTTTTAGCTGCAGCGCCACCGTATAGCAATCTTGGATTTACGCATGATTTTAAATCTAAATCTGATTATGAGCTAATGCTTCATAATATTCATAAAATAAAGAAATTAAATAAAAAGCAATTAGAGACTGCAAAAATGGCCGGATATTATGAATTTATTATGATGAATAATTATGATAAGCGGTTAGAATTAGGCGGGCAAAGATTTATTCCTGGCGGAGAAGTTAATTTTAACAAAATGCTGAATGAAATTTTAAGTGAGAACAATGTTAAGCTTCAAGATCAGTATATATATAAGACTCTTAAAGATTTTATTGAATCAAGCAGTAAAAGAGTGCTTTTATAGTATGAAAGTCTTAAAATAAAAGAGAGAAAATATGAATAGTAAAAGTGTAAAAACTTACTTTGACTCTATATCGAGCAATTATAAGGATAGATACAATAAAGGAAGGTTGTTCCATAATCACTTTTTTAGAAGAAGGCTAGAATATTCAGTAAAAAATGAAAATTTTAATCATAAAAAGATACTAGATATAGGTGCGGGCAGTGGTGAATTGTATCATTATATAAAGAAAGCTAATGTTGATTATAGATATACTGCCGTTGATATATCAGCTAGAATGATGATTGAAGGTGGAATTCCTGAAGAGTTGCAGTTTGTTGGTAATGTGTACGATATTGAAAATGATGATAAATATGATTTTATTTACATGCTAGGTGTGACATCATATTTAAATTCAAGTGAAATGAATAAAATAATTCAATATATTGTCAATCATTCAAAAAAAGAAAGCACTGTTATTATTTCATTCGCATTGAAAAATACCATACCATCGTTTATTAGCAATCTTCAAACTCTTGTATTGAGCCTACCTTTATTGAATAAATTCGGAAATAATATATCATTTAGCGGTATATCATTAGAGCAGACTGATATGAATACAATAGAAACAATACACCCATCTCTTCAAATAAAATCCTTGTTTTACCACAACCAAACAATATCTCCTTTGAACCATATAGTGACAAAACCTTCTATTGCGTTTGAAGGCTTTTTAAATAATTTTTTTGGAAATAGTAAGCTTAAGATTATGAGTACAGATGTGGTTGTTAAATATATTAAAATTAATTAATTAGTACAATTGAAACGATATAATTTAGTTAGTTCTAGTGCATATAAGGTGCATTATTTTCTTCTTTTAGGGTTTGTTGCCTTTTCATTATTTTCATTTAGTCCTTATCTAAAAAAAATAATATACATAGTTTATTTTTTTTCCACTATTTTTCTATTTATAAGGCATCGTGTTGTGTTGGGCGCCTTTGAAAAGGCGACCCTGGTAATATTGTTTTTTTATCCTGTTGTTAGTTCGGCTGCTCTATATATAAATCATCAGAACGAGAGTCCGATTGCATATTTAAGTCAATATATAATGACGCTATTTTTTATTTTATCTGCAAATTTTTTATATAAAGATTACCTTAAAATTGTTGATATTATTATGTCAATAATACTATTAATTTCAATAGTATTATTGACTTTGAATGTATTTTTGTTGCTTGATATTGGTACTTACAATATTCACCAAATATTTTCAGGTGTAAAGGGTGTTATTATAGATGAATATGTTGGAATGAGGCCTGCTTACCAGCCAATTGTTGCTAAAATTTACTTTATAACTACATTGTTGTTTGTAGTATCTGGGGTGTATTATTTGTTCATGTCAAGAATTCAAACCTCTTTATTAATACTGCTCGCTCTTTTGGTGCTAGGATCTAGATGGACAGTAATAACTATGCTCATGTTTTATTTTATTTACTTTTTATGGTATTCCAATTTAAAAAATAGAATACTTATGCTAATTTATTTTCTTGTTATTGTATTTTTACTGATTTGGTTGTATCCAAATTTAATAGAGCGAGTATTTTTATCACTTGATTTTGGAAAGGCGTCTAGTGGTATTTCTATAAGAGATATAATAGTATCGGAGGTATTTAATGACCTTAATGCATTTTCATTTTTATTTGGTAGTGGATCAGGAAGCAGCTTCTATTCTGATTTTAGATCTAGCTATGTAATGAATACAGAGGTGTCTCACGTTGAGCTGATCAGGAGGTTTGGAATTATATGGTTTATTTCATTTAATTTGTATTTGATATATGTTTTAACTGAGCTAAAAAGGTGTAATTTGCGTAAAACGGATGCAATTTTGATGTCTGTTGTTGCCTTTTATATTTCCTCATTATCAAACCCGGTTCTAATGCACCCTATTTTTATTTTACTTGTGATTTTTTCCGGGGTTTTTGCAAGAAATTACAATTTTTCAACTAAATAATTTAAATTAAAAATGATTAAAAATGATTTCAATAAATCAACCTGTATTGTTGTTGTAACTTATAACTCAGAAGGCTATATATCAGAATGCATTAATTCTATATTGAAAGTTCACCCAGATGTGAAAATTATTGTCATTGATAATAATTCTAGAGATGGTACTGTTGCTGAAGTTTCTAATTTTAAAAAAGTTCATCTTATAAAGAATGATTTTAACTTGGGTTTTGCAGGAGGCTGCAACATGGGTATAAAATACGGAATGAGAAAAGGGTATGATTATTATATGCTTATTAATCCGGATGTCACAATAATAGAGCCAATGTTAAGTCAATTGGTCGAAAGATCTAGGACTCATAACTCAATTGTTGGTCCAGTTATTTTGGATAGCTCCTCTAAAAAAATTCAGTGTGCCGGCGGATCTTTGAATAAAATAACTTGTTCTTTTAAGTATAGAAATAGAAATAAAGAATATAAAAAATCTGATTTAGTAGAGAATGTTGACTGGATCCTTGGCGCAGCATTTCTTGTTAATAGAGATATTATTAATAAAAACGGATTATTTGACGAGGATTATTTTCCTGCATATGTTGAGGAGGCTGACTATTGCTTTCGAGCTAATAAGAATTTTAATATTAAGTCAGAGATAGTTTATAGTTCATATGTGCACCATGTTGGAGGGACGAGTTCAGGTAAAACTGAAAATTACTATAAACGATTAACAAAGAATAGGCTTTTTTTTGCTATTAAGCATCTTCCTGCGTTTTATTATTTTACGTCTTCGTTAGGAATTATTTTAAAAACAACAATATATAAGGTATTTGGAAGGTATTTTTAAGAAATGGCTTTATCAATTATTACAGCAACATTAAATTCTGACAAAACTTTAAAAAGAACGTTAGATTCTATTAATTTTCAAAATGAATTATTTTTATACCATGTTTTTGTTGATGGAGGCTCCACAGATGAAACGTTAGAAATTATTGACTCATATATTAGAAAAAACCCAAATATAAAAGTGATTTTGATTAATCAGAAGGATAATTCTGGAATATATGGTGCATGGAATTTGGCAATTGATTTTTTAATATGCAATACACCCAGAGATAGCATCTGTTTTATACTAAATAGCGATGATTGGCTTGTAGATGGTGCAATTGAATCTGTCTATGATATTTTTATTAAAGAGCCTGCTGTTGGTATTGTTGCTGGATCAGCCAACATCCATATCGAAGATAAAGATTTGTTTGTTAGAGGCTGCAGAAGCATGTCCCTGTTCCCATTTTTTATGCCTGTTATTGATCCATCTTCCTTTGTTAGAATAAGTGTTTATATGAAACAAGGGGTTTATAACGATAGGTACAAGGTAGCTGGAGATTATGACTTTCATTACAGATGCTTTTTAGGTGATGTTAGGTATCATTTTTTGAATTTTCCACTTATAAATATCGCAATGGGAGGGTTCGCTGAAAGAAATAAAGATATAGCCATGCATGAAGCGTATGAAATTTCAAAAGTACATAGTAATAAGGCGTTTGCCATAGTTGCTTTTTTGTATAGGTTTTTGCGTTTTCCTAGATTAAACTGGTTTGACAAATTATGAACATTGCTCTTATTTCACCACATGGGATGTCTACGGTTATTTTTTGTAAAACAATGGCATTTTATTTAACTCGTGCTGGGCATACTGTGCATACAATAAGCCCCATAGATGGTTATGATGTAGCTATTGGGAAAATTAACTCTGTGCATCATGAGATTAAAATGCAAAGAGGTGTATCGATGCTTTATGATGCATTGTATATTTATAAACTTAGAGGAATACTTCGAAGTAATAATATAGAAAGTGTAATAACTTTTACCACAAAACCAAATGCATATGTGTGGCTGTATACAGCTAATACTAATGTGAAAAATATACATATTGCAGTACGCGGACTTGGAAGAGTTTTTATAGAAAAAGACAAACTTATTCATAAGGCTGCACAGTCGTTTTTAAAATATTTATATAAAGTTTCAATGGTAAAGGCTACTACGGTATGGTTTACAAATCAATATGATATGGAGTATCTATCATCGATGTTAGATAAGGATGTTCCAAAATTTATTCTTACTAAGAATGCCATTTCTATTAAGCATTATTCACCCTCAGAAAAGATAAGCATTGAATCTACCAACTTTCAAAAAAAATATAATTTAAAGCAAAAAACAATAGTGGTAATGGTTGGTCGATTGCTTAAATCAAAGGGTGTTATGGAATTTTTGGATAGTGCGACTAATGTTTCAAAGAAGATTAATAATGTTATGTTTGTCTTGGTTGCCCCAAGAGAGTCGCAATCTAGTGATTCTATTAAAAAGTCTTATATAGAGAGTAGAGTTTCCTCAAATGATAATTTGTTATGGATTGAGTATATGAAAGACTTGAGGCCATTGTACTATATTAGTGATTTGGCAGTTTTGCCTTCATATTATAAGGAGGGTGGTTACCCTAGGGCTTTACTAGAGCCAATGTCTTTCTCAAAGCCTGTCATTGCAGCAGATACAGATGAATGCAGAGGTGTAGTTGATCCTAATTTAAATGGATTATTGGTTAACCCTATGGATTCTTTAGATTTGTCTGAGAAAATTATTAAAATATTATCAAGTAAAAAAATTTTAGATATGGGAAGACACTCAAGAAGTATTATTGAGGATAGGCATGATGATACTAAAGTGATAAAGGATCTGTTGTTAAAAATGAACTTAATAACAAAAGATTAAGCATTTTATGAGTCAAATTAATAATATTTTTTTGTATTATCGTGGGCGTGTTGCTCTCTCACAGCTTTTGCTTGCTGGCGGGGTTAGAAAAGGTGATTGTGTAGCAATTCAAGCATATACATGTAGTGCGGTTCCTGAAGGAGTGCTTGCTGTTGGTGCAAAGCCACTATATATAGACGTTGTTAAAAATGGTGTAACAATGTCACCTAATGATTTAGAGTTGAAATTAGATGGTTTAAAAGGTGTTAAAGCTATAGTAATTCAGCACACGTTTGGAATTGTTGCTGATGTGGAAAGGATTGTGGAAATTTCAAAAAAACACAATTTAATAGTAATTGAGGATTGTTGCCATTCATATAATTCAGAATTTAAAGCTAGCAAAGTCGGTAGTTTTTCAGATGCAAGCTTTTATTCTTTTGAGTGGGGAAAGCCTATTTCATTAGGACTTGGTGGAGCTATTAAAGTGAAAAATAAACAAATGTTGGGGCGGATCAATAAGCAATATGATTTACTAATCAATCCACCACTTTTGATTGAGTTTCAATTGTTTGTTCAAAGAATTGCTTTTTTTCTATTTTACAGTCCAAGAACATACTGGCTAGTTAGGCGCCTATATCACTTCTTTTCAAAATATGGGGTCATTAAAGGGAATCATTCTTCTTGTGAAATTAGTCATAAATCAAAGGAGTTTGATTATAAAATCTCAAGAATTCTTAGGTCTAAAATAACAAAAAAGTTAAATAGACTAAGCATTTCCGAGGATAAAAGTCAAAAAATAGTTTCGGTATATGAGAAAAATTTACTTCAGTTAACTGGTGTACAAAAAATAAAGACCTTGCCCAAAGCAAAGTCAATTTATGTTCGTTATCCGATTTGGGTGTCAAATAAAGAGAAAACTTCTAATTTAGCTTATGTGAACAAAGTCGAGATTGCTAGCTGGTACTCTAGTCCGGTGCATCCGTATGTTGATGGTCAGCTATCTAGTGTTGGATATCAGATGGGATCTTGTCCGAATGCTGAGCAGTCGAGTAAACATATTGTATCTCTTCCTTTGTCTCATGAAATAAGCGTTGGTTTCATTAATAAACTTAAAAAAACCATTGTATAAATCATGAAAATTATAAATGGAAAATCGCTAAAACTAAACCATAGATATTTCTTAGAATGTGCAAAAATTCATTCTAAAGAAATACCAGAGGGCTTCTTACCGACTCTTGGACTCGATTTTTTAACTAGTCTTTATGAGGTTTTTTCAAAGTCTAAATATTCATTTCTATTACTGGCAATTGAAGATTCTAGGGTTGTAGGATTTATTGCAGTTTCTCTACATACGAAATTATTTTTTAAGCAATATCTATGGACGCAAAGCTATAAAATTTTTTACAAAATACCAGTTTCAATATTTGGCAAAGTGTTTATAAAAAAAATTGTCGAAGTGTTGAAGTACCCATTCGAAAGCAACATAAAAGAACATGATTTTGTTTCAGATTCTGAGATATTTAATTTCTGTGTAGATAGTTCAGTGCAAGGGCTAGGTGTAGGTCAATTGCTTTTTTCTAAGGCAGTGAATCAACTAGAGAGTAGTAAAGTGAAAGTATTAAAAATAGTTACTGGTCAAATGCAAATTGGCGCACAAAGATTTTATTATAGGTCTGGGGCTACTTTGTCACATACAATCATGGTCCATAAAGGTGAAGAATCCATGGTTTTCAAATATAAAGTCAACGGAGTGTAGATAATGCAAATACCTTTTTTTAATTATCAATCTTTATTTAAAGAACATGAGGAAAATTTTATAGAGATTTTTTCAGACATAGGTCGACGTGGTGCGTATATTATGCAAGATGATCTTTCAAATTTTGAATCTAAAATTGAAAAATATACTGGTATAAAGCATGCAATTGGTGTGGCTAATGCAACCGATGCTATGCAGTTGCTCCTAAAGGCTGGTGGAGTTGGAGTTGGAGATGAGGTAATTTTTTGTTCTCATACTATGGTTGCAACCGCATCTGCAATTGCCTTTACCGGTGCAACGCCAATTCCAGTAGAAGCAGGGTCTGATCATTTAATTGATCCTGATTCAATAATAAAGGCAATTACCTCACGCACAAAGGCAATTATTCCTACGCAATTGAATGGTCGTGTTGCAGATATGGATAAAATCCTAGATATCGCTCAAGAGTATGGATTGCAGATTTATGAAGACTCTGCTCAGGCACTAGGAGCTAAATATAAAGATCAGTGTGCTGGATCTTTCGGATTGGGTGGTTGTATTAGTTTTTATCCCGCAAAAACTCTTGGTTGTTTTGGTGATGGCGGCATAGTGCTAACTAACGATGATAATATTTACAATGTAATTAAATTGATGCGCGACCACGGTCGTGGAGAAGATGGAAACGTCTCTATTTGGGGCTTTAATAGTAGATTGGATAATTTGCAGGCCGCTATACTAAATTTCTTTTTTCAGGATTATGATAAGACGGTTAATCGTAGAAGAGGTGTTGCTGACTTGTATCATGAAGAGTTAAAAGATATTAATGAACTTGCCCTTCCACCAGCAACTAATAGTAATAATAATCATTTTGACATATATCAAAATTATGAAATAGAGGCTGAAAGACGAGACGAACTTAAGAGCTTTCTTTCAGATAATGGCATTGGAACGTTAATTCAATGGGGCGGTAAGGCGGTGCATGAATTCAAAGACTTGGGATTTACCCAGTCATTGCCAATCACTGAAAAAATTATGAGAGATAGTTTGATGTTGCCTTTGAATATGACAGTAACAGATGTCGAAATTAAATACATATGCAAGTGTGTAAAGGGTTTTTATAATGATTAATTTTAAGAAATCAAAGCAGTTGGCAAATAATATTAGAAAACATGCTGTGACCATGACCAGTCTTGGTGGGAGTTCACATATTGGCTCTATTTTATCTATTGCCGACATACTCTCAGTTTTATACGGTTCCGTTCTAAAGGTTAAGGCAGATGAACCAAGATGGATGGATAGGGATAGATTTATTCTTAGCAAGGGTCACGCTGGTGCAGGTGTATATGCAGCTCTTGCTGAGAGTGGCTTTATATCCAAAGATATATTAAAAACGCATTATCAAGATGGCTCGAATTTGTCCGGACATGTTTCGCATAAGGGTGTACCCGGAGTTGAGTTTTCAACGGGATCTCTTGGGCACGGACTTCCTGTTGCTAGTGGTATGGCGCTTGCAGCAAAAATTAATAAAAATAATCATAAGGTTTTTGTACTAATGAGTGATGGAGAGTGTGACGAGGGGTCTAATTGGGAAGCGATATTATTTGCGGCACATCATAAGTTAAATAATTTGATTGCAATTGTAGATAGAAATATGCTGCAAAGCATACACTCAACAGAAGATACACTTGCACTTGAGCCTTTTTCCGATAAATGGAAAGCATTTGGATGGGAAGTTAAAGAGGTTAACGGACATAATCATGAAGAAATTTATAATGCTTGTAGCAATACTAATACGCCAAAAAATAAACCATTATGCTTAATTGCAAATACCATAAAAGGCAAAGGCGTTTCATTTATGGAAAATAATGTATTGTGGCATTATCGCAGTCCACAAGGTGATGAATATAAAGCTGCAATGATTGAACTGGAGAAGAATGATGCGTGATGCTTTTTTAGATGCACTTACTAGTCTTGCAGAAAAAGACAAAGATGTTGTTTTGTTGACGGGAGATTTAGGATATGGTGTTTTTGAAGAATTCGAATCTAGATTTCCAGGTCAATACTTTAATGTGGGAGTTGCAGAACAAAATATGTCTGGAATAGCTTCAGGCTTATCGCTTGAAGGTAAAAAAGTTGTCACTTATTCGATTGGTAACTTTCCAACCTTAAGGTGCTTGGAGCAGATTCGTAATGATGCGTGTTACCATGATGCTAATATTACTATTGTCGCTTCAGGTGGCGGGTTTAGTTATGGCTCTTTAGGGATGTCGCATCATGCAACAGAAGATTTGGCAATTCTAAGAGCGCTACCTAATATATCAGTTGTAGCTCCATGTACTGCTAATGAGGCTGGTGAAGCAATTAAAGCAATGATTCAAAAAGGAGGGGTGGCTTATCTAAGGCTAGATAAAACTAACGCAGAAGAAAGCCCCATTGAAAGTCCTTTTATTATTGGTAAAGCTAGGAGGTATAAAGAAGGAAATGACATAACTCTAGTTGCAATCGGTGGAATTTTAAATGATGTCAATATTGCTTCAGTTGAATTAAAAAAATTAGGTATTAATGCAAGGGTTGTTGGAATGCATACTATTAAGCCTATTGATAAAGATGAGATTATTGATGCTGCAACTAATACTGGCGGTATAGTTACAGTTGAAGAACACAATATAGATGGCGGTTTAGGTTCTGCAGTTTCTGAAATTTGCATGGATTACGGAGTAATTCCCAAGAAATTCTTAAGGATTGGCTTGAACAATGAATATTCATCAATTGTGGGGAGTCAGCAATATTTAAGATCTAGATATCAAATAGATAGTATTGCAATAATTGATAAAGTAAAAGAACAGTTTAACTTATAATGATATTTGTAAAAAATGAAAAATGACTTAAAAGGGTTGTCTAACCCAGAAAAATACCACGGTTTAATATCAATTAATCAGGATGTTAATCCTTTGATAAATATGTTGGGCTTGATGCTGTTAATTAGAAAAACTGAGCAGAAATTGGCATGGGGTAGAAAAAATGGCCTAATTGGCGGCCCAGTTCATCTTGGTGCTGGTCAAGAAGCAATTGCTGTTGGTATTTCTCAAAACCTTAAAAAGACTGATCGTGTATTTGGTGGTCATCGTTCACACTCTCATTTACTAGCATTAAATCCTGATTTTTATCGATTATTTGCCGAGGTGTTAGGGAAGAAAACAGGATTTTCAAAGGGTATGGGGGGGTCTATGCATCTATATGATCAGCCAAATGGATTTTATGGCTCAGTGCCTATTGTTGCTGGCACAGTATCCTTGGCGGTAGGAGCGGCAATGGCTGCTAAACTACAAAGAACAGATGATATAGGAGTGGCATATATTGGAGATGGAGCGGTTGAGGAAGGTGTTGTTCATGAATCTTTTAATTTAGCGAAGATTCAAAAAGCACCAATGTTATTCGTCATTGAAAATAATCTATTTGCAAGTCATATGCATATTTCATTAAGGCAGCCAAGTGATATGATTTCAAGATTTGCTATAGCTAATGATATTCCTTATAAACTGGTAGATGGAAATGATGTGGCTGCGGTGACTAAAGCATCTAAAGAGTTGATTGATGATATGCGTGCCGGTAAAGGGCCTGGATTTATAGAACTGGTAACTTACCGATGGTATGGCCATGTCGATTGGCGTGATGATGTTGATGTGGGTGTTGATAGGGCACTTGATGA